>Ga0058694_1000571_pt1 | contig 18311 bp, 21 predicted proteins | sample AgamicOrSfrz_FD_55041 | JGI IMG/M metagenome (GOLD analysis project Ga0058694, IMG submission 55041) | Agave microbial communities from Guanajuato, Mexico - Or.Sf.rz | ecosystem: Host-associated > Plants > Phyllosphere > Phylloplane/Leaf | place: Guanajuato, Mexico | collected 2012-05-30 | reverse complement strand
AAATAATAGTGCGGCCTCACCTGAAACGCTTGGGTTCGCCTCTCTGCCGACATGCCGGAGCATGGACACGCATTTGAAGTGATTATTTTACTTAATCGACCGCCTGTTCGTCATTGTTTTGTTGGACCATCCCCGCCCGGATTCGACGCCAATCGCGAGCGCTGCCCTCCGATCTTGGAGTAGAACCGGCAGCGGCGCAACGGCGCGGCGAGCGCCCCGTGCAGCCACCTGCGCTCTTCCGTCGCGGCCCCAGCGGTTTGCTGCTGGCGCCCCCTTCTCGCCTTTATGCAGCATCTGTCCGGAAATGAAGGGTATGAAAGCCACAACTTTCACTCCCTCCATTTTCTTCCAGGTGCCAGCGGCCGTCCCGCGTTCACTCGTTTTCGTGCCTCATGTGGCGCTGTGGACCCGCATCAAGGTACAGCGGGATCCCGAACTTGTCACCTCCCGTTGACCGCATCCTTGAACGCCTTGCCCGCGGTGAACTTGACGGTCTTGGCCGCACGGATCTGGATCTCGGCGCCGGTAGAAGGATTACGTCCCACGCGCGCGGCGCGTGCCCCGGTCGAAAACGAGCCAGTGCCTCGCTAAACTGCCAGTCATGGCCGGATCGGGTAGCGGCCAGTCTCCCGGACTGAACATCGTCTGTTGGTCGGCCTCGGCCCGAAAAAACTTCACCAGTCGCGAATGTGCGGCCGGTTGGAATCCTCCATTCCAGGCCTCTGCCGTCTGGCGCACGAATTCCTCGTCCTGCGCGGCGTACGCCATCACGTCGGCAAAGAAGACGAGATGGCGCGTCCCGGCGTACTCGATCGCGCTAGCCTCCACCGCCTCGTCCACAGCTACCGGGCCCGTGACCCGCAAAATTTCGGGGTCGCCGGCGTCCAGTGGAAAAAGTGCCGCCAGCAAGGCGTCACTCACATACTCAATCATGCTCCCGCGCACTCCGATCGTTGAAGACCGAATCATTCTGGCATCAGGGTCGCGAAGTCAAGCGACGTTTAAGCGGTCCGCGGCCGCGCTGCCCCGCCCTCGCCTGCGCTATTAACTGGCTGCACCAGACGCCAGGCCGTCGCTGCGTGCGACGGCAGCGGTACTGGACAGCCCCCATCGCCGCATGCGCATTGATAAATTATCAGAGCGCGGTGCGTGCTCAACTGCGGAGGAGATCGTCCAATATGTTGTCGTATTCGTCGAAGTCTTCAAAGAACAGTTTCTCGGGGTGCTTGGTTTCGTTTTCGTATTCGTCAAAGTAATAGCGGCAATACCAGTCGTCAGCAAGGAAAGTCAACGGCCGATGCTCTAAATGCGAACGCAACATGGGAAATCGCTGGCCGAAATATTCCTTATGGGTCGCAGTTACCATATCGTGCGCCGTAATAAGGCAGTCGCGGTAGCTGCTCAGCATCTCCTTGAACATCGCAGATACGGTATGGAAGTAGAAGGTATAAGACTTCCGTAACCTCGCCTCGTTGGCATAACGCACGTTCTCCTCGTACCAATGCGAGAGATCGGCATGCGACTTACCTTCCAGATACATGGACAGCGTCCGGAACGTGTTCCAATGACTGTTAATCAGGTATTGCAGGGTGGTCGAGCAACGCTCCTTCGGATGGCGGCGCTTGCACATAAGCACCAAAGGGCCAAGCGAAGTGTAAGCCGTCAGCCCCCTCTCGATAGCTACCTCGATCTCCGGCCACTCGCGCTCAATTTTGTAAGACCTCAGAAAGCGATTTAGGTAGCGCGGACTGAAATTGTCGACCAACTCAATCCGAATGGTCGGATTAGAGGCCTTGCCCTGTTTCTGCCACCTTGCTCCAGCACGCGCGGCTTTAGAGTAGGCGCCCTCGCGATTCCGGCGTTTGATATTCACCCAGTAGCAGCTCTCGCTGGCAAGGCAGACTAAGCAGAGGAACACTGGTACCGGCATACCCAACCAGTAATTTAGTGTTGTGCGCTTGACCGTATGAAGCGTCGTATATGGCCTGGGCGACGACTTCGAAAAAATAACTTCGTCTTGGCTTTTGAGCTGGATGGCGACAAGGTCGCCCCGCAATTGCTGATCCTCTCCGACAATCTCTAAGTACACGTCTAGACCATAGTCGCGTTCGCCTACCTCGCGTATCAGCCAGCGACTTGGCAGCGACTGCCTTAGAAGCACAAGGGATCTTGACTCAGAGATGTGTGTGTCGGCACGGACAGGGTATTCGTTGGACACTTGTTTGTTCCTTGTTGCTCGTTTTAATTAGCCGTACGGCGCGGCACGTCTGCCGTCGACTTTAGGGCGTTGGTCGGCCGCGCTTACTTGACGAAGCAGAGTTATCCAGCGCGTTCGCCCAAGACTGTCGCCCCTACTCTTGCGCAGCTCCGTCGCCCGCATGCGGCCCGTCTAAGGCTTCGTCAACGCGCCTCGCCAGCAAGCGAAGTAAATGCCCTGACCTGGGTGGCTCAGCGCCGGTTTGAGCGCAATATCCATTAGCGCAATTCTCGGACACGGCTAGCTCAATCAGCGTACAACAACAGGTGAGATGTCGACAACACCCGTGCCGATTCCACCGGCACCTGTTCGAACAATTTGCAGCGTGACCTTCGACAAAAATCTGGAAGGCGAGGCGGTCCATTTGAGCAATGGAATTCGCTCATCTCCACCGGGAATACCGTCCGCACCGGTCAGATGTGACTGTAATAGATCCTGAATGACGCCTGCAGTAAGATCCGGCACGCTCAACAGATCGTCGACGAAGCTCTTGTCCGCAAATGATTTGCCGAATCGAACCTGTCTCGGAATGTGCTCCGTGTAGAGGCCCAAGACATGCGAAAACATCTTCTGCAGGTCCGAAAAATTACGCTTATTGCCATCTTCGTTGATGAGATCGTTGTCGCTGTACCAGAATAGCTCTTGGTTCCCAGACCCGAGCAGGGCATAGAACGCAGCAACCATATGGCACACACGAAGCGCCTTCTCCGCCGCATGTCCATCCCACGTACCGAGTTGGGTATCCGCTAACGCCTTCACCATTTCTGCGTGAGCGTCTTTTTTTGCCTGCCCGAATACCGTCTCAATACGCTTGTCGATCGCTACAGTAATGATCGCGCCGTGGATGAAGTTGTCAACGAGATCCAGATATTCGGGCAGAGCGCGCTTGCGCGGACCATGCTTCATTCTCTTGTACGCGAACTCGTTATAGGGCGACAGTAACTGATGCGTCTCCCGTAGCGCCTTCACATGCGTTGCGAACGGCCCACCCTTGTCCGCCGCCAGAAACAGAAACGAGTACGTGTGGAAGCTTGCTGCCTGATGTTCGCCGCCAAAATCCGTCATAACGGCGATCCGCTTGTCATCCGAAAAGTCCGGCAGCACTTTAATTTTTCTGACCAATTCGACGAGGAGCTGGGAAAAGTATGTGTGCTCGGGCCCGACCATCGACAGTTCAAACGGGCCGCGCTTGAAAACCTTGTGCGGCTTCGGAAGAAACACGAGCGCCGATATGTTGCCGATGGCCTGCTCGGCCGCTGCCGACAAAGGGGCCTTTTCGAACGGTGGTCGCATCGCTTCGTCGTTTAGGTCGATTTACAGGAGCAAGACTGCGCCGACTGCCGATACTTGGAGTGGCGGGCCGGGTGGGACTGTACCGCACGAGCCCCCAGGTCCGCGCGCAGGTTATGTGCCCTGCGGGCAGCGTCCGGCACGGTAAACGAGCGTTCGCTCGAAACCAGATCGCCATTCTGCTCGACCTGAAACGCAACGAACGCTACGCTGCGATGGACGTTCCCCCGCATGAACTTGATCGCTCGGGGCCCCGCGGATGTTGCTTCCGATTTCATCGCTAAGGGCCTCAGGCTGGGCCGGAAGGCGGCGCATCTGTCGGCGCAGTTAGGTCGCCTGGAAGGAAACGCCTTACGCGGAGCGCTGAGATGGGATCGGTAGCGGCGAATGTTTTCAGCCACCCAATCGTCTGCTCGCCAACCTTCTTTTCCTTCGCCGTCTCCCCTCTTCCACCAAACTTGAGGAGTGTGGCCAATCGACGCGCAAACAGCCTGTCGTCGTTGGCGCCGGTGAGCAGCGGAACGATGTCCTCAAACTTCGCTTCCGCGATCGTCGCGAGGTCCTTTGGATTCCAGCCGCGGTTGAAGTCGATAGAGTCAAGCGTCTTCGCCAGATCCACTGGAGCTTTGAGACGCGCTACCTCAGCCTCAAGCACCGCCTTGAAGGTAGGGTCATACTTTTCACCGAAATCTTCGCTCGGTATGAAAGCCCCCTGTCGATCTCGGTTCACGGCAATGTATTGATTTAGGAGTTGCGTCGCCGCGTCTTCTGCCTTCAAATCAAGCAGCACTTCGTATACGCCATAGAATTCTGACGCAGTCATCAGGTCGAGCGCGGCCTTTGTAGTCTCCAACAGGTGCTCAAGGGCTTTCTTACTGTCACTAACGCCCCACCAAAAGTGATGAATCGCAGCGTTGAATGACTCTTTCCGGCCACCTGCCTCGATGCGCTGTGACAACTCCTCGGAAATGCTTCGAACGGCTTCCTCGCGGAAAAAGCCAGAGGTAATGCCTGCGTAGACTTCTCTGTCCAGGTGGTTCGTTTCTTCGTAGCCATATCCCGCAATGAGTTTGTCCCAGTCCGACTCCCGCTTCTCTTGCTCCGTCTGCTCTTCCCTCTTCTTTTCGCTGTAGAAATACTTAGCCCACTCATCACTGCCGTATCCGAGCAGATATTCGACCGTGGGAAAGCCTTTTTGAGGAATGAAGTGCGCAACTCCGAAGAGCGCTAATGTGTTCACCAGATCGTTAAGCACGTTGGGGTGAAGGTCGCTCACGATCGTCGCCAGTTCATCGGCGAGCACGCCGAGTCGGTTGATCACGCGAATGTTCGAAACGCCTAGACGAATGAGCCTCTCCGCTAGCACCTTGCCGGCCGCACTAGGTTCCGCCCCGAGCGCAACGACACACGCCTCCTCGGGAGTCGGTGCGAAATCCACCCTCTCTTCGACGACCTTCTCAAGGTACGTGGAAAACTCGTCCCTGGCGACGTCGCCCAACTTCTTCTGGTTGGAGATAAGGAGGACTCGGCAACGCCTCTCCTCCTTGAGGAAGGAGGCAAGTCCGAACACGTCAGCTAGGCGCAAAGTATTGGGAGCACGTTCGAGGTCATCGAGACAAATGACAGCGTCTCGCACAGTGGCAAATGAAAGCTCCTGGGCGAGAGACTCAAGCCTCCCCAGGTAGGGAATCACCGGCAGAATCTTCAGGATTTGCATCGGCTTTAAGCCGATGGCCCCGCCTTCGACCGCCTCCCCCAAAGTGTCACTGCGGCCTGGCAGTCTTATTGCCGAGATGATCTCCTCCGTGATGCGCTTCCGCACCTCTGCGAGCGACGCGAGGCCGAACAGCGATACGTAGGCATAGCGAGGGTGCCCCTCTTTCCTCGCCGATCTTTCCAGTGCCTGTTTCCACTGATATGTCTTGCCGGAGCCCCAGTCGCCAGTGAGCATCGCGACTTTCGGTGTTCCCTCGGCAAGAAGCCTGTCAAGGCGAGCTTGAACAATTTCTAAAGTCAAAGCTTTCTCTCCTGGTGCAAGACATCTTAGATACGACTACCGCAAGGCGAACGGAACCTCGAAACCGCCTGCGAGGGGCCGTGTCGTGGCCGGCCTCTGCAGAGCCCGCGGATCATGGCAACCCGTACGGGTTTTACGACGCCGGCGTCGGTTTCGTGAGCGCGGGGCTGGCGACAGTTAAAGAAGCGGGCCCAAATGCATCGACCAACTTCCGTAAGAAGGCGATTTTCTCCCTTACCGATGAGGGCAAGAAGATCCTGGTGCGTGAACCGTAGCAGCCATATCCGGATCAACAGACGGGCCGCTTCTGCTACGGATTAACGGCAGCGGATTTCGGTTGTCCTTCCACTCGGCGTTCAACACTCTTGAGCCTACATTTGTAAAACCAGGCTGAGCCCAGTGACAGCCAGAGCATGAACTGGGTGGTGTCCCCGAGCGCTTGACGATCAATATGCGGCAGCGCTCCCTGGGATACCGCTATGGACGTGTATAAGGTGATACCAGAGGCAATGAGCAACACCACCGCGATAATTAACATCGTGTCTTGATCGTCATGCCCTTTTTTCTGAAGCCGAAGGCTTTTCAATGAGTCTCTGAGTACTTCGAAAAAAGCAATGAAAACAACGAACAGTGCGTCGGGTCCACGGAACGCATCGTGCAGTGACGAGCCTATCTCCAGGTAACAGAAAAAAATTATCACCAAGGGTATGCAGAGATAAACCACCTGAACGAGTGCCCATCCAGCAATTTCCGTATTGAGGGATAGCCAAGATTTGACCCGCGTCCAACGGCTTTTAACTGAGGTATCTTTCATTTGAACCCAAATTGCTAAAGGTCGAGTATTTGTTATTCGACGGAAGGAGCGCCCCGCCCCGCCTCGATCTCGATGAGCTGCCAGGCTGCCCGGACTCGTGACATACCTACCAAGTACACCACTCGTCGTAGGGCATTTCGCCAGACCGCTTTGGCGCGTTATCAACCAGCAATGTCCACTGGACGGGCGGCCGGGTTCGGATCTGCCTCGCTGTATCCGTTGTTATTGTGATCGATATACGAGCGAAACCCGTAGTGGAATCCAATGCACGCGTCTCTCCCGGCAACAGTCGCCCCGTCGTCGGTCCGCAGCGCTCTGACGAAAACTCATACCAGTTTCCGCGATGACCATCTACTGTCCGTGAACCGAGTTGAACAATCCTGTAATCCGCTTGCGGTTCTATTTCTGCGACCGGGGCCGGCACGCCTATCTGGAGGACCCAGTGGTTAGCGCTAAGATTGCCGTCATTCGTTATCGACGGCGACAAAAAGTAGATATGCCGTTCTCTTTCTTGGATCGTACGATTTATTGAGAACGCTGCGATAACGTGCGGCGTCGTTCGCCGGTTCATCACATCGCGAATAGCAAAGCAGTACATGGGCGCAGCAGACGCGTCGATCCGTTGGTAGAAACGTTGGTCAATCTTGTTTTGGTACGCGGTATAGCCGGCGTCCACTGCGATAACGAACACGTTGCCCGTGTCGGCCACAAAGGACTTGATCTCAAAATCACTCAACACCGGATCTGTGTTGGACAGTATGATTTCGCGCAGCCGGTCCTGCGTGACGGCCCTGTCTGCGACGGGAGCTAACGGCCCGGCAATTGACTGTCCATCCCTCCTTGTTTCGGATACCCCGTAGATGACGACGCCACCGCCTGCGTTTGCGAAGGCAGTAACCGTTTTAATAAGGTCGGACTTTGTGTCGCTGACACGAAGATTGGCCAGCTTGTCTCCGTGCTTAAATTCTAAGCTGATCGATTCGGTTTCGACGCCTTCGAGGGCACGGATATCTTCGATCGAGTCAAACACCAGACCTCCTCGTTTGCATACCTTATCGCGCGTATGAAGGAATTAGCCGCACGTTCGATGTCCGCGGGAGCGGTGGTCAAGGTTTCCAGGACCGACGGCGTCCGTGGTTGCCTCGCGCCGTCCAGCGCGCCCATTAAATAAAAAAGCGCCTACTTGGGCGCTTTGAGTTTTGGTGTTTTGACTTTAGGTTTCAGACACCTTTCCGCGGGCGTGCACGCGAACCCTGCCGCGATAGGTTTCCTTAGCCTTCACATCCTCAAACGCGCCCTTCTGTGCCGCCGCTTCAACGCGCTCGAGGATGACCGCAGCGCCGCGCTTTTGTAGCGCGACCACCTTCGGCCTAAGCTTGCTAGATGCGTTCAAAGCCATAAAAGCCTCCTTCATCTGATGCTGGGCGGGTGACACATCGGACCAGCACGCCGAGATCGCCACGCTCGAATTTCCTTGCGAGCCTATTATATAGCGCGTCAAGCTTGCCGGTCTGCGGCATGTAAAAGTACTGCGACGTCCGGGGGTTTGCCTCCGCGTGCCCGAGCAGCGTCAGACCGAGCGCCTCGCTGAACTGCCAGATCATGGCCGGATCGGGCAGCGGCCAGTATCCCGGGCTGAACATCGTCTGTCGGTCAGCCTCCGCCCGAAAAAACTTCACTAGCCGCGAATTCGCCGCCGGTTGGAACCCGCCATTCCACGCCGCCGCCGTCTGGCGGACGAACTCCTCATCCTGCGCGGCATACGCCATCACGTCCACGAAGAAGACGAGATGCCGCGTTCCGGCGTACTCGATACCGCTAGCCTCCACCGCTTCGTCCACCGCCACCGGCCCCGCGACCCGCAGAATGTCGGGGTCTCGAGCGCCGAGTGGAAAAAGCGCCGCCAGCAAGGCGTCACTCACGTATTCAATCATGTCCCACGCACTCCGATCGATGAAGACCGGAATCATTCTGGCATCACGGTCGCGAAGTCAAGCGTCGCTCGAGCGAGCCGTGCGGGCGCGAAGTCGAGCGTCCGTCTGCGTTCAGGCGCTGCCCATCCTTCCGGTGCAGATCCCCGTCATTGGCTAGCAACTCAAACGTGCTCCCGTCCTTTGGAAAGTAGTTGTGCGCCTCGACCTGCTAGATCGAGATCTCAGGGCTTACATTGAGCCGCCTGACAATACTTCACGACTGCTTCGAAACATGTCAAGCCGAAAGTTTCCTTGACCATCCCGCAACTGATAATAATTTGCGGATCTCCGCCTTTGTGCATAGGATAGTTCGGGTCGTAAAGCGGAGCGAGAGCGGCAGTGCTGCGCGTTATACGCTGTTCGAGTTGCTGTCGCGTCTGCCCTGTTCGGCGCGCTGGTAGTGTGATCGGGTCGGAGGCCGGAGGGTCCGTAAGATTGCAAGAACTTCCCAGCTCGTCAAAGCACTTGTTGATCCCCTTTTTCATTTCGAATAGCGACGTTCGCACTGCGGTTAAGCGAGCCCGAAGTTCCTTCAGATTCTCATTTGTCACGTCGAACTGTTCGGCGTTGTCCAGCACGTACTGGATATCCGCAGCCAGCTGGCGCCGGTCAGCTGCGATCGAGTCGTAGCGTTCAAGTTCCAATAGTTTCGTCGTGTCTCCTAGTGGCGCTGCTGCCACGCCTACAGGGAATTCGAGCAAGGTGGGGTAATCCAGTATTTCTACATGTGTGGTGCTTAGGGCTGAGTCGTCGGCCCCTTTCAGGTTCTCCGGGTAGGACAAGGCATCCGCGAGTATTGTTTCCGGAGATGCCGCGATGGGCCCACCCCCGCCCTTTCTGATCAGTTTGACCGTGTACCTCTTGTTGGCAAGAAACTTTGAGAGCTGGGAACTCGCTTTTGCCGCAGCCGTAAAAACGCCGCCCGCTCCTGCGGCCTGCAGGTTAGTGTCTTGCCGTTCCGCCTCCGTTGATGAGAAAACCTCTACCAGAGCCGAGTATTCACCGCCTTTGGTGAGACTACGCACATAGCCATTCCCGCACTTCCGACGAAAGCTTGCTATGTCGGTTTGCGCGAGATGAAGGGCGGCGTCTTTTATAGCTGGCGACTGGGAGCGACGGGTACGGACGTCAATCTTTGCCACAACCGCGAGATAGGTTGAATAGCGATTGAATTCTTCACTTCCTACGTATTGACCGCCTGTGGAGAAAAGGGCGTATTTTGCCTTCGCACTGATCGAGACTTGAGATGAGAATTCACGCTCATTTGAGATCTGTGTGATGGTTATCAGGACGCCCTGCCCCGCCACAGGAGGGCTATTACCGTTGTCAGCGACGCAGTCGCCGCGGACTTGGTCTGTGAAGGTGTCAAAGCCCGTCGACATTTGCGCCAAATCCGAAGGCGAAGTAATGACGACTTGCGCACTGCAAGTGGCAACGCAAAAGCGCAGCGTCGTCAGTACGATGAGGCGTTGCCCTGCCCGCCATTTTCCTCTCTCCATGCTGCGGTCCATCGGCTTCTCCTCGGGGCGAAATGCTGGCGGCATATCCACTATAGAAAAGAAAAGAACTGCTCGCGGCGGCGTTTCCCCAACCGTACCGGCAGCAGATTGTGAACAACACAATAACCAGCCGGCCTAGCTCGGCGGGAAAATCAGACGGACAGTTGTCACACCAACCGTGAATAGTTCCGCCTCGGCCGGCTTTGCCTCCTCGGCGCGTTCGGACTACTTCCGACCATCCTCTGTCGCGCTTTTACCCAGTGCGTGCGATCTGTCCAGAAACGAGGGGTATCAAAGCACAAACCCTCATGCCCTTCGCTGCAAAACCTCGCTGTCGTCCAGAAACGAAGGGTCGGATAGCCACAACTATCCGCCCCTTCACTGCCGGCCAGTTCTGCTCCCTTGTCTCGCCGAGCCGCCTATATTGCTAAGACGCCGTCCGTCACCTCAGGAGCCCAGTATGTCTACCGATCCTTCCGATACCGTCCCCGATCCCGCACGGCCATCGCCCGGCGCGACGGGCGAAGCCCCACCCAGCACGGCACCCGTCCCTTCTGACGACCACGTTCCCGACGCCGACGCAGCCGAGCCCGCTCCGCACGAGCACCTTCCGCCCCGATCGGACGATAACTGACCGCCCTCTAACCCAGCGACGGGCATCCTGCAGAACCAGCGAGCAACACTGTTCCGGCGCGCCTGGCTGCCGCTTGCGCGAAGGCCCACACGGTGCCGCCTCTAAAAAAGCATCTGTCCTGAAATGAAGGGTATGAAACCCACAGCTTTCATCCCCTCCATTCTCGTCCAGCTGCTGCGGGCGACCGTCCCGCGTTGACTCGTTCTCGTGCCCCATGTGGCGCTGTGGACCCGCATGAAGGTCCAGCGCGATCCCGAACTTGTCACCTCGCGTTGACCGCATCCTTGAACGCCTTGCCTGCGGTGAACTTGACGGTCTTCGCCGCAGGAATCTGGATCTCCGCGCCGGTAGAAGGATTACGTCCCACGCGCGCGGCGCGTGCCCCAGTCGAAAACGAGCCAAAGCCGACGAGCTGGACGGCCTCCCCTTTCGTGACCGCCTTGGTCACGGTCCCGATAAAGGCGTCGATCGCGGCCGCGGCGACCGCCTTGCTTTGCCCCGTTGCGACGGCGACGGCGTCCACCAGTTCCTGCTTGTTCATGTTTCGTCCCTTTTCCTAGTTTGCGATGCCGCCACCCTACCCCATTGGTCCGCCGCCATGCAACCGCAGCTGGCGTCAGACTGGCGTCCGATACGAACGTCAAAGGTCGGGTGCGGCACGTGCAGATCGTGACTGCGGGCAGAAACCAGTCTGCGATTCTGCCGTTCGCCAGTGTTGATAACTGGTGTTATCGGCACTGCGACCGAAGACAGCGGATAACGCAAAGACTTGACAGTCGTCAGCCGTCGGCGAAGTGCCTCGGCTCCGGCGCGGCACTTCGATCGTATGCGAAATTAACTTTGCTAGGTGCCGACCATAAACGAACGGTGGAAAGCCCCAACTTTCCACCGTTCGCATCCGTGACCGCGGAATGTCCGCAAATGAAGGTGAAAACCGCCGCAACTTTCATAGCCGAAAAGCGCTCACCTCTCGGCCGGCTCAACTCGGCCCGCGTTGGTCGTCATCCCGCCACCGCAGCTGATATGTAAATCGCTGCAGCAGAGACGGTGAGACTCATGACCGAAAAGGCGTTCAAGGAGGGGGTGAACGCCAGCTGGCTGAACAGAGTGGAATGGCGGAGCCAGGCCCCGCCGGGGCGGTCCCGCCAGCCATCAGAGTGGTAGGTCGCGCCCTCGCTTCGTCGCTTCGTCGCTTCGTCGCTTCGTCGCTTCGTCGCTTCGTCGCTTCGTCGCTTCGTAATAAATACAACAATAAACGTATCGATTCCTACACATCCGATCAACTGTGGACTTAGCGTGCTTCGGCACGTCAAATTGTTTCCGGCAGATCGCGTTGCCGCTGCAGGACCGCCTAAATCCTCGTGAAACAATTCTCAAACGGCCCCAAATAAACGTTTGGAAACAGTGCGTTGGCGCCCACGCGATGGCGTATACCTTGTTTCACGAGTGAACTGCACCGTCCGGGCCATGTAAACGTGCAATATTTTGCAGTCCGAACTGATGAACGCAGCTCTAGGCTTCGCTTCGAGCGACGCGCACCTTGTACGCCGAAGCAGATAGGCGATTCGGGAGAACTACCAGTGGCAACTACCGGCAGCTTCGCGAAGATGCTGGGGCAGTCCGCTAATAGGCTGCAAGTTCGGCGTACGTGGCTGACTCAACCCTGAAAATTCCTCCTGCGCTTCCTGAGGGCGAGATGCCAATCAACGGCACGGACCCGTCCGAACGCGGGCTTACACATATAGACGTTTCGTCGCGTGGCGTGCCTTCATGCAGCGTGTGCCGGCCGCCACAATCGCGCGTCCTCCTGTTCCCGGAGGACGAGGAAGGTGCGACTAGGCAGCGTTGGGTTGAGGCCCTGCCTGCCACATGCCGGCCATGGGGTCGGCATGTGGTTCAGGCATCTCGTCGCCATACGATTGAAAGAGGAAGGTATCGCGTCGGATGGCGATCTGGTCGACTTTTGCAACGCTAGGAGCGGGGTTGGTGGATGAGCATGCCACAAATTGGCGTGGGCCGCGCCCGCCACGTTGCTTTCGTGGTCGCGTCAGCACGAAGACTCCGGCAAACGGATCACGCAGATCAAGCAGATGCCACGAACGATGATCCATCGGCAGCGACGCCCGATCAACCGCCTTGGGTTGACGCAGCAGCCGCGGCTCTGGCGCCCTTTGAGCGCATGATCATCGAAAATGCCCTTTCTAGCGCACAGGGGCAAACCGTGCGACCGCCTTCCTCGCATCACCGTACGCCACGATCTTGGGCTTTACGCGAGTATTTTCATCGTTTCCGGGAACAGCTGAAGACCCTCCGGGCCGACACCAATCAACCGAGAAGGTTCCTGTTGTGGAATCGTTATCAGTTCGCGGAAAGGGCGCTCAGTTCGTTGCTGGTCGACGACTGCGAAACGTACCAAGGACTTCCTCGCGTCTCCCGCTCCCTCTTTCGTCGATCCGACAGCTTCCCGCAAGAGCGGTCACTGGCGGCCGTTCGCTGGTAGAGCACATTCAGGAGATCAGAGGTAAGCCGTCTGCGCGTTGCGCGCAGCCTTCACATGCGTGGTTGCCGCCCGGTATTGGGGGGGGTAAGCCATGGCACGGCGTAAGCGATCCTGTCGTCGTCCAACACGCCGATGACACGCAGATCGATCGCACGTTGCCGCCTACCCTCTGGGGCAAAGTCAGCTCTTTCGTCCACACCCAGTGTGAAACAGCAGACGCCCTACTGGCGCGTCGTGCGCGGTGTGCTGTTGCTTGGCGGCGACTCAGGTTTTCGACGCGAAGAGCTTGTGTGATCCCGCGGCGATAGCCTCTCGTCAGTTTCTTTAGGCGACGATGGGCAGACTGTATGGCATCTGAAGGTCCCGAGATTGCGGAATCGGCAACGCCTCGTACCTGTCTGTCCCGCTACCGTTGTTGCGTTGAGGGCGCATCGGCGTGATCGCGGCCTCGTCCTTGACGGGGTACCGAGGGACCGCTATTAGCCCTCTTATCTTTCCGCCAACAGGACGGGCGTTAAAAAAGCATGAGGAAGATACTCCTCTCTCCTATCACCCAACCCTAGGAATTCGATGATCAAAATGGGCAATGAAACGTCTCATTGCGGGCAAGCCAGGGTTCATGGTGAGGAAATGAAGATCCTGGCTGGTACGTCGCCTCACGCGCTCAGACACACGTCTGGCACGCACGCGATCGCAGAGGGACTACCGCTCGATGTTTGCCTAACGCATTTGGGGACGCTCTTCCCTGCAGACCATCACGATCTACGTGCGAGCGGCGAGGCAACGGATGAGGCGGAGCGCCCATCTTTTTCAGGGAGCACAAATGACTGTCCGGGGGCGTCGGCTTAGCCTCGGCGCGCAAGCGTGGCGGCCGGGCTTCCCGGGGACAACCTGCGGCGGCGACGCGCTCGCCTTGTTTGCGCGCCCGTCTGTCGCCTGTTGATCGCGAAGTCCCGAATACCGGGGTTGCCATTCCACTACTCTCTTACAGACTGAGCTGCTTTGGGGGTCCACTAGCGCGCCGTTGCAAGCCGCATGCTCGCCGGTCTGAACGAAGGCGCCTTGGGAGCCCCTCATCGTGATAGCTAAGTGCCGCGTCAGCGCATGGCAAAGCCACGCGTAAATTCAGTATATAAGCCTCGCGCGCTCCCTATGAGGAGGCGGCTCGTGTCCCCATTGGGGACACGAGCACCCCGAAGGGCCTCGTGCGCAACGGACTTGCTCGATCGTAGCGGACCAGACTCGACCCTCCGAGCTCCACTCACCATTGTCAGCAGTCTGCGTAGACGAGGCCGCGCCGGAAGAGAGGGGTCCGCATTCCGTCACCGAAATCGCCAGAGGAGCGGAATGCCTGGCGATCCGTCACGAAGCATCTGCAACGCAAACCACCGCGCGTTGGTAATGACCCTGGCCGAGCGTGTCGCGAGCGGGATACTGTCCTATGGAATCTCTAGCTGGATACCGAGCGGCGCGGCGTGCATCCTAAGGATGGGATACCGGTTCCTCTGCTTAGCTGTTAGGACATCCGAAGCCCCGCAGAACGGCTTGCCAAGTTGGCCGCGCGGTGGGTCGGGCGGGGCATAGTCGGCGCGCCGTGTGGCGCTGGCCGTAGGGGTCGTTCGTGTCCCCATTGGGGACACACGGTAAGGATGGGTCAAGGTTCCAACTGAAAACACGCCATTTCAGTTAGTGTCGTTTTGACTATTCGAAAACAGTTCGGCAATGAGGGTTCGGATGCGGTGCTCTTTCTCATGAGACAACATCCCGGCTTTAATTTTTACGGTAAAGCCGACCGCGTCCTTGGTGATGGAGCCAGCCTGATTCTTGCCAGAGAAAATCTTCTCGATGCTGCGATCACTGACAGATGTGACTTCGGAACCATCTCCTTCAATGGCTACTTTGAGCGCTCGCGCGAGCTTCGTCTGATCGAGCTCCCCGCTCACCACCTTTCTCCACAGGCTCCTCGCGATTTCAAACGCACGCGAATTCTTGTCCCGAAGCACCGATACAACCGCCTCTGCGGCGTGTGACCCGATCAGACGCGGCTGCACATTCAGGTCTTCAATCACAAAATCGGGTAACTCTCCAAACGCCAAGAATCGGTACAGTTCCGACCGAGACATCCCCAGAGCCTCAGCCATCCGCTTCCTGTTGGGAAATTCCTTTTCCGCCCGCCGTATGGAACGCGCCACCTCATAGTCCGACAGGTCCTCTCTAGCAACGTTTTCCACCAAAGCCAACATTGCCATCTCTTCGTCCGATAGCTCAATGATGACGACCTTGATTACCTCCTTACCAATCATTCGATGCGCCCGCCAGCGGCGCTCGCCGGCAACGATCTGATAACCCGATCCGGCGCGACGCACTACAATCGGCTGGACTAGCCCTGCTTCTCGTATTGATTCGGCGAGCTGTCCAAGCTTGGCCTCGTTGAACACCTGCCTCGGCTGCCACGGATTGGGGACAATGTCCTTGACCGGCAACTCCGAAGGTGACCCGGACTTTTCCAGCTCGACTATTCGCTGCTGTGCAGCGGCCAGCGCGCCCGCCATTCCCGGCGCAGTACGGGGGCTTGACGGTTTCTCTTGCGGTTCGATGGTGATGTCTTTTGCCGCCCGGACGTCAGCTGTTTTACTCATCATGCGGTCGCGTAAACTACTCATTGTCCGGCCCTCCATTGAGCTACATATTGGTCGTCGATCCACTTGCAATAATCCATCAGCGGGGACTTCACTCGTGCGAGGGTTTTGGCCACAGAATCGGCCCGTGACAAGTCGAACACGGTGGAGAATGCCAACGCGCCGTTGCTCATGACAGAACTTGCAGGTACCTCTGTTGTCTGCAACCAATCTCCGTATGCGCGTTGCGCCCACGAGCGCACCACCGGCGCCGACGACGTTGTACCGTAGTCCACGCGGGAAAGGAGAACAGAAACAAAGTCATACGTCTTATCGACTTCATGTTCAACGAACCCGTTCGCTACCTCAGCGAACAGCGACCAGAAAGACACCGACGAAATAAAATCAAGGCTTTCAGGGACTAGGGGCATCACCATCGAGTCGGCAGCCATCAGGCCGTTCAGCGTCATATAGGAAAGCGATGGGGCAGTGTCCAGGACTATGTAGTCATACTGCGATCGCAGCGGCTCTATTCCTTTCCGTAAAACGGACCAGAACTCGAACCCCGGATTGCTTTTCTGCGCGGTAGGAAGATGAAACTCTGCGTCATGCAGATAATTGTGCGCTGGGATGACGTCGAGTCCGTCCCAGTAAGTGCTCTGAACCTTGGTAGCAAGTCCTCCCTCGATCGTCGGGTCGTAGATGTAGGGAAGAACAGTATCCTCCCATGTGACGTCCTTTTCCGCATATAGACCACAGAGTTCTGAAAGTGACGCCTGGGGGTCCAGGTCAATCACCANCACCCTTCGGCCTCGCAGGCTGAGGCCTTGCGCGATGCACATTGTTGTNGTGGTTTTGCAGGAGCCTCCCTTGAAGTTCGCCGTTATCAGCACCCGTCCTCTATGCTCACGAGTACCTGTGACCAACGGAGTCTGATAGATATCGGATACCTGCTGCACCCAAGTGCGTACGTCTTTGAGGGAAAAAATCCGAGCGCGCCCGGTGCCTTGTACTTCGCCCGGTGGTAAATCGCCACGATCCTTTGTCGCCAGATAGTTGATCTTCTGACGATCGATTCCACACAATTCCGACAACTCTCCAATTGTGAACACGGGAGGCGTTTTTCTCGGCCGGGGCGCCAGGATCTGGTCGCGCAGTTCGTTGGTCATTACCGACAGCCGTTCAGCAAACTCCCCGAGGTCGGAAAGCTTGACACTTCGGTCAATGCCGGGCAACTCACTCAGTTTCATTCAGTCGTTCCTTTGGGCTGTAGGTGAGCTTTATTCTTCACACTCGCCGCATGATTCTACGGTTTCATAGGGACACATTGTCGAAGCGTAGAATACCGTCAGTGCCGAAGAATTGCTACCGAATCGCAAGCCGCAGCTACTACCCAAGTGAAATAAAACATCCGTAGATTCAGTCACCTAAGCCGACTTCCTCCATGTTGGCACGAACCGCTGCTTGACGTGCCGGGCAGCGGAACACTTCAGGCATCACAAAATCCCTCACCATTGAAGCCGAAAAAAGGCCCGAAATCATGCGGCTCTCTTTCACGTGCACAATTCACCTCACCGTTGGTGTCACCCCCGCACGTACTCCTGTCCCGTCAGTAGGGGGTAGGTGCACTGCAAGTGGCATTGTTCGCGAGTTGCTCGCGTATTACCCATCGCCTAACCGATGCTACGCACCTGATTACCTCTGCTGTTGCGTTGTCGTTAGTATTTCAATAGACAAAAACTAACCCACCACAAACAGTAAATATGCTTAGTGTTCAAAATCAATGGGTTATTGCAACAAGGTGAGGCGTTATGTGCTCAAAGTGCTGTGAATTGAGCAGGGAAGTGAGGTACTTTGGTACTCGAAGTGAGGTTGAACCCATGCGATGGTGAGGTTCTCGATCAGGTCGAGGTGAGAGGAAATGTGCACCGACCTGCGCTAGGTGAGGCGTTTTGTGACGTGTTCGTAGCAAGGTGAGGTGGTCTGTGTTGACAGGGCACCTTTGTGCCGGTAGGGTACCGGACGGTCGGAACCATGGACACGAAAGGGAGGCCGCATGGCGACAGCAGGGCACGTGACCACGTCCAAGCAGCTGGCATTGGCCTTATTCGAAGATGCAAACGCCCAAGATTTGCCACTCAACTCCGCGGCTACGGACATCGGGTTCGCACGAAAGAACGTTCTTATTCGTATCATCGACCTCGGCGTAGCCGCGCGCCGTCTAATAGACGCGGCGTATTTCATTGTTGCGCAAGAAGAACAACCTCGCGATCTTTACGACGTGGAGTTGGACTATTTCAAATGGCTGATGCGGTATTCGAGCCGAAACAACGCACACCTCGAGCAGGTCATCACCGAGGCACAACGAGCTCTAATCCAAGCCACTACCACGCCTGATGCGGACGGAGATAAGCCCTTCGGATCGGTGCAACTGATAGGGCGAATTTCCTATCAGGGTGGACGCTTCCAGTTCCGGGTCCCGCCAGACCTCATCGGCATTATAAGAGGCCCGGGCAAGTCTCACTGGCTGAGCTTGCGTATAACTTCGCTATTCACGCTCAGCTACGCTAGGGTGATGTACGATCACCTGTTGCCGTACGCTGATGACGGGGTCACTGACTGGTTTGACCTAGCCGAGTTGCGCTCATGGCAGGGCACGATGGGCGCGAAGGCGCAGGAGTTCAAATACTTCAAGCGGGACTGGCTGGC
>Ga0058694_1000565_pt1 | contig 18392 bp, 15 predicted proteins | sample AgamicOrSfrz_FD_55041 | JGI IMG/M metagenome (GOLD analysis project Ga0058694, IMG submission 55041) | Agave microbial communities from Guanajuato, Mexico - Or.Sf.rz | ecosystem: Host-associated > Plants > Phyllosphere > Phylloplane/Leaf | place: Guanajuato, Mexico | collected 2012-05-30 | reverse complement strand
ATCGACTCCGCGATCGTGCCGCCGGTGAGGCAGATGTGGGGGACGCGGCCGGCGGCCTGCGCNTCGGCGATGCGGTTGAGCAGCTCGCCGGCGACGGCCGTCGACAGCTCGGCGGCGTCCTCGTGGACCTCGATCCGTGGCTGCGCTGACGACTCGGGGGTGATGGTCACGTCGGGGTGCCCTTTCTGCTGACGGACCTGCTGGAGGACCGGCTCGATGCTGGGGTGCCGGTACGTCGGCCGCGGCTGAGCTTGCCGCGGTGGAGGTAGTGGGCGGTGGCGGCGTACACGTCGTCCTCGTCGAGTCGGCGCAGCTCCTCGGCGAGCAGCTCGGGGACGTCACGGCGCTTCAGCGCCACCGGACGGTCCGGGTTGCCGGGTGAGGTGAACACGGCGAGCCGGCCGTCGGTGCGGCTGATCCGGATCGGGCCGCTGGCGGTCTCGAGGACCACCTCGGTGATGCCCGGCCCGTCGGAGGTGCGCAGGCGTACGTCGACACGCAGCCGGCTGGCCAGCCACGCGACGAGAAGGTCGGCGCTCGGGTTGGCGTTCTCCGCGGTGACAGCGGCGCCGGTGACCTTGAGCGGGTGCTGGTCGAGCGCAGCGGCGAGCAGCGCGCGCCAGGGCGTGAGCCGGGTCCAGGCCAGGTCGGTGTTGCCCGGCGCGTAGGCGGCGCACTGCTGGCGCAGCGCACGCGAGCGCGCCGACGCGTGGGTCATGGTGTCGGTGATGCGCCGCTGCGCGAGGCGTCCGAGGGGGTCGCTGGCGGGATCGGCGGGCGCGCCGACCGGCCACCAGGCGACGACGGGGGAGTCCGGCAGCAGCAGGGGCAGGACCACCGACTCCGGGTGCCGTACGACCTCGCCGTGCAGCCGGATCAGCGCCATCTCACCGCCCCACCCGGCGCCGACCGTCACCTCCGCATCGACCTGCGGTGTCCCACGGGCGGCTCCGAGCACGACCGCCAGGACCCGGGCGGGGTGCTCGTGCGACGCCGCCCGGGCGGCATCCAGGGCGCTGTCGGCGTTCTCCTCGTCGACCACGACGACCAGCGTCATCACCATGCCCATCGCGGGGCTGCCGGCATGGGTGCGGGCGCGCACGAACTCGGCCGCGATGGCGGCGCTGTTGGTGTCGGTGAGCTTCCGGGTCATGGCCGCCTCCAGACCCGTCCGTCGCGGGCCAGCATCGCATCGGCGGAGGCGGGGCCCCAGCCGCCGGAGTCGTAGGGCTCGGGTCGCTTGCCCTTGGCGTCCTGCTTGGCCCAGAAGCCGAGGATGGGATCGAGGATCTGCCAGGAGAGCTCGACCTCCTCATGCCGCGGGAACAGCGGCGGGTCGCCGAGCAGGACATCGAGGATGAGGCGCTCATAGGCCTCGGGGGACGCCTCGGTGAANGTCCCGCCGTACGCGAAGTCCATGGTCACGTCCCGGATCTCCATGGCCGTGCCCGGCACCTTGGAGCCGAACCGGACNGTCATGCCCTCGTCCGGCTGGACACGGATCACCAGCGTGTTCTGGGTCAGGTCCTCGGTNGCGGTCGGGTTGAAGAGCTGGTGCGGCGCGCGCTTGAACACGATGGCGACCTCGGTGACGCGCCGGCCGAGGCGCTTGCCGGTGCGCAGGTAGAACGGCACCCCGGCCCAGCGGCGGTTGTCGACGTGCAGGGTGACGGCCGCGTAGGTCTCGGTCGTCGAGCTGGCGGAGATGCCCTGCTCCTGCAGGAAGCCGGGAACCTTCTCGCCGCCCGCCCACCCGGCGGCGTACTGGCCGCGGGCGGTGGTCGCGCCGAGGTCGGCGGGCAGGCGCACCGAGGAGAGCACCTTCTGCTTCTCCATCCGCAGGGCCTGCGCGTCGAACGCGGCGGGCTCCTCCATCGCGACCAGCGACATCAGCTGGAGAAGGTGGTTCTGGATGACGTCGCGGGCAGCGCCGATCCCGTCGTAGTAGCCCGCCCGACCGCCGATGCCGACGTCCTCGGCCATCGTGATCTGGACGTGGTCGACGTAGTTGGCGTTCCAGATCGGCTCGAACATCATGTTGGCGAAGCGCAGCGCCAGGATGTTCTGCACCGTCTCCTTGCCGAGGTAGTGGTCGATGCGGAAGATCGAGCCGTCGGGGAAGACGTCGTCCAGGATCGCGTTGAGCCGCCGCGCCGAGCTGAGGTCGTGGCCGAACGGCTTCTCCACCACGACCCGGCGCCACGATCCTCCGTCGGTGTCGGCGAGGCCGTGCTCCTTGAGCTGGCCCACGACGTTGCCGAAGAACGACGGCGGGATGGCGAGGTAGAAGGCGTGGTTGCCGCCGGTGCCGCGGCTCTCGTCGAGCTCCTCGATGGTGCTGCGCAGCTTGTCGAACGCGACGTCGTCGTCGAAGTCACCGGGCACGAACCGGAAGCCCTCGGCGAGCTGGTCCCACACCTCCTCCCGGAAGGGCGTGCGGGAGTGCTCCTTGACCGAGTCGTGGACGACCTTGGCGAAGTCCTCGTCGGCCCAGTCGCGCCGGGCGAAGCCGGTCAGCGAGAAGCCGGGCGGCAGTAGCCCGCGGTTGGCCAGGTCGTAGATCGCCGGCATCACCTTCTTGCGGGACAGGTCGCCGGTGACGCCGAAGAGCACCAGCCCGCAGGGGCCTGCGATCCGGGGCAGCCGGCGGTCCTGGGGATCGCGCAGGGGGTTGCGGTGGGCGGCCTGCTGCCCATCGCCCTGGACCCGGCGCGGTGTCACCGGCGGTGGGCCCGGTAGTACGCGATCAGGGCCCCGGTCGAGGGGTCCTGCTGCGCCGCAGCCTGCTCATCGCCGCCGACCGCCGGGGCGACCTGCAGGGCGAGCTGCTTGCCGAGCTCGACGCCCCACTGGTCGAAGCTGTCGATGCCCCACACGACACCTTGGGTGAAGGTGATGTGCTCGTAGAGCGCGATCAGCTGACCCAGCACCGCCGGGGTGAGGGCATCGGCCATGATCGAGGTGGTCGGCCGGTTNCCGGGGAAGACCCGGGCCGGGACGATCGCCTCGGCGGTGCCCTCGGCCCTGACCTCNTCGGCCGTCTTCCCGAACGCCAGCGCGCGGGTCTGGGCGAAGAAGTTGGACAAGAACAGCTCGTGGACGTCGGTGTCGCCGTCCTTGAGCGGGTAGGCCGGATTGGCGAAGGCGATGAAGTCTGCGGGGATGAGCCGCGTGCCCTGGTGGATGAGCTGGTAGAAGGCGTGCTGGCCGTTGGTGCCGGGCTCACCCCAGAACACCTCGCCGGTCGGGGCCGTGACGGGCGAGCCGTCCCAGCGCACCCGCTTGCCGTTGGACTCCATGGTGAGCTGCTGGAGGTACGCCGGGAAGCGGTGCAGCAGTTGCGCGTAGGGCAGCACGGCGTGCGTGTGGGCGTCGAGGAAGTCGACGTACCAGATGTTGAGCAGGCCGAGCAGGGCGGGCACGTTCGCAGAGAGCTCGGCGGTGCGGAAGTGCTCATCGATCGCGTGGAAGCCGGCCAGGAACTCGGCGAAACGCTCCGGGCCGATCGCCAGCACCAGCGAGGTGCCGATCGCCGAGTCCACGGAGTAGCGCCCGCCCACCCAGTCCCAGAACCCGAAGGCGTTCTGTGGGTCGATGCCGAACGCCTGGACCTTGTCCAGCGCCGTCGAGACCGCGACGAAGTGCTTCTCGATCGCCTCCGCCTCGTCGACGTCGCCGTGGGCCTTCGCGAGGCCGTCGAGCAGCCACTGCTTGCACAACCGGGCGTTCGTGAGCGTCTCGAGGGTCCCGAACGTCTTGCTGGAGACGATGAACAGGGTGCTCGCCGGGTCGAGCCCGGCGAGCTTGACCGCTGCGTCGGTCGGATCGATGTTGCTGATGAACCGGCACTCCAGCTGCTCGTGCCGATACGGGGCGAGCGCCTCGTACGCCATCACCGGGCCGAGGTCGGAGCCGCCGATGCCGATGTTCACCACGGTGCGGATCCGCTCGCCGGTCACNCCCGTCCACGCACCGGACCGCACCCGNTCGGCGAAGTCGTAGATGCGCTGCAGCACCTCGTGGACGTGCGCGACGACGTCGTCGCCGTCGACGACCAGCGTCGCGTCCGCCGGCAGGCGCAGCGCCGTGTGGAGGACGGCGCGGTCCTCGGTGACGTTGATGTGCTCGCCGCGGAACATCGCCTCGCGGCGCCCCTCGAGATCGACCTCACGGGCGAGGTCGAGGAGCGCCGCCAGGACGTCGTCGTCGAGGAGGTTCTTGGACAGGTCGACGTGCAGNTCGGCGGCGTCGAAGGTGAGNCGATCGGCCCGCTCCGGGTCTGCGGCGAACCAGCCGCGCAGATCCGGAGCGAAGCCGTCGGCGAGGTCGGCGAGGCGGCGCCAGGCCGCCGTCGTCGTGGCGTCCACAGGCGCTGCTGCCACCGTCAGGCTCCCGCCTTCTCCATCTGGCCCCGGACGGTGTCGAGNAGCTCGGTCCAGGAGGCCTTGAACTTGTCCACGCCCTCGGTCTCGAGGCTGAGGAACACGTCGTCGAGGTCGATGCCGNCGGCCACCAGGTCGTCGAAGACCCGCTGGGCCTCACCGGCCTTGCCGGTGACCTGGTCACCCTCGACCTCGCCGTGGTCGGCGAACGCCCGCAGCGTCTTCTCCGGCATCGTGTTGACCGTGTCAGCCACNACGAGGTCGGCGACGTAGAGCGTGTCCGGGTACGCCGGGTTCTTCACCCCGGTCGAGGCCCACAGCGGACGCTGGGGGTTCGCGCCGGCGGCGGCCAGCTGCTGCCAGCGCTCGCTGCCGATGACCTCCTCGAAGGCCGCGTAGGCGAGCCGCGCGTTGGCGACCGCGGCCTTGCCCCGCAGCGCAAGCGCCGCGTCGGTGCCGATCTTGTCCAGGCGAGCGTCGATCTCGGTGTCGACGCGGCTGACGAAGAAGCTGGCGACCGAGCGGATCGTCGACAGGTCCAGGCCGGCGTCCTTGGCCTGCTCGAGGCCGGTGAGGTAGGCGTCCATCACCGCGCGGTAGCGCTCGACGGAGAAGATCAGCGTCACGTTGACGCTGATGCCGGCGGCGGTCGCCGCGGTGATGGCGGGCAGGCCCTCCACGGTGGCGGGGATCTTGATCAGCACGTTCGGCCGGTCCACCGCCGCCCACAACGCCTTCGCGCTCGCGATGGTGGCGTCGGTGTCGTTGGCCAGGGTCGGCTCGACCTCGATCGAGACGCGGCCGTCGTCCTTGGTGGCCTCGGCGACCGGCGCGAGGATGTCGCACGCGTTGCGGACGTCCTCGGTGGTGAGCTCGAAGATCACCTTGTCGACGTCGGCGCCGCTCGTGACCAGCTCGGCGACCTGGTCGTCGTAGCGCTCGCCGTTGGCGATGGCCGAGGCGAAGATGGTCGGGTTGGTGGTCACGCCCACCACCGACGAGTCCTTGACCAGGTCCGCGAGGTTCCCGGTCTCGATCCGCTCGCGGGACAGGTCGTCGAGCCAGATGGATACGCCGGCGTCGGCCAGCGCCTTGAGACGATCACTCATTGTCAGCTCCTTTGGAACGATCAAATACGACTCTAGCGCGGCCCCGGCATGCCTCAGTGGCGGGCGGCCTCCATGCTGTCCTTCGCGGCCTGCACGACCGCCTCGGGGGTGAACCCGAACTCGTTGAAGATGCGGGCGGCGTCCGCCGAGGCGCCGTAGTGCTCCAAGCTCACCATCCGGCCGACGTCGCCGACGTACTCGCGCCAGCCCTGGCGGATGCCGGCCTCCACGCTGACGCGCGCCTTGACGCCCGGCAGGAGCACCTCGTCGCGGTAGGCCTGCGTCTGCTGCTCGAACCACTCCACGGACGGCATCGACACGACGCGGGCGTTGATGCCCTCCGCCTTGAGCTGCTCGCGGGCCGCGACGGCCAGCTGCACCTCCGAGCCGGTGCCGATGAGGATGACGTCCGGCTCGCCCCCGTCGGCGTCGATGAGGACATAGGCGCCCTTGCCCACGTTCTCGCAGGTGTTGAAGCCGTCCACGCCGCGCGGGAAGACCGGGAGGTTCTGGCGGCTGAGGATGAGGCCGGCGGGCCGGTCGCTGTTCTTCAGGATCTGCAGCCAGGCGGCGGCGGTCTCGTTGGCGTCGGCCGGGCGGACGATGTCCAGGCCGGGGATGCCGCGCAGCGCCCACAGGTGCTCCACCGGCTGGTGCGTCGGGCCGTCCTCGCCCAGGCCGATCGAGTCGTGGGTCCAGACCCAGATCGCCGGCGCCTGCATGAGAGCGCCGACCCGGACCGCACCGCGCATGTAGTCGCTGAACTGCAGGAAGGTGCCGCCGAAGGCGCGGGTGCCGCCGTGGACGGCGATGCCGTTGATGATGGCGCCCATCGCATGCTCGCGGATGCCGAAGTGGAGCACCCGGCCCTGGTAGGGGTCGCCCTTCCAGTCGTGGGTCGAGCGGCTCGCCGGGATGAACGAGGGCGCGCTGGTGATCGTGGTGTTGTTCGAGCCGGCCAGGTCGGCCGAGCCGCCCCACAGCTCGGGCATGATGTCGGCGATCGCGTTGATGACCTTGCCGGATGCTGCGCGGGTGGCGATGCCCTTGGCGTCGGCCTCCCACGTGGGCAGAGCGGCCTCGAGGCCCTCGGGGAGCGCGCGCTCCTTCATCCGCTCCAGGAGCTTGACCTGGTCGGGGTGGGCGGCGGCCCAGACGTCGTACTCCTTGGTCCAGGCGGCCTCCAGCTCCTTGCCGCGCGCGATCAGCGAGCGCGTGTGCTCGAGTACGTCGGAGGGCACCGCGAAGCTCGTGTCCGGGTCGAAGCCCAGCAGCCGCTTGGTCGCAGCGACCTCGTCGGCGCCCAGCGCGCTGCCGTGCGCGGCCTCGGTGTTCTGCGCGTTGGGCGCGGGCCAGGCCAGGATCGTGCGCAGCACGATGATCGACGGCTGGTCCTGCACCTCGGCCGCGGCCTGGAGTGCGGCGTACAGCGCCGGCACGTCCTCGTGGTAGTTCTTGCCGTCCGCGTGGTCGCCGGCGTGGGTCCAGTCGACCGTCTGGACGTGCCAGCCGTAGGCCTCGTAGCGCTTGGCCACGTCCTCGTTGAACGCGACGTCGGTGTTGCCCTCGATCGAGATCTTGTTGGCGTCGTAGATGACGGTGAGATTGCCGAGCTCCTGGGTGCCGGCGATCGAGGAGGCCTCGCCGCTCACACCCTCCTCCAGGTCGCCGTCGGAGGCGATGACGTAGACCTGGTGGTCGAAGATCGACTCACCCTCGGCGTCCGGGTCCAGCAGGCCGCGCTCGCGCCGGGCGGCCATCGCCATGCCGACCGCGTTGCCGACGCCCTGGCCGAGCGGGCCGGTGGTGACCTCGACGCCGGCGGTGTGCCCGAACTCGGGGTGGCCGGGGGTCTTCGACCCCCAGGTGCGCAGCGACTCGATGTCCTCGATCTCGAGGCCGAAGCCGCCCAGGAAGAGCTGGAGGTAGAGCGTGATGGAGCTGTGGCCACATGAGAGCACGAACCGGTCACGCGCGATCCAGCTCGGGTCGGCGGGGTTGTGCTTCATCACCTTCTGGAAGAGGAGGTAGGCGGCCGGGGCGAGGCTCATCGCGGTGCCCGGGTGGCCGTTGCCCACCTTCTGCACCGCGTCCATCGCGAGGACCCGGACCGTGTCCACCGCCTTCTTGTCCAGGTCGGTCCACTCAAGTTCAGCGTTCGGGGTCACGGGAGTCCTCTCAGAGACGTACGGCGAATCCGAGCCTAGCGACACCGAGGGTTAGACTCACACCCGCTGTCCTGCGACAGCTGTCAGCCGGCTGGTTGATGCTCCACCAACACTGAGGATGTCCGTGACCTACGTCGGCGAGCGCGCCCCGGGGCTCCGTGCTCCGGAGACCGACTCCGGGCGAGCGACCCTCAAGGACGTGGTGGCCGCGTACGTCGGCCTCACCAAGCCGCGCGTCATCGAGCTGCTGCTGCTCACCACCGTCCCGGTGATGTTCTTCGCCGCGCGCGGCGTGCCGGGCCTGGAGTTGGTGGTCGCGACCGTCATCGGCGGCACGCTCTCGGCCGGGTCGGCCTCGGTGTTCAACTGCGTCTACGACCGCGACATCGACGAGCAGATGCGGCGTACCCGCCGGCGAGCGCTGCCACGTCACATCGTCTCCCCGCAGGCGGCGCTGGTCTTCGGCACCGTCCTGGCGATCGTGTCGACGCTGGCCCTGGGGTTCTTCGTGAACTGGCTCTCGGCCGGTCTGTCCCTCGGGGCCAACGCGTTCTACGTGTTCGTCTACACGATGCTGCTCAAGCGGCGCACCACGCAGAACATCGTCTGGGGCGGGATCGCGGGTTGCTTCCCGGCGATGATCGGCTGGACCGCCGTGACCGACCAGCTCGCCTGGGCGCCGGTCATCCTGTTCCTGGTGGTGTTCTTCTGGACGCCGCCGCACACCTGGGCCCTCGCCCTGCGCTATCGCGAGGACTACGCGAACGTCGACGTGCCGATGCTGCCCGTGGTGAGGCCGGCCCGCGAGGTCGGGCGCCAGATCGTCATCTACAGCTGGGTGATGGTCGCGGTCTCGCTCTCGCTGTGGCCGATCGCCTCGACCGGCTGGTTCTATCCCGTCGCTGCCACCGTGCTGGGCGCGGTGTTCCTCGTCCAGGCGCACCGGATGCACGCGCGCGCCCGCGGCACCGAGGACCTCTCCCTCATCCAGCCCATGCACCTGTTCCACAGCAGCAACCTCTACCTCTCCCTGCTGTTCGTCGCGGTCGCGGTGGATCCCCTCATCTCTCGTTGAGTTGCCGGTCCGGTGGGGTTGAGTTGCCGGTCCGGCGGGGTTGAGAATCGACCACTTTCGTGCACAGCCGGCCGTCGGGCCGAGCATTTCCACAGCAGCGCCACAGCCTGAGTACGCCGACCCGCGACGCGGGTCACCCTCGTGGGCATGGCTACCGCTTCCACGACCCTCGAGATCCCGGACCGACCGTTCAAGCGCGCCGACCTCGGCCTGCCCCGCTCCGACTTCTACGACATGGTCCATCGGGGCCTGATCAGGGCGGTCGTTCGTGAGGCCTACGTCCGAGCCGACGTACCGGACTCGATCGAGCTGCGGGCGGCAGCTGTCGCACTCGTCGCGGCGCCCGGGCACGTGGTCGTCGACCGCACTGCCGCGATGATCCATGGCGTCGACACGTTCACCTATGCCGAGCTGGAGGACCTCCCACCGGTCGAGACGTGCGCGCTGCGTGGTCGGCGCCCTACCCGCCGCACGGGAGCCGACGGCCGCACGCGTGACCTGCGCAGCTCGGACATCATGGAGGTCGGCGGCTTGCGCGTGACAACGCCGCTGCGCACCGCCCTCGACCTCGGCTGCAACCTGCGGCGACGCGAGGCGATGGGGGCGCTCAATGCCTTCGCACGGCTGCATGGGGTGACGGTCGAGCAGCTGCGTGCCGAGCTGGATCGCCTCCGCCGACGACGCGGCATCATCCAGTTGCGCGAGCTGGCCCAGCTCGTCGATGCCCGGCTCGAGTCGGCGCGTGAGTCCTGGACGTTGCTGGCCATCCACGACGCAGGTCTGCCGCTGCCCGAGCCGCAGGTCTGGATCGAGATCGACGGCCTCCCGACGTACCGGCTGGACTTCGCCTATCGCCGCAAGCGGGTGTGCGTGGAGTACGACGGCTTCGACTTCCACGAGCTCACCGAGGACCAGCGACGCCAGGACCGAGTACGGCGCGAGTGGCTGCGGGCGAACGGCTGGACCGTCATCGTGATCCGAGCCGGCGACTTCGCTGGCGATCGACTCGACGCATGGCTGCGCGAGCTTCGCTCCGCGCTGGCGACGTCGTACACCAGCCGGCGGTGGTGACCGACCGGCAAGTCGACCCCGCCGGAGCGGCAAGTCGACCCCGCCGGAGCGGCAAGTCGACCTGATGGGGTCAGGCGGCGTCGAACCGATGCGCCCGGGTGGCGAGAAGCACGCGGGCGAGCCCGGCGGCCGTCAGGGCGGCGCCGAGCATGTGCAGACCGACGACGAACGAGGGCAGGCCCGTGGCGTACTGCACCCAGCCGACCACGCCCTGCAGCAGCTCGACGGCCAGCATCACGCCGAACACCAGGCGCAGGTAGGGCTCGCGGCGGCCGGCGACGAGCAGCCAGACGGTCAGCACCACGAGGACGTCGACCGCGGCAGCGTGCACCTGCGACACCACGGCCGGATCCAGCCCTGTGCGCTTGGAGTGCGCGTCACCCGAGTGCGGGCCCGAGCCGGTCACGATCGTGCCGAGCCAGAGCACCACCCAGCCGGCGACGAAGTTCGCGACCGCCAGGCGGCGCAGGGTCGGCGGAGCGTCCGCACGCACCGGCGACCAGAGGAGGTCGACCAGCCAGACGCACAGGCACACCATCGCCATCGACCCGAGCAGGTGGAGCGCGACGACCCAGGGGTTGAGCTTGGTCAGGACGCTGATGCCCCCGATGACGGCCTGGAGCGGGATCCCCAGCGCGATGCCGACCGCGAGCCGGCGCACCGTGCCGCGGTGGTTCCACGCCGCCACCACGACCGCGATGGCCACAGCCGCGAGGACGTAGGTGAGCATGCGGTTGCTGAACTCGATGATCCCGTTGATCCCCAGCGCCGGGTGCGTCACATAGGACGTGTCGGTGCACTTGGGCCAGGTCGGGCAGCCGAGGCCGGACCGGGTCAGGCGCACCACGCCGCCGGTCACGACCAGCAGCATGTTCGCGGCCAGGTCGGCGATCGCGAGCGCCACCAGGTGCGCGCGCAGCCAGGCGGTGATGGGACCGGGTGCCCGGGTTCGCTCGACGGTGCTCATGTCGCTCACTCCCACTTGAACGTCCGGGCGGTGAGGGTGGTGCCCAGGACGGCCCACACCGCGAGTACGCCGAGATCGCGCCAGGCGACGGCGCCGTCGAGGAAGGCGCTGCGCATGGCCTCGCCGAGGGCTCCCGAGGGCAGCCAGCGCGCGACGTGGCCGAATCCGCCGTACGCGCTGATCGGCAGGACGACGGCGCCGCCGGCCATCAGCAGGAGATAGATGAGGTTCGCCGCGGCCAGCGTCGCCTCCGCGCGCAGCGTCCCGGCGACCAGCAGCCCCAGCGAGGCGAAGGCGGCGGTGCCCAGGGCGACAGCGAGGAAGGCGCCGAGGATGCCCGGCTTGGGCGACCAGCCCAGGATCTGGCCGACGGCGCCGATGACGACGATCTGCAGGAGCTGGACGGCCAGCAGCGCGAGGATCTTGCCCAGCAGCAGGCCGGAGCGGGGCAGGGGAGAGGCGCCGAGCCGCTTGATGACGCCGTACCGCCGCTCGAAGCCGGTGGCGATCGCCAGCGAGGTGAAGGACGTCGACATCACCGCGAGCGCCACCACCCCCGGCGTGAAGATGTCGACCAGCGGGCGAGGGTCGCTGAGCTTGAGGTCGAGGTGCTCACCGGCGGTGACGCCGCCGATGAGGATGAGGACCGGGATGACCACGGCGAGCAGCAACTGCTCGCCGTTGCGCAGCATCAGCCGCGCCTCCATGGCGGCCTGGGCGAGCACCTGGCTCCTCAGCGGCGCGGCGCCCGGCCGCGGCGTCAGGTCGAGGTCACTCATCGCGCAGGCCCCTTCCGGTGACTTCGAGGAACACGTCCTCCAGGGTGCGGGATCCGAAGCTGAGCGAGCGTACGCCGACGCCGTGCTCGGTGCTCCAGCGGGCGACGCTGTCGCGCAGGGCCGCCTCAGCGACGGACGGCAGCTCCTGATCGACGACCAGCCGGATCGTGGCCGAGGAGCCGCGGGTGAGCTCCTCGGGCGTGCCGGAGGCGATCAGCCGTCCCTGGTCGATGATGTGGACCTGGTCGGCCAGCTGCTCGGCCTCGTCCAGGTAGTGCGTGGTGAGCACGACCGTCACGCCGGCCTCGCGCAGCTCGCGCAGCAGCTCCCACGTGGTGCGCCGCGCTGCCGGGTCCATCCCGGCGGTCGGCTCGTCGACGAACACGATCTCGGGTCGCCCGACGATCGCCATGGCCAGGCCCAGCCGCTGCTGCTGGCCACCGGAGAGCCGTCGGTACGGCGTCCGGCCGCACTCGCCCAGGCCCAGCCGCTCGGCGAGCACGTCGACATCGAGCGGATCGGCGTGCAGGCGTGCGATGTGACGCAGCATCTCCATCGCGCGCGCGCCGCTCCACGCGCCCTGGCCCTGCAGCATCACTCCGACGCGGGGCAGCAGCTCGCGGCGCTGCGCGACCGGGTCGAGGCCGAGGACCCGCACCGAGCCGCCCTGCGGCCGGCGGTAGCCCTCGCAGGTCTCCAGGGTGGTGGTCTTGCCGGCGCCGTTGGGCCCGAGGACGGCGGTGATGGACCCGGTCTCGACGGTCAGCGACAGACCGTTGACGGCGAGCTTGTCGCCGTACCGCATCACCAGCCCGTCGACCTGCACAGCAGGGGCGGAGGGGGATGGCACGGCGATCAGTCTAGGGAGCCGGTCGCGGGGGATCGCCACCGGGACGAGGCGGTGTGAGGGCGCTCACCCGCCGGGCAGCTCCACGGGCGCGAGGTCGGCGAAGCGGTCGCCGGGGCCGGGGTTGCCCGCGGCGCTCGCGCCGCCGAACTGGCGCATCACTCCCCAGACCGCGTTGAGCGCCGTCGTGACAGCACCCTCGGCCCAGCCTGCGGTCCAGGAGATGTCGTCCCCGGCGAGGAAGATGCCTCGCTGGTGGTCCGGCAGCCCGTCCTGCACGAAGTGGCTGAAGAGCCGGCGCTGGTAGCGGTAGTGCCCGGGCAGGTTGGCCTTGAAGGCGCCCATGAAGTTGGGATCGGACTCCCACGAGACGGTGATCGGATCGCCGATGATGTGGGAGGCGATGTCGACACCGGGGTAGATCTTGCTCAGGGAGTGCAGCTGCAGNCGCACCCGCTCCTCGATCGGGAGGGCCAGCCACTTCAGGGCGTCGTCGTTCCANGTGTAGGACAGGCAGATCGAGGCGGCACCGTCGTCCTCGAGGAGGTACGTCGCGCGCGTCAGGCGGTCGGTGAGCGTCATGCTCATGACGTCGCGGCCGGTCGCCGGGTCGACGTCCTTCCAGAACGGCCGGTCCACCCGCACGAACGTCTTGGACGACTGCATGTAGTGCGTGCGCTCCATCGCCATCCACAGCTCGGGGGAGAAGAGCGACTCGTCCACGTCGATCCGGGCCGAGAGCAGCCACACCTGGCAGGTGACCACGACCGCGTCGTAGGTGCGGGTGGTGCCCCACCGGTCGGTGACGTCGATGCGGCCGTCGCTGCTGCGGCCGATCCGGGCCACGCCGGGCAGGGGCGCGCCGCCGTGGAGGCTCTCCAGGCTGGTGCCGGCGGGCCAGTGAGCGCAGTCGGGCGTGGCCTTCCAGAGCCCGACGGGCAGCTGCTCTGCACCGCCGTGGATCAGCTGGTGGTCCTCATCGGCGTTGGTGAAGATGACGCGCAGGATCTCCAGCATCGAGTTCGGGTAGTCGGTGTCCCAGCCGCCGGTGCCGAAGCCGACCTGGCCGAACACCTCGCGGTGGCGGAAGGAGCGCTGCTGGAACGCCTTGCTGTTGGCGAGGAAGCCGGAGAACGTCTCCTCGTCGAGGTCGCGGACCAGCCGGTCCCACAGCTCCTTGACCCGCGGCACGTCGCGCTCGCGCAGGGCCTGCTGCATCTCGGCGAAGCCGACCTCGCCCAGTGCCTCCTGCCACGCGGCGGCGACGTCCTTGAGGAAGTCCGGCAGGTCGTCGTAGGAGCGTGCGTAGTGCGACTCCCCGCCGAGTTCGATCACCGTGCTCGGGGTGGCCTCGGAGAGAGGGTTGGGGAACGGCGAGGTGCGCAGGCCCAGCGTGTCGATGTAGTGGAACAGCGCCCGCGAGGAGAGCGGGAAGCGCATGCCGCCGAGCTCGGCCACGGGGCCATGCGCGCCGCCGAACGGCTCCGAGCGGAGCCGCCCGCCGATCCGGTCGGCCTCGTAGACGACCGGCTTGAGGCCCAGGCGCATCAGCTCGTAGCCGCTCACCATGCCCGAGAGGCCGCCGCCGATGATGGCGACCTCACGCCCGTGCTGCTCGGCGGGGATCGAGCCGAGGCCGTCAGGGTGGGCCAGGTGATCGTCGTACCCGAACGGGAAGTCGGGGCCGAGCATGGTGACGCCGGCGTCATGGACGGCGGCGTCGGGGTGGGTCTGGGCGATCGTCATCGGGTGCTCCGTGCATCGGTCGGGCCGGTGAGGGCGGCGTAGAGGTCGGGACGGCGGTCGTGCAGATGGGTGTTGGCACGGCGGGCCGCCTCGAGGGCGGCGGTGGTGAGCGTGCCGACGATGAGCGTCTCGGCCTGCTCGGCGCGGACGAGGTCGTCGCCGTCGGGACCGACCAGGCAGCTGCTGCCGCAGTAGGTCAGCTCGTTCTCGGTGCCGGCGCGGTTGGCGTAGGCGATCGCGATCTGGTTCTCGTAGGCACGCGCGGGCACGAGCAGCGTGCTCACCTTGTCGTACGGCGCCATCAGCGCGGTCGGGCAGACCAGCAGGTCGACGCCCGCCAGCGCCATCAGCCTGACCTGTTCTGGGAACTCGATGTCGTAGCAGATCAGCAGGCCGATCCGGACCCCGTCGAGCGTTCCGATCGTCGGAGCGCCATCACCAGCGACATAGGCGCTTGCCTCGTCCGGCCCGTAGAGGTGCGCCTTGCGGTGCCGGGCGAGGACCGCGCCGTCGCGGTCGAGGAGCTCCGCCGTGATGTGGACGATGTCGCCGTCCCGCTCGGGCCAGCTCCATGCGATCGCCAGGCGGTGGCGCCGGGCGATCTCGGCGACCGCGCGCGCCATCGGTCCGTCGGCCGGCTCGGCCAGCTCCGCGGCGTACGGCGCGATGTCATAGCCGGTGAGCGTCAGCTCCGGGCAGACCAGCAGGCGCGCACCTCGGGCCGCGGCGCTCGCCGCTGCCTCGTCGAGCCGCGCGAGCGCGGCCGCTACGTCACGCAGGGGGCCGTCGCACTGCCAGAGTGCGACGGCGAGTGCTTCGCTGGCCATGGGTCAACCGTAGGTCGCGGACCGGCCACGATCGAGGGGCGGCCCGTTGCGTCGTGTGGCGATCCGTTGCAAGGAGCACGTCATCGACGCCGATCTGTTGCGTCACCCGCCGACGGTGCCGACACCAGTGCCGCCCGGCAGGGTGCCCTGCTCGCGGCGCAGCAGGGCCGACATCACGATGACGCTCTTGGTGCGGATCATGAAGCGCTCACCGGCGAGGCGCTCCACGACCTGCTCGAAGTGCCGCATGTCGGTGGCCATGATGTGCACGATGGCGTCGGCCTCACCGGTGACGGTGGAGGCGGACGCCACCTCGGGGTGCTTCTCGACCGCGCGGCGGATGTCGTCGGGGGTGGTGGAGCCTTGGCAGTAGAGCTCGACGTAGCCTTCGGTGGACCAGCCGACCAGTGCCGGGTCGACCCGGACGGTGAAGCCCGCGATCGCCCCGGCCGCGACCAGCCGGTCGACGCGCCGCTTCACGGCCGGGGCCGAAAGCCCGACCCGGCCGCCGATCTCGGCGAAGGTGGCGCGGCCGTCCTCGAGGAGGGCGCCGATGATCAGCCGGTCGAGCTCGTCCATCTGCATCCGGTCATTGTGACGCCCGACGCCTGGTTAGGGTGGCCTTCCTTGAAGCGCGGGAACGATTAACGCGACACTTGTGTTGTGGAATTCGTGGATCGAGCCAAGGGCATGGTGAAGGACGTCGGTGCGACCGACGCTCCGACCCGTGCCCGCGTGGCCCGGTTCCTGCTGGAGAGCGGCCCCTCCACGGCCGCCGACCTGGCCCGTCGCCTCGAGCTGACGCCGGCCGCCGTACGTCGGCATCTCGACCAGCTGGTCGAGGAGGGTGCCGTGGAGCCACGCGAGCCCCGCACGCCGCTGACCCGCGGCCGGGGCCGGCCGGCGAAGGTGTTCGCGCTGACCGAGCAGGGGCGCAACGGCTTCGACCAGCAGTACGACGACCTCGCCGTCCAGGCGCTGCGGTTCCTGGCCGAGACGGCGGGGGAGGACGGCGTGCGCGCGTTCGCCCAGCGTCGCGCCGACTTCATCCGCGACGGCTTCGTGCGGGTCAGCGCCACCGACCCCGGCCTGAGCCCCGCGCAGGTGCTCGCGCAGGTCTTCACCGACGAGGGGTACGTCGCGGCCGTCCGCGAGCTGCCCATCGTGGGGGAGCAGCTGTGCCAGCAGCACTGCCCGGTCTCCCACGTCGCCCATGAGTTCCCGCAGCTGTGCGAGGCCGAGACCGCCGCCATCGGCGAGGTCCTCGGCACCCACGTCCAGCGGCTGGCCACCATCGCACACGGTGACGGCGTGTGCACCACCTGCATCCCCGTCTCGACAAGCTCGACCACCGAGCGTCGCTCCACCGAGCGGTTCAAGAAGGAGAGGGTCTAAGTGACCTCGATCGAAGAGCTCAACCCCGAGTTGAAGGGGATCGGCAAGTACGAGTTCGGCTGGGCCGACAAGAACGATGTCGGCGCCAATGCGCAGCGCGGCCTCAACCAGGACGTCGTGCGCGACATCTCGGGCAAGAAGAGCGAGCCCCAGTGGATGCTCGACCTGCGGTTGAAGGGCCTCCGGCTCTTCGAGCGCAAGCCGATGCCGACGTGGGGCTCGGACCTGTCGGGCATCGACTTCGACAACATCAAGTACTTCGTCCGCTCCACCGAGAAGCAGGCGGCGAGCTGGGACGACCTGCCCGAGGACATCAAGAACACCTACGACAAGCTCGGCATCCCGGAGGCGGAGAAGCAGCGCCTCGTCGCCGGCGTCGCGGCCCAGTACGAGTCCGAGGTCGTCTACCACCAGATCCGCGAGGACCTCGAGGAGCAGGGCGTCATCTTCGTCGACACCGACACCGCGCTGAAGGAGCACGAGGAGCTCTTCAAGGAGTACTTCGGCACCGTCATCCCGGTCGGTGACAACAAGTTCGCCGCGCTCAACACCTCGGTGTGGTCGGGCGGCTCGTTCATCTACGTGCCCAAGGGCGTACGCGTCGACATCCCGCTGCAGGCCTACTTCCGGATCAACACCGAGAACATGGGCCAGTTCGAGCGGACGCTGATCATCGTCGACGAGGACGCCTACGTGCACTACGTCGAGGGCTGCACCGCGCCGATCTACTCCAGCGACTCGCTGCACTCCGCCGTCGTGGAGATCATCGTGAAGAAGGGCGGTCGGTGCCGCTACACGACCATCCAGAACTGGTCGAACAACGTCTACAACCTGGTGACCAAGCGCGCTGTCTGCGAGGCCGGCGCCACCATGGAGTGGGTCGACGGCAACATCGGCTCCAAGGTGACGATGAAGTACCCGGCGGTCTACCTCATGGGCGAGCACGCCAAGGGGGAGACGCTCTCGATCGCGTTCGCCGGCGAGGGCCAGCACCAGGATGCGGGCGCCAAGATGGTGCACGCCGCCCCGCACACCTCGAGCTCGATCCTGTCCAAGTCGGTCGCGCGCGGCGGTGGCCGCACGTCGTACCGCGGGCTGATCCAGATCGACGAGGGCGCCCACGGCTCGAAGTCGAACGTGCTGTGCGATGCGCTGCTGGTCGACCAGATCTCGCGCTCGGACACCTACCCGTACGTCGACATCCGCGAGGACGACGTGTCGATGGGCCACGAGGCGAGCGTCTCGAAGGTCTCCGACGACCAGCTGTTCTACCTGATGAGCCGCGGCATGGCCGAGGACGAGGCGATGGCCATGATCGTGCGTGGCTTCGTCGAGCCCATCGCCAAGGAGCTCCCGATGGAGTACGCGCTCGAGCTCAACCGCCTGATCGAACTGCAGATGGAGGGTGCTGTCGGATGACGGCCACTGTTACCGACAACATCGCGAGCGCGCTCGAGCTGGAGAAGGTCGAGTCGCATCTGCACCCCGAGGGCTCCTTCGACCTCGCCGATCACCCCGTGCCGACCGGCCGCGAGGAGATCTGGCGGTTCACCCCGCTCAAGCGGCTGCGTGACCTGCACAAGGAGGCCGCGTTCGGCGGGGCGCTCGAGGTGGCCGCCGACCAGCACGACGGCGTGAGCATCAGCCGCGGCGTCAGCGGCCTGGTCGGCGTGAGCGGCTTCGTGCCCACCGACCGGATCGCCGCTCGGGTGGCCCAGGCGACGCCCACCAGCACCCTGGTGGAGATCGCCCCCGAGGCCGTCGTGGACGGCGCCGTGGTGGTCACGGCCCGTGGCGGCGGCGTCGAGCCGGCGGTCGCCGAGCACGTCGTCGTACGCGCCGGAAGACACTCCTCGGCCACCCTCGTGTTCCGCTTCGAGGGCTCGGCCACGCTCGCCGACAACGTCGAGATCGTCGTCGGCGACGGCGCCCACCTGACGGTCGTCTCGATCGACGACTGGGCCGACGACGCGGTGCGCGTCGGCCACCGTCACGTCAAGGTGGGCCGCGACGCCAGCTTCAAGCA
>Ga0058694_1000555_pt1 | contig 18772 bp, 21 predicted proteins | sample AgamicOrSfrz_FD_55041 | JGI IMG/M metagenome (GOLD analysis project Ga0058694, IMG submission 55041) | Agave microbial communities from Guanajuato, Mexico - Or.Sf.rz | ecosystem: Host-associated > Plants > Phyllosphere > Phylloplane/Leaf | place: Guanajuato, Mexico | collected 2012-05-30 | reverse complement strand
GTGTCGAGCATGGCGTCGACGGTCTCGAACCGCGCGGCGATGGTCTGGGTGAGGCCGGAGTCGATCTCCTCCAGGCCGGGCTTGAGGTAGGCGAACGCCTGCTGCGCGCCCTCGACGTTCGAGGCGAAGTCGACCAGGTCGATGTGGCTGAACTGCTCCTCCTCGCCGCTGATCTTGCTGGACTGCACCTCCTCCAGCAGACCGGCGGCCCCGTTCGCGAGGTCCTCGGGCTTGTAGGTCAAGGTGGTCGAGAGCTCGGCGAGCTTCTTGACGTTGGTGGTCAGCTCGGCGGCGAGCCGCTTCGTGCGGGGAAGCACCTTGTTCCGGCCGAAGATGTCCCGCTCGACGGCGTGGAAGCCGTGCCAGCCGACAGCCGGGTCGAGGTTCGAGGCCCGCATGTCGACGAGGTAGTCCAGATTGCCCCGGTTATCGGTGGGCGAGGTGCCCGGCAGCACGAAGCCCTCCACGTCGGTCTCGATCTTCTCGTAGAACGGGCGGGCGACGCCGTACTGCCGCTGGGCGGCTGCCACATCGCCGGAGTCCACGTCCTGCTGCAGCTTCTCCACGGCGTTCACCATGGCGTCGATCTGCGCCGTGACGTAGCCGGCGTACTCCTTTGAGCCCTCGGCCAGGAGTTGGGCAGCGGTGCCCGTCGGCGAGGCGCTCGCCTTGCCGGTGACGGTGAACGCCATCGTCTCCTTCACGGCGCCGGGGCAGTAGATCTGGTAGGTGCCGCCGCCGAGGGTGAGGGTGAAGGCCGCGGCAGGCAGACCCGGCGCCAGGCCCTCCTTCTCGCCGATGATCTTCTGGTCCTGCATCAGCTCGAGCTCGGTCAGGCCGGTGGCGCTCTCGTTCTTGACCGTGAACGTCACCGGACCGGCCGGGGCCGAGGTCGCGGAGGGGGTGCAGGTGTCGCCGCTGGGCCCACTGGCCAGCGTGATGCTGACCTGACTCGCGCCGCTCCTGCGCGCCTTGGCGGGCTCGTCGCCGGCGCTGCCTGCGCTGCCGGAGCCGCTGCCGCAGGCGGCGAGGGTGGCGGTCGAGGCGAGGACGAGGAGGACGGCGGCCTTACGCGAGGCTGTCGACATGGGTGGCGGGACCTTTCGTTGCGGGGGCCTGCGGTGCCGGGGGCGGCACCACGAGGGAGGAGCGGTGACGGAGGGCCTGTCCCAGCAGGAGCAGGGCGGTGAGCAGTAGTGCGACCGGCACCCAGCGCGACCAGACGAGGCGGTCGTGCGCGGCCAGCTGCGCTCGGGCGACGGCGGCTGATGCCCTGGCGGCGTAGGTCGGCTCAACCTCGACGCTGTTCGGGTCCAGGCTCATCACCCGCGGCGAGGTGAGACCGCCTCCGGTCAGGGTGAGGATGAGCGAGCCGCCCGGGCGTACGTCGACGACACGGTCACCGGCGCTGGTCACGCTCAGGCTCGACCGGTCGGTCCAGGTCGCCCGGAACGGTCCGGGCGTGGCACGCAGGTCGAGACCGACGGGCACCCGCTGGTGCGTGTAGGTGAGCAGGGTCGCGGCATCCAGCGTGGACGGCAGTGCACCCGGGTCCTTCTGGGCCCGCCAGTGGGTGCCGTCGCCGGTGAGCGCGATGCTTCGGCCGCGGGCGTGCAAGGCGGCGTGGTCGCCGTGGACGTCGATGGTCGCGGTGCCCCCGCCGACCAGCGGCGCGGCAGCGGCCAGGGCCGGCCGCGGGGTCGGTACGGCGACCAGTAGCACCGCGGCGGCGACCGCAGCGACCGCGGCCCCGGCGATCCGCAGGCGCTGGGCGAGGGCGTGCCCCGGACGCAGCCGCGCCGGCAGGAATGTGATGAGCATGAGCGGCACGAGGTAGGCGGCCCAGGCGAGCACCTCGATGACCCGCGGATCGCGCGGGATGCCGAGCACGCCGCTGAACAGCGCCGAGCGGATCGAGCCGGTCGGGGCGAGCCAGTTCAGGTCGAGGGTGCGGCCCTGGCCCACGGTGACCCAGCCGGCCTCGTGGCCGGTGCGGAAGGCGTTGAGGACCAGGCCGGCCGCCACCAGGATGAGGAAGAAGCCGGTGACCGAGAAGAACCGCTGCAGGTTGAGCCTCACCCCGCCGCGGTAGATCCCCCAGCCCAGGCCGAGCGCGACGACGATGCCCAGGATGGCGCCGGTCACCGCCGAGGGCGCACTGCTGGCGCTCTGGAACGTCGCCAGCAGGAAGACGGCCGTCTCGAAGCCCTCACGCAGCACGGCCAGGAAGGCCATCACGGCGAGGGCCGTCGTCGTACCGCTCTTGAGGGCGTCGGCGGCAGCGGACTCCAGGTCCCGCTTCAGGAACCGCGCGTGCGTGCGCATCCAGAAGACCATCCCGGTGACGAACACGACCGCGACCAGGCCGATGACCGTCTCCATCGCCTCCTGCTGGGCCTGCGGCAGGCTCGCCTCGACCGCATGCAGGATCACGCCGACGCCGACGCTCAGCGCGACGCCGAGCCCGACGCCGAGCCACAGGCCTCGCAGACCGGCGCCGTTGCGTCGCAGGAAGGTCGCGATGATCGAGACGATCAGCGCCGCCTCCAGGCCCTCGCGCAGGCCGATGACGAAGGTGGGTAGCACGCCTCTGTGTCCTTCGGTCGGGAGCGACGCCTCGCCACTCAGGTAACCCTTACTTAGGGGACGCTACCTTAGGGTCGGCTTACCAAGCCAGCCGTCAACCGAATTACGACGTGTGAATGTTGCGTAAATCGCACCGCGCAGGGGTCGAGTTGCCGCCCCGGCGGGGTCGAGTTGCCCCTCAGGCGGGGTCGAGTCGCCGCCCCGGCAGTGTCGAATTGCCGCCCCGGCAGGGTCGAATTGCCGCCCCGGCGGGGCCGAGTTGCCGCCCCGGCGGGGTCGAGTTGCCGCTCCGGCGGGGTCGAGTTGCCGCTCCGGCGAGGTCGGACGGACCGGCAACTCAACCGCCACGGATCGGCAACTCAACCGCCACGGACCGGCAACTCAACCGCCACGGACCGGCAACTCGACGTGGGTCAGATCGCGCAGCCGTCGGGGCCGCAGGTCTCACCAGTCCCGGCCTGATCGCCTCCAGTCGGCCCGCCGACGGTCTGCAGTGCCGGGTGGCTCTCGGTCCATGCCTTCTCCAGCACCTGGGCGAAGACCTCGGCGGGCTGGGCGCCGGGGATGCCGTACGTGCGGTCGACGACGTAGAACGGTACGCCGGTCGCGCCGAAGGCCGCGGCCTGGGCGATGTCGGCCTCGACCGCCTCCTCGAACTCACGACCGGCCAGCACCTGGTCCACGCGCTGCGGGTCGAGGCCCACCTCGATCGCGATCCGCCGCAGGATGTCGTGGTCGGCCACGTTCTCGGCGTTCACGAAATAGGCGTGCAGCAGCGCCTCCTTCAGCTCCTCCTGACGGCCTGCCTGCCCCTCCTCCAGCGCGAGGTGCAGCAGCCGGTGCGCGTCGGCAGTCCCGACGCGCTGCGAGCTGTGGTGGCGCCAGACCATGCCCTCCTCGGCAGCCGCCGCCTCGACCCGGTCGATCATCTGGCGACCGGCCGCCTCACCGCCGCCGTACTTGCGCCCGAGCGCCTGCGCGACCGTCTCCACCGGCGTGCTCGGCGCGGCGGGGTCGAGCTGGAAGGACCGGTAGACGATCTGCACCTCGTCGCGGTGCGCGAAGCCCGCCAACGCCTTCTCCAGTCGGCGCTTGCCGATGTAGCACCAGGGACACACGATGTCGGACCAGATCTCGATGCGCATACCGTGCCCAACAGCCGCCGGTCCTGGGCCATTCCGGCGCGAGTCGTTCGGGCCTACGCTCCGGTCATGGGCATTGCTGAGGAGAAGACGATCGCGCTGACGACGTACCGGCGCAACGGCGAGGGCGTCACCACGCCGGTCTGGGTCAACCGGGTGAGCGACGGCCGGATCGGGTTCTGGACCGCGATGGGCTCGGGCAAGACCAAGCGGCTGCAGAACAACCCCCAGGTCACCGTCCAGGCATGCTCGGCGAGCGGGAAGGTGAAGGACGGCTCCCCCGTCCTCACCGGCACTGCCGAGATGGTGTGGTCGGGCCCGCTCTTCGACGAGGTCCAGGCTCTGGGCCGCAAGAAGTACGGCGTGATGGTGCCGATCAGCCGCACGATGGGCAAGCTCTTGGGTCAGCAGAGGAAGGGCCAGACGTACGCCGACACGGTCGTTCTGGTGCGCCTGGACGAGTAGCCGAGATCCCGATGGCCCACCCTGATGTGGAATGGGCCGTCGGGCGTCGCTCGAGGCTCAGGGCGCCGCGGACGCGAGCGGTCAGCGCCCCACCGTCGCGTCGGGGAACTGGCGAGGCAGCAGGTCGATAAGCGGTACGTCGAGCACCTGACTCAGTGCCACCAGCGTGGTGAGTCGGGGGTTCATCGGTGCGCCGGGCTTCGACTCGCCCTTCTCGAACTTCTGATACGTGTACGCCGCGATGCCCGCGGCGTGGGCGACCCGCTCCTGGCTCAGACCCTTGGCCTGTCGAGCCCGCTGCAGGTTGAGACCGAGCTCGCGCGCGAAGTCTTCCCACGAGGGGCTCTTCGGCTTGCGCGGCACGAGGTCCAGCGTCGCGGCTGGCCGCGATGAAGATGGCCATCCCTGTATGGGTCTTTGCGCTGACCAGGGCGCTTCTCTGTGGATGGCCGGCGGCGCAGCACAGGACTGTCACCGGCCAGGCCTAGGGTCGGCGGCAAGCGATCAGGAGGATCAGATGACGCACTCGGGTGAGCCGTCGTACGGCACCGACTGCCCGCCCTGGTGCACGCGCAAACACGCCCCCGTCGATCATCTCGAGGATCGGCGCCACCGCGGAGAGGCGACCACGGTCATCGGCGCCGCCGCCGTCACCGACGGATCGACCCTGGCGCCCCGGCCGAGGGCCGCGGAGATCGTCGTTCAACGCTTCCAGGATGCCGGTGACGCCCGCTCCTGGATCGCGATCCAGGAGGCCGAGCAGGCCTGCCACGGCCTCGTCGTGAGCGCCGAGACGGCCCTGGCACTCTCCGAAGCTCTGGCCCGCGCCGCGGCATGAGGGCAGAGGCCGAGGCCAGCGGTCTAGACCATCGGAGAGCGAAGGGATGTTTGCCCACGTATGCCCATCTTTGTATGGGATCGTCTCTCCGCAGGCGTCGCCGCTAAGGCGACCGACCAACTCAGAAAGGCAAGACGTTGGCTCATCACCTCCTCGCCGCGTCCTGTCTGGCCGCCCTCACCCTCAGCACGATGACCGCATGTGGCTCCGGCCTCTCGGGCTCTTCCACATGTCAGGACTTCATGAACGCCTCGGGCAACGACCAGACGACCATCATCGACAAGCTTGCGACCCAGTACGGCAAAGCCGACTACACGAGCCCCCTGGGGCGCCCGGAGGTGCCCTACTACTGCGCTAGCCACCCCCACGTGACCCTCGACCAGTTCTTCTCGGCGGCTGGGTGATGAGCGCCGAGGATCTGGTCGGCGACGGCATCATCGAAGGGGCCACGTTGGTCGAGGGCGACAAGCGCCTCGTCCAAGCGGCCGCCATGGCCTACCGCGACGCGAGATCGGTCATCGATCCGATCGTGGACCGCGACGGCGCCGTCGACCTGGCTCTGAGCGCGATGATCATCAGCGACATCCGTACCGTGGCCTTCCTCGTCATCACGCCCCGGTCGGTGGCCGTCGCCTGGCGCCGCGGGATGTTCAAGAAGACGGTGGAGCACCGGGAGATCGTGCGCACGTCGATCTCCTCGGCCACGATCGCGAACGGCACGGCGTCGCTCTCCAACGCACGCCTGCTGACCCTGACTGCCGATGGGGTGGAGACCCGCCTTGCCATCGCGAACAAGGCACCCGCGCTCGAGGCCCGGTTGCTCGAGCTCCTCCGCCCCGCCCGATGAACCAGCCCCGCCCCGACGGCGAGCGACTCGGACTGGTCGAGACGCTGGAAGAAGGTGTCGAGCGGCTGCTCTTCGCCAGCCGATGGCTCCTCGCACCGTTCTACCTCGGACTGGTCGGCGGCCTGGCCGCGATCCTGGTGAAGTTCGCCCAAGCGTTCTGGGGCCTCATCAGCCACCTCGTCACCAGCAGCTACAACGAGGTGACACTGGGCGTGCTCGAGCTTCTCGACATCACGCTGCTGGCGAACCTCGTCCTGATCGTGGTCTTCGCCGGCTACGAGACCTTCGTGTCCAAGATCGGGATCGCCGAGGGATCGGTGGATCGGCCCCACTGGATGGGACGCGTCGACTACTCCGGGCTCAAGATCAAGCTGATCGGCAGCATCGTCGCCATCTCCGTCATCGGCCTGCTGCAGGACTTCCTCAACACCGCGGCCGAGCCTTCTTCCGCCCTGCGATGGCGGGTCGGCATCCATCTGACATTCCTGGTCTCCGGGGTGCTCTTCGCGCTCACCGACTACATCGCGGAGAAGCGCATCCTCCTGTTCAACACCGGCCCCACCGCTCCTTCCGCCGACCTCTGAGAGGAAATCCATGACTAGCCTGCCTGTCCACGACGACATGCTGCTCACCATCGCCACCGCACAGGAGCCCGGAGACGGCGTGCTGTACCCCCGCTGGCGTGCCGGCGACGACATCGCGTTCGAACCGGCGGACGGCTTGGAGGTTCTCGAGGCCCCGGTGTCGCGCATCGAGCTCAGCGTCGAGGTCGGGGCGCGCTCCCACTCGGTCGCCAACCTGGTCGAGGTTCCCGGTCGCATGGTGATCACCGACCAACGGGTGGCGGTGGTGTGCCCACGGGTCGGCGGCAAGGGAGGCGGTTGGTGGGGCTTCGGCGGCGCGGGCGCCGCCTTCGCCGCGACCGCCAACGCCGTCAGCGGCGCGATCGCGGCCAAGCGCAATCACGGGAAGGCACTGGTGGGCCACGTGTTCCATCGCGACCTCCTCGGCGCCGCCTCGGAGCGCGCCCGCGACCACGACGTGGTCCGTGTTCGTCGCCGGGTCGGCGAGACGATGCAGCGGCTCGACCTACATCTCGCCCGGGACTTCGACGGGGCGAAGGTCCTCGCCGAGATCACCAGGCGTGCTGCGAAGCACCAGACGAACCAGGAGAACGTGCGATGAGCTTGCTCTTCTACATCATCCCCATCGGGGTTGGCATCTGGTTCGCAAGGACGCCTCACTCGGTCTGGGTCTACGCCGACCGGCGCAAGCGCTTCTGGACCGTCATGATGTTCGTGCCGTTCATCGATGCCATCATGGTCGTGGTCGCACTCTTCGCCGTTCTCCCGCACCTGATCGCCGCGTCGCGTCGGCTCAATGGCAACCCCCTGCGACGTACGGCGACGGCGTACCGATGAGTCGCGACCGCCGGAGGCGCGGTCGGCACGATCCGATACAGCCGGTGACCGCCGCGGCGCTGATGCTGGGCGTGACCGTGGCCCTCTGCCTGAGCGGTTGTGGCTCCTCGACGTCCCACGACGCCCATGCTGCCGCTGCCTCGCCACGGACACCACCTTCGCATCCTTCGGGCACCGCACACTCGGGAGACCGCACCCAGCAGGGCCACACCTTGACCGGTTCCGGCACAGTGGGCCTTCACGACGACGCCGGCTACACGCTGCGGGGATCCTACGAATTCCAGCTCGGGACCTCCGCCTCCTTCGACCCCACCAACGCACCGCCCGGCGAGACCGATGCACAGGTCTCCGGCTCCCAGATCAAGGCCACCATCCACAACACCACGCCACAGCGCAACGTCCTGATCGGGGACTCGGCAGGTGGGACCGGCGCGGTCGTCTTCGATCTGGTCGCCGCGTTCCCGAGCACGAGTCCACCGTGCGAGCCTTATGGCTTCGGGGTCGTCGCCAACGGCTACTGCCTGGTCAGCTTCGCCGCCACAGGAGCAGCCGCCTCATCTCCCCAGCCCATGACGCTCGCGGCTGGGGAGTCCCTTCAACTGCCATCGTCGGGACCGGTTCAGCATGAGACGGAGATCGCCGAATCGGAGCAGGATGCGTTCGCGCGCATGAGCGCCCAACCTTCGGCCGTCGGCATCTCCATCCAGAGCGGGCTGGGTGGGATCCACTGGCTCCCCGACGGGGGCTGCGACGCTCAGTCGGGCAACTTCGCAACACCCGGCAGCGACATGGTGCTCGCTCCGGTCTCGGGCTTCGACAACATCTGCCGACTCATCGGCGGCACGCCGGTCCAGTGACCGCACACATCAGGCGGGGTGCCACTGTCTCAGTGGCACCCCGCCGACGTTGGGCGCGTGGCTCCGGGCTCAGCGGGCGGCGGAACCCTCGGTGTAGTCGGCGTCCTGCTGCTTCCACGAGAAGTGGCCGCGCAGGGTGCGGCCGGTGGCCTCGATCGGGTGCTGGGCCTCCTTCTCGCGCAGCTCGAGGAACTCCTTGCCGCCGTTGTCCTGGTCGGCGATGAAGCGCTTGGCGAAGGCACCGGACTGGATGTCGTCCAGGATCGCCTTCATGGAGGCCTTCACCTCGGGGGTGACGACGCGCGGGCCCGAGACGTAGTCGCCGTACTCCGCGGTGTCGGAGACCGACCAGCGCTGCTTGGCGATGCCGCCCTCCCACATCAGGTCCACGATGAGCTTGAGCTCGTGGAGAACCTCGAAGTAGGCGATCTCCGGCTGGTAGCCGGCCTCGGTGAGCGTCTCGAAGCCTGCCTGCACCAGGTGCGAGACGCCGCCGCACAGGACGGCCTGCTCGCCGAAGAGGTCGGTCTCGGTCTCCTCGGTGAAGGTGGTCTTGATGACGCCGGCGCGGGTGCCGCCGATGCCCTTGGCGTAGGACTTGGCGACGTCCCAGGCCTGACCCGAGGCGTCCTGCTCGACGGCGATGATGTCGGGGATGCCGCGGCCGGCGACGTACTCGCGCCGCACCGTGTGGCCCGGAGCCTTCGGGGCGACCAGGATGACGTCCACGCCGGCCGGCGGCTGGATGTAGCCGAAGCGCACGTTGAAGCCGTGGCCGAAGACCAGCGTCTTGCCGGGGGTGATGTGCTCGGCGAGCTCGCCGGCGTAGAGGCCGCGCTGGTGCTGGTCGGGGGCCAGGATGACGACGACGTCGGCCTCGGCCGCGGCCTCGCCCGGGGTGAGGACGCGGAAGCCCTCGTCCTCGGCCTTGCCGGTGCTCTTCGAGCCGGGCTGCAGGCCGATGCGCACGTCGACGCCGGAGTCACGCAGGTTGAGCGCATGGGCGTGGCCCTGGCTGCCGTAACCGATCACGGCGACCTTCTTGCCCTGGATGAGGCTCAGGTCGGCGTCGTCGTCGTAGTAGATCTCAGCCACGGGGGCTTCTCCTTCTGCTCTGCTTCTTGGGATGGTGGGAGTTCGGGGTGCTGGGCTTGCTGGGTACGTCGCTCAGCCCACGGCCGGCGGCGCGGGGGTGACGACCGGGCGCAGGGTGCGCTCGGAGATCGATCGGGAGCCGCGGCCGATCGCGACCATGCCGGACTGGACGAGCTCGCGGATGCCGAACTGCTCGACCACCCGCAGGAAGTCGGCCAGCTTGCCGGCGTTGCCGATCACCTGGATGGTGATCGCATCGGGGGCGACGTCGACGACCTTGGCCCGGAAGAGCTGGACGGCGTCGAGTACCTGGCCGCGGGTCTCGGCAGTGGCCGAGACCTTCACGAGCAGGAGCTCGCGCTGCACCGAGGCATCGGGCTCGAGCTCGACGATCTTGATGACCTCGATGAGCTTGTTGAGCTGCTTGGTGACCTGCTCGAGCGGGGTGTCCTCGACGTTGACCACGATCGTCATGCGCGAGACCTCGGGATGCTCGGTGGGGCCGACCGCCAGGCTCTCGATGTTGAAGCTGCGCCGGCTGAACAGTGCGGCGATGCGCGCGAGGACACCCGGCTTGTTCTCGACCAGGACGCTGAGCGTGTGCTTGCCGGACTCGGTGGCCATTAGAGGTCGTCCTCCTCGAACTGGGGCGCGAGGTCGCGCGCGTACTGGATCGCGTCGTTGCTGGCGCCGGCGGCGACCATCGGCCACACCATGGCGTTCTTGTTGACCCGGAAGTCGACCACGACGGGCACGTCGTCGATCGCCATCGCCTTCTCGATCGTGGCGTCGACGTCGTCCGCGCTCTCGCACGCCAGGCCCACGCAGCCGTAGGCGTCGGCGAGCTTGACGAAGTCGGGGATGCGGATCGGACCGGCGTCGCGCTCGCGGTGGCGCTGCAGGTTGGTGTTGGAGTAGCGCTCGTTGTAGAAGAGCGTCTGCCATTGGCGCACCATGCCGAGGCTGTCGTTGTTGATCACCGCGACCTTGATCGGGATGCCCTCGATCGCGCAGGTGGCCAGCTCCTGGTTGGTCATCTGGAAGCAGCCGTCGCCGTCGATCGACCACACCGTGGTGTCGGGGCGCCCGACCTTCGCACCCATCGCGGCCGGCACCGAGAAGCCCATCGTGCCCAGGCCACCGGAGTTGATCCAGGTGTTGGGGTGCTCGTAGCCGATGAACTGAGCCGCCCACATCTGGTGCTGCCCGACGCCGCTGGTGTAGATCGCCTCGGGGCCCACGATCTTGCTCAGCCGCTCGAGGACCAGCTGGGGCGCCAGGCCCTCGAGCGTGGTGTCGTAGCCGAGCGGGTAGGCCTTCTTGACGCTGGCACAGAAGGCGATCCAGGCCTCGTAGTCGCCCTCCTTGCCGGCGGCGCGCTCCTGCTCGAGCACCGCTAGCAGGTCGTTGACGACCTCGCGGATGTCGCCCACGATCGGCACGTCGGCGCGGCGGTTCTTGCCGATCTCGGCGGGATCGATGTCGGCGTGGATCACCAGGGCATGCGGCGCGAAGCTCTCCAGCTGCCCGGTGACGCGGTCGTCGAAGCGGGCGCCGAGGCTGATGATGAGGTCGCTCTTCTGCAGGCCCGCAACCGCGGCCACGGTGCCGTGCATCCCCGGCATGCCGAGGTGCTGCGGGTGGCTGTCGGGGAAGGCGCCCCGGGCCATCAGCGTGGTGACGACCGGGATGCCGGTCAGCTCCGCGAGCTTGCGCAGCTCGCGGTGGGCGCCGCTGCGGATCGTGCCGCCGCCGACATAGAGGACCGGCTTCTTCGCACTCAGCATCATCCGGACCGCCTCGCGGATCTGCTTCGCGTGCGGCTTGGTCACCGGGCGGTAGCCCGGGAGCTGCAGCTCGGTCGGCCAGCGGAACGTCGTCTGCGCCTGCAGCGCGGACTTCGTCACGTCGACCAGCACGGGGCCGGGGCGGCCGCTGGCGGCGATGTGGAAGGCCTCCGCGATCCGCTGCGGGATCTCGGCCGGGTCGGTGACCAGGAAGTTGTGCTTGGTGATCGGCATGGTGATGCCGCGGATGTCCGCCTCCTGGAAGGCGTCGGTCCCGATCAGGTCNGCCCCGACCTGGCCGGTGACGGCGACCATCGGGACCGAGTCCATGTGGGCGTCGGCGAGCGGCGTGACGAGGTTGGTGGCGCCGGGACCGCTGGTGGCCATGCAGACGCCGACCCGGCCGGTGGCGGCGGCGTACCCCTGGGCGGCGTGACCGGCGCCCTGCTCGTGGCGCACCAGGATGTGGCGGATCCGCGAGTCCATCAGCGGGTCGTACGCCGGGAGGATCGCGCCACCCGGGATGCCGAAGATGTTGTCGACCCCGGCGGCCTCCAGCGACTTCACGAGGCTCTGCGCCCCGGTGATCGTCTGGCCGGCGCCGGCCGCTTCGCTCCCCGACCGCTTCGCGTCGCTCATCTGTGGTTCCTCATCGTTGAATCGTGCTGGCTGCTGCTTGGTCCCTGCCTGCAACAAAAAACCCTCCGGCCCGAGGGCAGCGGAGGGAGACGCGTCGGCTGTGGTTGCTCAGCGGGCGCGTCGGGTGCGTACAAGAATGCTCTGCAGCATGCCCTCACGGTAGCGCCATGCCGCCGCTCCCGTCACCTGAGTCTCCCACGCGTCCCAACATCTGGGACCGCGATCCCAGATGTTGGCTCGCGCGGACGGCTCAACCGCGGGAGGCGACGGTGCAGATACAGGCCCGGTTGCCGTGCGGGTCGGCGAGCACCCAGAAGGCGGGCGCGTGCTCCTCGCTGACCAGGGTGCCGCCGGCCGCGAGCGCTGCCTCGATCCGGGTACTGGCCTCGTCGACCGGCACCCACACGTCGGGATGGAAGCGCTGCCTCGGCGTCTCGTGCTCATCGGTGTCCTGGAACCACACCGTGGGCCCACCGCGGCCGGACGGGTCGCTGACCTCGCCCTCCATGTGGGCGTCGCCGTAGCCGAGCAGCGCGCGCCAGAACGGCAGCACCTCAGCATCGGCCCAGGTGTCCAGACCCCACTCCACCAGCTGGAGCGCTGCCGGCTCGGGATGGGCGCCGTGCTGGCCCGCCACGGCGCTGACCTGGCGCGCGAGCGCCGTGTCGCGGCGCGTGACGCCCTGGGCGTCGTGGCTGGTCAGACGCACCTCGACGTAGCCCCAGCCGAGCTGCAGATCCGGATGATGATCCGCCTCCTCGGCCAGGCGGCCGATCTCGGCCGCCAGCTGCTGAGCCGCGGCGAAGTCGGACGTGCGGTAGCGGGCCATCAGCTGCCCGGGCAGGTGCCGGAAGTCCGCGGGCAGCGCCTCGGCGATCTGCTCAGCGCTCAGCTTCTGCTTGTCGTGTGCCGGCGTTGTCATCGCGGCAGCACCACCTCTCCGATCGGTCCAGGATTGAAGGCGACCTCCCAACGGTAGCCGTCGGGATCGGCGAAGTAACCGGTGTAGCCGCCCCAGTCGCGCTGCCGGCCGGCGGTGACGGGGCCGACGCCGAGCTCCTCGACCCGGCGCAGGATCCGGTCGACCTCTCCGGGCGTCGCGACATTGTGGGCCAGCGTGACCGGCGGGACGCCACCCTGGGCGCCGATCGGCCCGACCTCCGCCTCGAACGCGGCACGGTCCCACAGGCTGAGGACCGCGTGCGCCCCGACCTGAAACATCAGCACCTCACTCTCGACGTACAGCGCGGGGGTCCAGCCGAGCCCGTCGACGTAGAACGCCCGCGCGGCGGCAACGTCGCGCACGGCCAAGGTGACGAAGCTGATCCGTTGCTCCATGACAGGAACTGTGCCAGGAGGCACCGACAGCCTCAGACCGGTTCGTCGAGCAGGTCGCGGGTGAGGTCGCCGAGGCTGGTGCGCTGGCGCCCGGAGCCGTCGAAGTTGGCCGGGTCGAGCCAGCGCTCGTGCGCGGCCCGGAGCCTCGGCCACTCCTGATCGCTGACAGAGAACCAGTCGGTGTCGCGGTTGCGGCCCTTGGTCACCATGTGGTTGCGGAAGCGGCCCTCATAGCTGAATCCCAGCCGGACGGCGGCGCGCCGTGACGGCTCGTTGAGGCTGTCGCACTTCCACTCGAAGCGCCGGTAGCCGAGGTCGTCGAACGCGTGCCGCATCAGCAGGTGGATCGCCTCGGTGGCAGCACGGGTGCGCTGCAACGGCCGGCCGAGGAGCACCCCGCCGACCTCGACCTGCCCGTGGGCAGGCGCGATCCGCAGGTACGACGCCAGGCCGGCCGCACGGCCCGCCGAAGGTCCCTCGGTGGGGACGAAGGCGAACGTCACGTCCTCGACCGAGTCCAGCACGCCCGCAAGGTGCATCCACAGCTCGGGCAGCGACCTGGGCATCGCGACCGGCCGATAGGTCCACAGCTCGCCGTCACCCGGGCCGCAGGTCACCGCGAACAGGTCGGCGTAGTAGGCCGAGGCCAGCGGCACGACCTCGACGTACCGGCCCCTCAGCGTGACGGGCTCGGGACGCGGTCGCGGCTCCCAGTCGAGCACCGGTCGACCGACCGGGTTCCCGTATTCATCGAGGTCGAGGTGCTCAGGGTCGGGCTGGTCGGGCTGGTCAGGCACGCAGCCGAGCGTAGCCCTCGACGTACCCCTCGACGTCCTCGGGCGAGCGCCGCTGNCGGACCAGCAGGTCGAGCACGTTGACCAGGCGCTCGGCGCCTACCAGGTGCTCCAGGTCGGACAGGATGACNGCTGCCAGNTCGGCCTCGCCGTCCGCGGTGAAGACGCCGGCCACGTGGCCCGACGTCGGGTGTACGTGCTCGACCGCCGCCCGTCCCTCCGGCGTGTCGACGAGTGCTGCCAGCTGATGCACCCGCGCATGAAGCGCCGCGTGCCCGGTCGTGTCCATGATCCCTCCTCAGGGGCGCCCACATCGCCCTCTCCCCCAGTTCAGGTCGGCAGCGCTCCCACCGACCTGAGTGGCCTGCGTCACAGTATCGATGACCCGGACCACCGCCCCGCCCGTGGGACCGCCTACTGGAAGCTGACGAAACGCACCTTCGGCCTGAGCCGGAGGACCTGCCGCGGCGCTCATCCGGTGCACGTCGGCGCGGTAGAACAGCTTGAAGCCGAGGACGAAGCGGTCCCGGTCGGACGACCGCATGGAACGTGGCCAGCTTCTCCCGCGGGGTGCCGAACCCGTCGACGTGCTGCACCATCACGAGTCCGGGGCGGTGCCGGATCCGGTCGATGTGGTCGATCATCGCGGTGCGGAACTGGTGGAGCACGAAGAGCTTCTGCGGCAGGTGGCGGCGCTCGACGAGTCGCGAGAGCCAGGCGGAGGTCCGGTTCACCTCGGCGGCGCCGACGTGGCCGATGACGTGTCCGGGGACCGCGCCGTGCCACATCCGCCACTCAGGGTCCAGGGCCAGGCCGACCCACGGGTCCTCCAGCGCCCAGCGCCAGCGCTTGGCGGCCTTCAGGAAGTCGGAGTGACCGGTCTGCAGGTCGAGCAGCAACAGGGCGCCGTTGCGGTGCGCGGCACGCAGGTACGGCTCGACCGCCGCGCGGTCGAGGTCGTGGCTGTAGTCGCCGTCGTGGCCGGGGCCACGGTCGGCGATGGTGACGATNAGCTCATAGACCAGCTGCACCGGTCGGCCGGGGCGTTCGAACGCGCGGGCGGCCCGAGCCAGCTGGCGCTGCATCCGCGCCGGCGACGTCCTTCCCAGTACGCCGAGGGCTCCCGTGCCGGCCGTGCCGTAATAGGCGACCAGGAACCGGTGGCCGCCGAACACCGGGGACCGGCCGCCGGGCAGCGTGGCCGGCGTGGCTGGCGCGGCTGGCGCGGTGGTGGGCCCGGAGGCAGGCCCGGGCGGCGCGGTGCCTGGCGTGCCGGCCGGGGCCGGGCGGGGCGCGAGGGTCCGGTCGCCCGCATGGACGACCGCCGTCGCCGACGCCGCCGTGGCCGGGCCGCGCTCGGCGAGGATGGTCACACCGTTGAGCAGCAGCACGGCGAGCGTGCTGGCCACGGAGATGACGAGCGCCTCCCTGGTGTGCTGCCGCCTCACTCGGGGACGCGGCGGTAGGCGCCGTCGGAGGCAGCGGTCGCCATCGAGGCATAGGCGCGCAGCGCTGCGGAGACGGGGCGCTCGCGGTCGAGCGGCGTGTACGGCTTCTCCCGCTTCTCCTGGGCAGCACGTCGCTCCGCGAGCACCATGTCGTCCACCTCGAGGGTGATCGAGCGGTTCGGGATGTCGATGGCGATCGGGTCGCCGTCCTCCACCAGTGCGATCAGGCCACCGCCCGCCGCCTCGGGCGAGATGTGGCCGATGGAGAGGCCGGAGGTGCCGCCGGAGAAGCGGCCGTCGGTGATCAGCGCGCACTTCTGGCCCAGGCCACGGCCCTTGAGGAAGGACGTCGGGTAGAGCATCTCCTGCATGCCGGGACCGCCCTTGGGGCCCTCGTAGCGGATCACGACCACGTGGCCCGCCTCGACCTCCTTGTTGAGGATNCCGGAGACGGCGTCCTCCTGGGACTCGAAGACCTTCGCCGTACCGGTGAACGTCCAGATCTCCTCGGGGACACCGGCGGTCTTCACCACNCAGCCGTCCTCGGCGAGGTTGCCCTTCAGGATCGCCAGGCCGCCGTCCTTGGTGTAGGCGTGCTCGACCGAGCGGATGCAGCCGTCGGCCTGGTCGGTGTCGAGGCTGCTCCAGCGGTTCTGGGTGGAGAACGGCTCGGTGGTCCGGACGCCTCCGGGGGCGGCGTGGAAGAGCTCGAGGGCGCGCTCGGAGGCCTTGCCGCCGCGGATGTCCCACGCGTCGAGCCAGCTCTGCAGGTCCGGGCTGTGCACGGAGTGCACGTCAGTGTTGAGCAGGCCGCCGCGGTTGAGCTCGCCCAGGATGGCCGGGATGCCGCCGGCGCGGTGGACGTCCTCCATGTGGTACTTGGGGCTGTTGGGGGCGACCTTGCTCAGGCAGGGCACCTTGCGTGAGATCGCGTCGATGTCGTCGACGGTGAAGTCGAGCTCGGCCTCGCGGGCCGCTGCCAGGAGGTGCAGGACCGTGTTGGTGGAGCCGCCCATGGCGACGTCGAGTGCCACGGCGTTCTCGAAGGCGGACCGGGTCGCGATGTTGCGCGGCAGGACGGACTCGTCGTCCTGCTCGTAGTAGCGGGTGGCGAGGTCGACGATGCGCCGGCCGGCCTCGATGAACAGCTCCTTGCGCGCGGCGTGCGTGGCCAGGGTGGAGCCGTTGCCGGGCAGGGAGAGGCCGATGGCCTCGGTGAGGCAGTTCATCGAGTTGGCGGTGAACATGCCCGAGCAGGAGCCGCAGGTGGGACAGGCCGAGCGCTCGATGGTGTCGAGCAGCTCGTCGCTGACGGCGTCGTTGGCCGAGAGTGCCATCGCGTCGACCAGGTCGAGCTTCTCGTGCACGATGCCCTCGATCGCCACGGTCTTGCCGGCCTCCATCGGGCCGCCGGAGACGAACACGACGGGGATGTTGAGCCGCAGGGCCGCGATGAGCATGCCCGGAGTGATCTTGTCGCAGTTGGAGATGCAGACGAGCGCGTCGGCACAGTGCGCCTGGACCATGTACTCGACCGCGTCGGCGATCAGCTCACGGCTCGGCAGCGAGTAGAGCATGCCGCCGTGGCCCATCGCGATGCCGTCGTCGACGGCGATGGTGTTGAACTCCTTGGCGACCGCGCCCGCCTCCTTGATCGAGTCGGCCACGAGCTTGCCGAGGTCACGCAGGTGCACATGGCCGGGCACGAACTCGGTGAACGAGTTGGCGACGGCGATGATCGGCTTCCCGAAGTCGGAGTCCGTCATCCCGGTGGCGCGCCAGAGGGCGCGCGCACCGGCCATGTTGCGGCCCTGGGTGGAGGTGGCGGAGCGGAGCTGCGGCATGGGTCAAGGGTACGCCGACCGCTTCACCCTCAGCCCTCGACGGTCGCCGCTCGGACCACCATCACGTCGGGCAGTTCGGAGACCAGCTGGCGCCAGGTGTCCCCTTCGTCCGCCGAGCCCCACACCGCACCGTTGCGGGCACCGAAGTAGATCCCGGCCGGGTCGTGGTCGTCGGCACACATCGCATCGCGCATCACCCCGACGTAGAACCGGTCGGGCAGGCCGGCCGCCTGCTCCTCCCAGCTCTTGCCGGCGTCGCGGGAGCGCCACACCCGTGCCTTCGCCTCGGGCGGGTAGCGGTGCTCGCCGGCCTGGATCGGGAAGACATAGAGCGTGTCGGGCTCGTGCGGGTGCGCCACCACTGCGAAGCCGAAGTCGGCCGGCAGCCCCTCAGCGATCGACTGCCAGGACCCGCCCTCATCGTCGGAGCGGTAGACGCCCCCGTGGTTCTGCAGGTAGAGCCGCTCGGGACGCAGGGGATCGCGCGCGATCTTGTGCACACACTGGCCGAACTCCGGGTACTGCTGTCCCTCGGGCAGGAAGCTCGCCCTGATGCCCTGGTTGCGGGCCTGCCATGTCTGGCCGCCGTCGGTGGTCTGGTAGACGCCGCCCGTGGACAGCGCCGCGGTCACCGACTGGGGGTCGGTGGGATGCGGCAGGATCGTGTGGAAGGCCTGGCCGCCGAAGCCGGCGTTCCACTCCGGGCGGTGCGGGTGGTCCCACAGGCCCCGGACGAGCTCGAAGCTCTCACCACCGTCGGTCGACTTGAAGATCGCGCCGGGCTCGGTGCCGGCCCAGACGGTGGAGCCGTCGGCACCCGGGACCAGCTGCCAGATCCGTTTGACGCTCTCGTCGATGTCGTCGGGGAACTTCACCGACGTCTCCTGCCAGCTCGCCCCGCCGTCGTCGCTGCGCCGTACCAGCGGGCCGAGCCACAGGCTCGAGGCGCCCGCGAAGAGGCGGGTCCGGCCGCCACGGCGATCCACCAGCGTGGAGTAGACCTCCTCCACGTCGAAGTGGGGGCCGTCGAACTCCCACGTCTCGCGGGCGTCGTCGGAGCGCCCGATCCACAGACCCTTGCGTGTCCCCACCATCAGCACCGTCGCCATGCTCCCTAGGGTGGCCCCGTGACCAGGCTCCTGTCAGTACGTGGCGGNGAGAAATCTCCGGTCCTGCTCGTGCTGGTCGGGATCGTGTCGGTNCAGTTCGGCGCCGGCATCGCCAAGACGCTCTTCGACCGGGTCGACCCCACCGTCATCACCTGGCTGCGGCTGGTGTCCTCCTCGCTCGTCCTGCTCGCGTGGGCGCGGCCGGGGTTGCGGGGACGCAGCCGCACCGACTGGCTGGTCGTCCTCGGCTTCGGGGTCGCGCTGGGCACGATGAACTGGGCGATCTACCAGTCCTTCGCGCGGATCCCACTCGGCATCGCTGTCACGCTGGAGTTCGCCGGCCCGCTCGTGCTCGCCGTTGCCGGCTCACGACGTGCCCGCGACCTGGCGTGGGTGATCCTGGCCGGCCTCGGGGTCCTGCTGCTGGGCCTGGAGCCGGGCGACCTGACCGCCGCAGGCGTCGGCTTCGCTTTGCTCGCCGGGGCCGCCTGGGCGGCGTACATCCTGCTCAGCAGGAGCACCGGAGCACGCTGGCCGGGCATCGATGGGCTGGCCGTCGCCT
>Ga0058694_1000548_pt1 | contig 18939 bp, 16 predicted proteins | sample AgamicOrSfrz_FD_55041 | JGI IMG/M metagenome (GOLD analysis project Ga0058694, IMG submission 55041) | Agave microbial communities from Guanajuato, Mexico - Or.Sf.rz | ecosystem: Host-associated > Plants > Phyllosphere > Phylloplane/Leaf | place: Guanajuato, Mexico | collected 2012-05-30 | reverse complement strand
CGGTCCGGCTGCAGGCCCGCAGCGGCAGCCACTGGCGCAGCGTCCGCAGCGCCCGCACCGACCGGCGCGGCGTGGCCACCACGACCGCCGCGCGCGGCGCCACCTACCGGATCGTGTACGGCGGCGGCAGCTGGCTCACCGGCGCCTCGGGCGCGCTCTCGGTCCGCTGAGGAGCGCTCGCCCGGACCGGAGCCGGACCGGTGGTGCGGCCGACTGTTAGACGCGCCGCCGATCAGGGAAGGAAGCCAACATGGGCCGTGCGACGCCTCCCCTCTCGCGGGAGACACTCGACCGAGACACCCGACGCCTGCTGGCGCAGCTGCCCGGTGCAGGCATCGCCCGCCGCGACCAGCTGATCGCCGAGGTGGTCGAGGCGAACACCCCCGTCGCCAGGGTGCTCACCCTGCGGTACGCCGGACCGGCGGCGACTCCGCAGGATGTCGACGCGATCACGCGGGCGGCGCTCGTGGAGACCGCACGCCGGTACGCNCCNCAGGGGCGTGAGCCGTTCCTGGTCAGCGCGATCCCGGTCATCCGNCGCCGGTGCAAGCGCTGGAGCCGTGAGCGCGCCCAGCGGCGCCCCCTGCGCCGACCGCTGCGACGGCTCGCCCGCGCCCTCCCCCATGATCCGCACGCCGTCGGCGAGGCCCGGGCNGCCGTGCGCACCTTCGGCGCGGCCCTGCCGGGCAACGTGGTCGACGATGCCCAACTGCTGGTCTCCGAGCTCGTCGGCAACGCCGTGCGCCACGGCGGCGACCAGATCACGCTCGAGGTCCTCGAGGAGCTGCCGAACGGCGCCCTGGCCGAGGACCTGCTGACCGTGCGCGTGTACGACGACGGACCGGACCTGCCGGCCCGTCCCGTGCAGGAGAGCGCCGCCGACGTGGTCGGCGGACGCGGCCTGCGGATGATCGACCGGCTGGCGCTGCGCTGGGGCGTCGAGCCGGCGCAGGACGGCCACGGCAAGACGGTGTGGTGCAGCCTCGCGACCGGCCGCACCAACGCGCGGCCCGGCGCCGACGAACCGGAGGATCGCTAGGATGCCTGTTGTGCCGACCCTGGACCTCACCCGCTCGAGCGACGGCGACGGACGTGACGTCCTCCGCGTCGTCGGCGACGTCGACCTCGCCACCGCACCCCGTCTCGTGAAGGCCGTGGAGCAGTGGCTGGACTCCGGGAGCGTGGGGCCGATCCGACTGGACCTCAGCGGCGTGACGTTCCTGGACTCCACCGGCATCGGCGCCCTGCTCACGATCCGCAACGCCGCGTCCGCTGCCGGCACGCGGGTCGAGGTGCTCGAGCACTCGACGGCGGTCGCGCGCGTGCTCTCGCTGGCCGGCGTCGCGGACCTCTTCGTCCCAGCCCACGACGGCTGAGGCCGCGACGGTGGCCGACCCTCGCCGTACTCCCTGGCCCTCCTCGGTGCTCGCGACCGAGGTCCCGGCGCACGAGGACTTCGTGGCGAGCCTGAGGGCGATGACCCGTGCCGCCGCGGCGCTCGCCGATGTTGCCGTCGACCACGTCGAGGACCTGCAGATGGCGGTCGACGAGGCCGCCACGGTGCTGTTGCCGCTGGTCGCCCCGGACGGCGACCGGCGGCTGCGCGCGACGTTCGAGGTGGGTACGGCGGGCCTGGCGATCGAGCTGCGGGCGCGGTGCCGCCCCGGGGGCCGGGTGGACCGCAGTGGACTGGCGTGGATGATGCTCACGGCCCTCGACTCGGAGGTGACGGTCGTGGAGCGCGACGGCGAGGTCGCCATCACCGTGGGCCGCGCTGGGCCGGCAGGTGGCTGAGGGCGAGCGCTGGTCGCAGGAACGCGCCGATGAGGTCGCCGGGCTGCTCGCCGACCTGGCCGATCTNNCGCCGGGCAGCANGGAGCATCAGCGGGTGCGCGAGCGGCTCGTCGAGGCGCACCTCCCGCTGGTGCACTACTTCGCCCGTCGCTTCGGCCATGCCGGCGTGCCGCTGGAGGATCTGGTCCAGGTCGGCTCGCTGGGGCTGATCAAGGCGATCGACCGGTTCGACCCGACGCTCGGCCACGAGCTCGCGTCCTATGTCGCACCGATGGTCGCCGGTGAGATCAAGCGCTACCTGCGCGACTCCAGCAACCTGGTCAGGGTTCCGCGGCGGGCCTATGAGCTGCAGGGCGCCGTCGCGCGGGCCCGTGACGAGCTGAGCCAGGAGCTCGGCCGGATGCCGACGGTCTCGCAGCTCGCCGAGCGCGTCGGCGCCTCCCCGGACGAGGTGGTCGAGGCGCTCGATGTGGGCCGCGCGCGGGACGCGGAGCCGCTCGAGGCGTTCGTGCGTGATGGCGGCGAGGGCGGTCACGGTGGCGGGGCGGTCGCGGGGCTGCTGGCGTTCGACGACCCCGGCTTCGACACCGTGGAGCTGCGCGCCGATCTGCAGGAGGCGATGTCGGTCCTCGACGACCTGGAGCGCCAGGTGGTGCTGCTGCGCTTCCGCTCGGGGCGGACCCAGACCGAGATCGCGGAGGCCCTCGGGGTCTCGCAGATGCAGATCTCGCGGATGCTGCGGCGCAGCCTGACGCGGATGCGCGCGGCACTCGAGCGCTGACGTCGCGGTAGAACCGGTTCTAGTATGGCCGCATGCGACACGGCGTGGTGCTCTTCACCTCCGACCGCGGGATCACCCCCGCCGAGCTGGCGCGAGCAGCCGAGGAGCGCGGGTTCGACACGTTCTACGTCCCGGAGCACACCCACATCCCAGTACGGCGCGAGGCGCTGCACCCCACCGGCGGAGCCGAGCTGCCCGATGACCGCTACCTGCGCACGCTCGACCCGTGGGTGTCGCTGGCGACCTGTGCCGCGGTGACGACCCGGATCGGGCTGGCCACCGCCGTCGCGTTGCCGGTGGAGTCGAATCCGATCACGCTGGCCAAGACGCTGGCCACCCTCGACCATCTCTCCGGCGGCCGCGTGACGCTGGGCGTGGGCTTCGGGTGGAACACCGACGAGCTCGCCGATCACCACGTCCCGGCGGGCCGGCGTCGTACCGTCCTGCGCGAGTACCTGGAGGCCATGCGGGCGCTGTGGACCCAGGAGGAGGCGGCCTACGACGGTGAGTTCGTCTCCTTCGGGCCGTCGTGGGCCTACCCCAAGCCGCCGCAGGGACGGATCCCGGTCATCGTCGGCGCGGGCGGCGGGCCCCAGACGCTGCGCTGGATCGCGCGCCACGCCGACGGCTGGATGACGACGCCGACCGAGTCGTCCACCGGAGCCAAGGTCAAGGAGCTGCAGCGTGCCTGGGACGACGCCGGGCGCAGCGGGAAGCCCGATGTCCGGGTCCTGGTCGCCCGTCGGCCCACGCCGGCGGATCTGGCGGAGTGGGCGGTCGCCGACGAGCTGATCTGGGGTGTGCCGGACGCCGAGCCGGCGGTCGTGCTGGCGCACCTGGACCGGCTCGCCGGTCGCCTCGGGCTGTGACGCCGGGGCGTCAGGACAGGTCGGCGCGTCGATCGGTGAGGAACGCGCTGTCGGTCACCGGCACCAGCCGAGCCACCAGCAGGTCCTCGTCGCGACCGGCGAGCGCGACGACGGTGCCGTCGCCGGCGCAGACGGTGCTGAGGCCGCCGTACTGCAGCGTGCCCTCGGTCCCACAGAAGTTGGCGTAGGCGAGTCCCACGCCGTTCTCGTAGGCCCGTGCCCGCACCAGCACCGTGGGTACGAGGTCGAACTCGGCCATGTTGGCGGTCGGCACCAGGACGGTGCGGGCGCCGGCGAGCGCGAGCCCGCGCACCGTCTCGGGGAACTCCACGTCGTAGCAGATCAGCAGGCCGACCGGGTGCCCGCGCAGCTCGGCGACGGGCGCGAGCGCCGCACCCGGCGCGAACCGCTCCCGATCGAGGTCGCCGAAGAGCTGCAGCTTGCGGTGTCGGGCCACGACCCGGTCACCGTCGACGAGCTGCACCGCGTTGTAGATCTCCCCGTCCGGCCCCAGCTCGGGGTAGCCGTAGACGATCGCCAGCCCCGCGGCTGCACTGATCTGCGCCACCCGGCGCGCCGTCGGGCCGTCCGTCGGCTCCGCCAGCCGGCGGGTGTCCTCGAGCGGGATGTCGTAGCCGGTGGTGAACATCTCCGGGGCGACGAGCACGTCCGCCCCGGCTGCGGCGGCCCGACGACTCGCGTCCTCGAGCCGCCGCAGGTTCCCGGGTACGTCGAGAGGCTGGGAGACGCACTGCCACACCGCGACCGTCAGCGGCGGTGTCGGGTCGGTCTGACTCATCACTGGCTCCCTGTGCTCGATGCCCTGGCCGTTCCTTCAGTCCCTCAGCCGCACCGGCGCGATGTCGGCGAAGCGGTCCCCCGGCCCGGGGTTGGCCGGATCGGTGGTCCCACCCAGATGGTGCAGCACGCCCCATACGGCGTTGAGCGCGGTCTGCACCGCACCCTCGGCCCACGCCGGGGTGAACGACACGTCGTCGCCGGCCAGGAAGATGCCGCGCTGCTCGGCCGGCATGTCGTCCTGCATGAAGTGGGTGTACATCCGCCAGTTGTAGCGGTAGTGGCCCGGCAGCGCGCCCTTGAACGCCCCGAGGAAGTACGGGTCGTCCTCCCACGTCACAGTGACCGGGTCGCCGACGATATGGCTGCGGATGTCGACATCGGGATAGATCTTCGCCAGCGCCGCCAGCGCGAGCTCGACGCGCCGGTCGACGGGGTGCGGCAGCATCTTCAGCGAGTCCGACATCCAGGAGTAGGACAGGCAGATGACCGCCGGCTTGTCCGGCCCGTTGTCGAACAGGTAGGTGCCGCGGGTGAGCCGGTCGGTGAGCGTCATGCTCAACGTGTCGCGGCCCGTCTCCGGGTCGACGTCCTTCCAGAACGGCCTGTCGACCATGACGAACGTCTTCGTCGACTGCATGTAGCGCGTGCGGTCCAGCGCCATCCACAGATCCTGGGAGAACAGGCTCTCGTCGCAGTCGATCTCGGTGGTCAGCAGCCAGCTCTGGCAGGTCGCCACGACCGCGTGGTGGTTGCGGGTCACGCCCCACCGGTCGCGTAGGGCGAAGCTGCCGTCCTCCTGTCGCGAGATGGCGGCCGCCGCGGGCAGCGTCGCGCCGGCGTGGAGCGAGGCGAGCGTCGTACCCTCCGGCCAGGGGGACCCGGCACGGACCGGCAGCCGCCACAGCCCCCGTGGAAGCTCCTCGACGCCGCCGACGATGAGCCGTTGGTCGGTGTCGCAGTTGGTGAGGACGACCCGCAGGATCTCCAGCATCGAGTTGGGGAAGTCGGAGTCCCAGCCGCCGGTGCCGAAGCCGACCACACCGAACAGCTCGCGGTAGCGGAACGGCAGGCCGGAGAACGCCTTGGAGGTCGCCACGAAGTCGTAGAACGTCCGGTCGTCCCAGGCCTCCACGAGCTCGTCCCACAGCTGCTTGAGCCGCGGTACGTCGCGCCGCCGGATGGCCTCCTGGATCTCGGTGAACCCGATCTCCTCCAGCGCGTCGTCCCAGGCCTGGGACATCTGCTGGAACACCTCGGGCAGGTCCTGCAGGCTGCGGCCGTAGTAGGTCTCGCCACCGACATCGATGACGGTGCTGCCGGCCGCAGGGGTCAGCGGGTTCGGGAAGGGCCGGTTCACCAGGCCGACCTCGTCGGCGTAGTGGAAGAACGAGGTGCCCGAGATCGGGAAGCGCATCCCGCCGAGCTCGGCGGTGACGCCCTCGGCTCCCTCGAAGCGGTGGGTGCGCAGCCGGCCGCCGATGCGGGTCGGCTCGTAGATCACCGGCTTGAGGCCGAGGCTCATCAGCTCGTAGGCCGCCACCATGCCCGAGAGCCCCGCGCCGATGATCGCGACCTCGCGGCCGTGCACCCCGTCAGGAAGCGTGCCGAGGCCGGCGGGGTGTCGCACCCAGTCGTCGAACGGGAACGGGAAGTCGGGCCCGAACATCGTCACCGGTCCGGCGGCGCGGTCGGTCTCCGGCGAGGGAAGGATCGTCATCGCATCATCACCTCGGCTCAGCGGAACGCGGACTGGCCGGTGAGGACCTGCCCGAGGACGAGGGTGTGCATCTCGACAGTGCCCTCGTAGGTGAGCACCGACTCCAGGTTGTTCATGTGCCGGATCACGGGGAACTCCAGCGAGATGCCGTTGGCACCCAGGATCGTGCGGGCGGTGCGGCAGATCTCGATCGACTCCCGGACGTTGTTGAGCTTGCCGATGGAGACCTGCTCGGGGCGCAGCAGTCCGGCGTCCTTGCGCCGGCCGAGGTGGAGCGCCAGCAGATAGCCCTTCACGTACTCCAGGCTCATGTCCGCCAGCTTCTGCTGGGTGAGCTGGAAGGCACCCAGCGGCTTGCCGAACTGGTGGCGGTCGATGGCGTAGCGCCGGGCGACCTCGATGCTCGAGCGTGCCGCCCCGAGCGCACCCCACACGATCCCGTAGCGGGCCTCGTTGAGCGCCGACAGCGGCCCCTTCAGGCCACGCACCTCGGGGAAGACGGCGTCGGCGGGCAGCCGCACGTCGTCGAGCACCAGCTCGCCGGTGGCCGAGGCGCGCAGCGACAGCTTGTGCTTGATCTCGGGGGCGGAGAAGCCGGGCGCGTCGGTCGGCACGACGAAGCCGCGCACGCCCTCATCGGTCTGGGCCCACACCACGGCGACGTCGGCGTAGGGCGCGTTGGAGATCCACATCTTGCGGCCGTTGAGGATCCAGTCGGTGCGGTCGCGCTTCGCGCGGGTGGTCATCGAGCCGGGGTCGGAGCCGTGGTCGGGCTCGGTGAGCCCGAAGCAGCCGATGGCGTCGCCTGCTGCCATCCGCGGCAGCCACTCCTGCTTCTGCTCCTCACTGCCCCACCGCCAGATGGAGAACATCGCCAGGGAGCCCTGCACGGAGACCAGCGAGCGCAGGCCCGAGTCGGTGGCCTCGATCTCCAGGCAGGCGATGCCGTACTCGGTCGCGGACATGCCCGCGCAGCCGTAGCCCTCCAGGTGCATGCCGAGGACGCCGAGCTCCCCCAGGCCCTTGGTCAGCTCGCGGATGCCGGGGATGCCCCCGTTCTCGAACCATTCGGCGATGTAGGGCTCGGCCTCCTTGTCGAGGAAGGTGCGCACCGAGGCGCGGACGGCCTTCTCGTCCTCGCTCAGCAGGTCGTCCAGGCTGGCGGGGTCGGTGGGGTCGAGCGCCGGCAGCTTGGTCGGGTCGGCGTGGCTCACGGGTTCATCTCCTTGTGCGGAACGGTGGAAAGCCAGCGACGGATCTCGTCGCTGTGGGCGCCCAGGCGAGGCGGCGCGGCGTACTCGGTGACGGGGTTGCGCGAGTAGCTGATGGGATGGCGCACCTGGGCGGGTGCGTCGGGCCCGACGTCCACGAGCGGCGCCAGGCCGAGGTCGGCGGCCAGGGCGAGCCCGTCGGCGACGGAGCCCACCCGCCCGGCCGGTACGCCGGCAGCACTGAGCCGGTCGGCCCACACCGCGGCCGTGGCCTCGGCGAGCCGGGTCTCGAGGGCGAGGACGAGCTCGGTGCGGTGGGCGACCCGGGCCGCGTTGGTCGCGAAGCGCGGGTCCTCGGCCAGGGCCGGCTCCCCCACCACCGCGGCGAGCCGGCGGAACTGGCCGTCGTTGCCGCAGGCGACGGCGAGCGGCCCGTCGGCGCAGCGCAGGAGCTCATAGGGGGCGATGGAGGGGTGGGCGTTGCCCATCCGGCCCGGCGGCACGCCGGTGGCGAGGAAGGAGGACGCCTGGTTCACCAGCGATCCGAGGAGGCTGGAGAGCAGGTTCACCTCGACCCGCTGGCCGCGCCCGGACGCCGAGCGGGCGTGCAGCGCGGCGAGGATGCCGATGGTGGCGTCCTTCGCGGTCAGCACATCGACCAGCGCGACGCCGACCTTCATCGGATCGCCCTCGGGGTCACCGGTGATCGACATCAGGCCGCCGACCGCCTGCACCAGGAAGTCGTAGCCGGCCAGCTCCTTGCCGCCGGCNGAGCCGAAGCCGGAGATCGAGCAGTACACGACNCCGGGGTTGGCGGCGCTGACCTCGTCGTACCCCAGGCCGCGGCGGTCGAGCGCGCCGGCCTTGAAGTTCTCGACCACCACGTCGGCCCGGCAGGCGAGCTCGCGGGCCAGGACCAGGTCGGCGGGGTCGCCCAGGTCGAGGGTGACCGACTCCTTGGAGCGGTTCGCCGCCTCGAAGTACGACGAGGAGTTGCCCGTCCAGGGTGGTCCCCACAGGCGGGTGTCGTCACCGGTCCCGGGGCGCTCCACCTTCACCACCCTCGCGCCGAGATCGGCGAGCATGGTGGTGGCCAGCGGCCCGGCCAGGACGCGGCTGAAGTCCGCGACCAGGAGGCCGTCGAGGATCCCGGTCATCGTGCCGCCAGGCTGCCGTCGAGGCGCTGCGGGACGCCCCACGGGTTCGCGGCCCGGCCGGCCGGCGGCAGCCACGCCTCGGGCGTCGACTGGTAGGTGACAGGCCGGACCCAGCGCTCGAGCGCCGCGGCACCCACCGACGTCGACTCCGGGCGCGACGTGGCCGGCCAGGGGCCGCCGTGGTGCTGGGCCCACGTCCACGCGACGCCGGTGGGCCAGTCATCGATGGTGACCCGGCCGACCTGGGCGGCCAGCAGCGCCACCAGGGCAGCGGCATCGGGGTCGGCACCGGTCGTGTCCGTCACCACGGTCCCGGCCAGGCTGCCGGAGAGCCGGCCGAGGAGCTGGTGCAGATGCGTGGTGTCGTCGTACTCCACGACGACGGCGACCGGGCCGAAGCACTCCGCGAGCACGGGCGAGCCCGGTGTGAGGGCGTCGGCCGGTGCGCGCAGGACCACCGCGTCGGTGCTCCAGCCGGCCGTGCGCGCCGGCGCCCTGCCCACGACGGTGGCGCCCGCCGCGGTGAGGGCGGCGACGCCGGTGGTGGCGTGCTCGGCGATCGCGCTGGTCAGCATCACCGGCGCCGGCGCGGCGGCCACCAGCGCGCTCGCCACGGCCTCGGCGATGCGATGGCCGGCCGGCGCCAGCAGAAGTCCGGGCTTGGTGCAGAATTGGCCCGAGCCGAGCGTGAAGGAACCCACGAAGCCGGCCGCCACCTCTTCGATCCGGCCGGGGCTGGCCGCGGCGGCGGGCGTCATCGCGACCGGGTTGACGGTGCCCATCTCGGCGTAGACAGGGATCACGGTCTCGCGCTCGTTGGCCATCCGCCACAGCGCCAGGCCGCCGCCCTGGGACCCGGTGAAGCCGACCGCCGCCACCGGCTCGGTGGCGACCAGCTGCGCGCCGGCAGCCATCCCGACGACCACGCCGAGCGACCCGGACGGCGCGCCCGCCTCGTCGAGCGCCGCGACGGCGATCTCGACCAGGCGCAGGCTGAGCAGCACGTGCGCCGGATGGGCCTTGACCACGACCGGGCAGCCGGCGGCGAGCGCCGAGGCGGTGTCGTTGCCCAGCACGCCGAAGGCGAAGGGGAAGTTGCTGGCGCCGAAGACGGCGACCGGTCCGAGCGGCTGGTTGACCCGAACCAGCGCCGGTGCGGTCTGCGTGGCGGTGTCGCGGGTGACGCCGAGGTAGGAGCCCTCGCAGGCGACGGCGCCGTAGAACCGCAGCTGTGCGGCCACGCGACCGAGCTCTCCGCGCAGCCGGGTCTCGCCCAGGCCGGTCTCGGTGTCGGCCAGCGCGACCAGCTCCTCGGCGCGCGCCTCGACGGCCTCCGCGATGCGGTCGAGCCACTCGCGTCGCTGCGCGGGACTGGTCGCGGCGACGTGGGGCGCGGCCGCGACGGCCCGTGCGACGATCGCCGAGACCTCCGCGGTGCTGGAGTCCTCGACGGTGCCGGCCACGTCGCCGTCGACGGGGCGGTAGCTGGTGGTGGTCATGACAGGGAGGCCACGCCCTCCTCGAGGACGGGGAGGGCGTCCTCGAGCAGGTCCTCACCGATGACCAGGGGCGGCAGCAGCCGGATGACGTTGCCGTAGGTCCCGCAGGTCAGCGTCAGCACGCCGTGGGTGTTCGCGTAGGCCGCCACCGCCTTGGCAGCGTCAGGGGCCGGGGTCGTGGTCCCGGGCTGGACGAACTCCATGGCCAGCATCGCGCCGCGGCCGCGGACGTCGCCGACCCAGCTCTGCGGACCCGCGAGCGCCTCCAGGCGCGGCTTGGCGATCTCCTCGATGCGCCGCGCCTTCGCCGGGAGGTCGTCGCGCTCGATGACGGCCAGGGCGGCGTTGGCCGCCGCACAGGCGACCGGGTTGCCGGCGTACGTCCCGCCGAGGCCGCCGGGCGCGACGGCGTCCATGATCTCGGCGCGGCCGGTGACGGCCGAGAGCGGCAGCCCACCGGCGAGCGCCTTCGCCGTGGTGATGAGGTCCGGCACCACGCCCTCGTGGTCGACCGCGAACATGGCGCCGGTGCGGCCCAGACCCGCCTGGATCTCGTCGGCGACCAGGACGATGCCGTTCTCCCGCGCGAAGGCGGCGACCTTGGTGAGGTAGCCGTCCGGCAGGACGACGAAGCCGCCCTCGCCCTGGATCGGCTCGGCGACGATCGCCGCGACGTTGTGCGCGCCGATCTGGGTGGTGATCACGTCGACGAGCTGGTCGAACGCCTCCTGGGCGATCTCGGCCTCGTCGGTCGCTGCGCCGGTCCACCGATAGACGTACGGCGAGGGCACCCGGTAGACCTCCGGGGCGAACGGACCGAAGCCCTCCTTGTAGGGCACGTTCTTCGCGGTCATGGTCATCGTCAGCAGCGTGCGGCCGTGGTAGGCGTGCGAGAGCACGACCACGGCGTCGCGCCCGGTGTAGGTCCGGGCGATCTTGATCGCGTTCTCCACGGCCTCGGCCCCGGTGGTGAACAGGCCGGTGCGCTTCTCGTGGTCGCCCGGGGTGAGCCGGTTCAGCGTCGCGGCGACCTGCACCGCGGCGTCGTACTCGGTGACCATGAAGCAGGTGTGGGTGAACCGCTCCGCCTGCTCCTGCACGGCCGCCACGACCTCGGGGTGGGAGGCGCCGACGCTGGTGACCGCGATGCCGGAGGCGAGGTCGATCAGGTGGTTGCCGTCGACGTCGACGATGATGCCGCCGCCGGCCTCCTGGACGAAGACGGGCAGGGTGATGCCGAAGCCGGCCGAGAAGGCGCGGCTGCGCTCCTGGTGGAGGCGCACCGACTCGGGGCCGGGGATAGCGGTCTTGAGGATGCGCTGCTGGACGGGAAGCGACATGAGGGTCTCCTTGGAGGGCGCCGGACGGGTGCAGGTCCGCTCTGGACACCACGCTAGGAGGTGAGCACGCGCGCCGGTATGGACGATCGGACGAAACCAGCGCGGGAGTCGTCAGATCGTCGAGGGCCTCCTCGGGCCGGCGGGGCGGCCTGGGGCAGCCTCAGGCCAGGCCGCGCCGTCGCAGCGCCAGCCAGAGCTCGGCAGCGACGTCCGCGTCGTCGAGGTCCACCTCGAGCAGGTCGCGCGCCCGCCCGACCCGGTAGCGCAGCGTGTTGCGGTGCAGCTGCAGCGCCCGCGCGGCCTGCTCCCACTGGCCGCGGTGGCGCAGGTAGGCGACGAGCCCCTCGACCACGTCGGGCGAGCCGCCGGCCGTCAGCCGGTCGACGGCCTCAGCGATCTGCGAGGACGAGATGCGGCGAGGGATCTCGACCACGCCGGCCGACAGCGTCGAGGCGGCCCGCGCAAGCCTCGAGCGCACCGCGCCCAGGCGCTCGAGCGGGACCGGCTCGCTCAGCACCCCGCGGACCGTGCGGTCCTGGCCGCGCAGGCGCTCGGCGAGCTCGGCAGCATCGGGATGGTGTGCGGCGAGCACCGCCCACGCCGTCCCCGGGCCGGTGCGGACCAGCAGCGCATCCGGCGCCCACGCGGACACCACCTCGATGAGGGCGTCCAGATCGCTCCCCTCGAAGGCCAGGACGCAGGCATCATGCTGGGGCACCGGACTGCCGGTGCGCGCGGCGAGGAGCCGGGCCGCCTCCCCCATCCCGGCGTCGAGCAGCAGCGCGACGCAGCGCCGGGTCGCCTCCACCACCGACCGGTCGCGCTGGCCGCGCACGGTGTCGAGGCTCAGCAGCGCGGCGGCGGTCACCACGACGCGCCGCTGCTCGGGGCCGAACCGACGCGGCGACCCGGCAGCCAGATAGCCCACGGTGCGGCCGCCCACGGCCAGCGGGAAGACCGCCAGCACCTCGTCGGCGACGGTGAAGGTCGCCGAGGAGCGGGCACCGGCGGCCTCCAGCCGCGTCACCTCCAGCCGCAGCACATCGGCGTGCACCGCCGAGGCGATCGGGTGGGCATCGACCAGCTCACCGGTCGCGTCGAGCAGCGCAGCCCACCCCCCGAGCACACCGGCGAGGCGTCGCAGCACGGCGGGGACCGGGTCGGCGGACGCAGCGGCCTCCACCAGCGCGCGGTGGGCCGCGACAGCATCGGCCAGCTCCTGCTCCGTCGCGCGGGACAGGGCGCTCCAATAGGCCCGGGAGATCATCGTGAAAGGCGTCGGGGCAGGTACGGCGAGCAGCGGTAGGCCGGCGTCGCGGCAGGCGGCCACCAGCTGCTCGGGTACCGCCTGGGTGACCGGCCCCAGGCCGTAGCCGAGGGCGCTGACCCGCGCCTCGACCAGCCGGCCGACGTACCGCCGGCAACCGAGCAGGCTGTGCGGCAGGACCAGGCCGGTGGTCAGCAGCAGCTCGCCACCGCTGAGGTAGGCGGTCGGGTCGTCGAGCTCGCTGACGTGGACAGCCGTCACCTCCGCCTCGGGCGCGGTGAAGCCGGCCACCGGAGTGAGGTGATGCCCGAGCGCGGCGCACAGGGACGCGACGGTCGGAACACTCATGCGGGCCTCGGCGGTCATCCGGTCATCCGGTCGGAGCGGCGGGCCGGTCGGGCCCACGCTGCCCGAAGGATAGTCCTCGCACGCCCCGCTGCACTGTCACGGCCGCTGCGCTGCCGGGCGGGCGCCGAGCCGCTGGCTGATCAGCGAGGCGCATCGGCGCAGCGCCGTCGGAAGCGGTGCCGCCGCCCCCTCGCCGACGGGGTAGGTCACCGCGATGCCGGCGACGGGGTGGCCGTTGTGATCGAGCACCGGAACCGCGATGCTGCGCAGCCCGACCGTCACCTCGCCGTCCTCGACGGCATGTCCGCGCCGGCGCGTCTGGGCCAGCACGGTCCGCAGTGCCGTCGGCGACTGCGGCCCGAGGCCGGTGCGGTCGGTGAACGCCGCCCGGTCGGGATAGAGGGCGCGCACCTGGCTGGGCGACAGCTCGGCCAGGATCGCGCGTCCACTGGCGGTCAGGTGCGCCGGCAGTCGCACACCGACGTCGGTGACCAGCGGCGGGCGCCCCGGCGCCCTCTCCTCGACGACGTAGAGGACGTCGCGCCCGTGCAGGACCGCCAGGTGGGCGTTGTGCCCGACCCGATCGACCAGGTCGGCGAGCGGCCGTCGCGCGATCCGCTGCAACGGCCCCTGGCGGGTGTAGCCGCTGCCGACCTCGAAGGCGCCGACACCGAGGCCGTAGCGCCGCTCCTCGGGCAGGTGCACGACGAAGCCCTCCTCGATCATGGCGTTGACCAGGTGGTACGCCGTACTGCGCGGCAGGTCGCACGCGCGCATGATCGCCTCGATCGGGACCGGGTTCGCCTGGGCCGCGAGGAACCTCAGCACCCGCAGCGTGCGGGTGGCGGCCGGGACCTGGCTCATGCAGCGAGCCTCGCACAGCGCGGCCGTGCCGTCTCGGATGGCAGACGCGTGGTCCGTCTCGGATCCGAGACGGATACCCGTGGCGGAGGATGGCGGGACGGCGGCGGTGGGCGTCCAATGGAGGCATGGCCGAACATGTAGCGCTCGGGGTCGGACCCGTCACCTTCGCAGACGTCGTCGCGGTCGCCCGCCACGATGCCACCGTCACCCTCACCGACGAGGCGCTGGCCGCCATCGACGCGGCGCGGGAGGTCGTGGAGAGGCTCGCCGCCTCCCCCACGCCGACGTACGGCGTCTCCACCGGGTTCGGCGCCCTCGCCACTCGCCACATCCCCACCGGGATGCGCGCCCAGCTGCAGCGCTCGCTGGTGCGCTCGCACGCGGCCGGCTCCGGTCCCGAGGTCGAGCGGGAGGTGGTCCGGGCCCTGATGCTGCTGCGGCTGTCCACGCTCGCCACCGGCCACACCGGCGTACGCCGGGAGACCGCGGAGCTGCTCGCGGCTCTGCTGACCCACGGCATCACCCCGGTGGTGCACGAGTACGGCTCGCTGGGGTGCTCCGGCGACCTGGCCCCGCTCGCCCACTGCGCCCTCGCGTTGATGGGTGAGGGTCCGGTCCGCACCCGCGACGGGGAGCTGACCGACGCCGCCTCCGCGCTCGCCGCCGCCGCTCTGGCGCCGGTCCAGCTGCAGGAGAAGGAGGGTCTGGCCCTCATCAACGGCACCGACGGCATGCTCGGCATGCTGGTGCTCGCGATCGACGACCTCACCGACCTGCTCAAGGTCGCCGACATCGCGGCCGCCATGTCCGTGGAGGGTCAGCTCGGCACCGACCGCGTCTTCGCCGCGGAGCTGCAGGCGATCCGGCCGCACCCCGGTCAGGCGGCGTCCGCGGCCAACCTCACCGCGCTGCTGCGCGACTCCGGCGTCGTGGCCTCCCACCGCGGCCCGGACTGCAACCGCGTGCAGGACGCCTACTCGCTGCGCTGCTCGCCGCAGGTCCACGGCGGGGTGCGCGACACGGTCGCGCATGCGGCCTCGGTCGCCTCCCGCGAGCTGGCCTCGGCCGTGGACAACCCCGTCGTGTTGGTCTCGACAGACTTGACCTCTGGACGGGTGGAGTCGAACGGCAACTTCCACGGCGCGCCGGTCGCCTACGTGCTGGACTTCCTGGCGATCGTGACCGCCGACCTCGCCTCGATCTCGGAGCGCCGCACCGACCGGTTCCTCGACACCGCGCGCAACCACGGGCTGCCGCCGTTCCTGGCCGACGACCCCGGCGTGGACTCGGGCCTGATGATCGCCCAGTACACCCAGGCCGCGATCGTCTCCGAGCTCAAGCGCCTCGCCAACCCGGCAAGCGTCGACTCCATCCCCTCCAGCGCCATGCAGGAGGACCACGTCTCGATGGGGTGGTCCGCCGCCCGCAAGCTGCGCCGCGCCGTCGACGGCCTCACCCGCGTGTTGGCGGTCGAGCTGCTGACNGCCGCCCGCGCNCTCGACCTGCGGGTCTCGACGGGCTCGACCACCGGGACGACGACGAGCCCCGCCACCGCAGCGGTCGTCGCGCTGCTTCGTGGCGCAGGCGTCGGCGGCCCTGGCACCGACCGCTTCCTCGCCCCTGAGATCCAGACCGCCTACCAGCTCGTGGCCGCCCGTGCCGTCACCGCGGCCGTCGCCCCCGTGATCGGAGAACTCCAGTGAACGACGCCACCAACCCCCGGCTGCCCATCCACGCCGCCACCGGCACCGAGCTGAGCGCCAAGTCGTGGCAGACCGAGGCGCCGCTGCGGATGCTGATGAACAACCTGGACCCGGAGAACGCGGAGAACCCCGCCGAGCTCGTCGTGTACGGCGGCACCGGCAAGGCCGCCCGGAACTGGGAGGCGTACGACGCCCTCGTCCGCACGCTGCGCGACCTCGAGCCCGACGAGACCATGCTGGTCCAGAGCGGCAAGCCGGTCGGAGTCATGCGCACGCACGAGTGGGCGCCGCGGGTCCTGATCGCCAACTCGAACCTGGTCGGCGACTGGGCCAACTGGGAGGAGTTCCGCCGGCTGGAGGAGCTGGGCCTGACGATGTACGGCCAGATGACCGCCGGCTCCTGGATCTACATCGGCACGCAGGGGATCCTGCAGGGCACCTTCGAGACGTTCGCCGCCGTGGCGGACAAGCGGTTCGGTGGGACGCTCGCNGGCACCATCACGCTGACCGCCGGCCTCGGCGGCATGGGCGGCGCCCAGCCGTTGGCGGTCACCATGAACGACGGCGTGGCGATCTGCGTNGACGTCGACCAGAGCCGCATCNCCCGCCGCATCGAGCACCGCTACCTCGACGTCCAGGCCGACGACCTCGACCACGCCCTCGAGCTGGCCGTGCAGGCCCGCGACGAGCGTCGCCCCCTGTCGATCGGCCTGCTGGGCAACGCCGCCGAGGTGTTCCCACAGCTGCTGGAGATGAAGGCGCCGATCGACATCGTCACCGACCAGACCTCGGCCCACGACCCGCTGTCCTACCTGCCGCTCGGCGTGCCGGTCGAGGAGTGGCACCAGCGCGCCGAGGCCGACCCGACCGGCTTCACGAAGGAGGCGCAGGCCTCGATGGCCGCCCACGTCCGGGCGATGGTGGAGTTCCAGGACGCCGGTGCCGAGGTGTTCGATTACGGCAACTCGATCCGCGACGAGGCCCGCAAGGGCGGCTACGACCGCGCCTTCGAGTTCCCCGGGTTCGTGCCGGCGTACATCCGCCCGCTGTTCTGCGAGGGCAAGGGCCCCTTCCGTTGGGCGGCGCTGTCCGGCGACCCGGAGGACATCCGCAGGACCGACGAGGCGATCCTCGAGCTGTTCCCGGACAACGAGCGGCTGCACAAGTGGATCCGGATGGCGCAGGAGCGCGTCCACTACCAGGGCCTTCCGGCACGGATCTGCTGGCTGGGGTACGGCGAGCGCCACCTCGCCGGCCTGAAGTTCAACGAGATGGTCAGGAGCGGTGAGCTCAAGGCGCCCGTCGTCATCGGCCGCGACCACCTCGACTGCGGCTCGGTGGCCTCGCCGTACCGCGAGACCGAGGCGATGCTCGACGGGTCCGACGCGATCGCCGACTGGGCCCTGCTCAACGCGCTGGTCAACACCGCCTCCGGCGCCACCTGGGTCTCGATCCACCACGGCGGCGGGGTCGGCATGGGCCGCTCCATCCACGCCGGCCAGGTCTGCGTCGCCGACGGCACCGACCTGGCCGCGCAGAAGATCGAGCGCGTGCTCACCAACGACCCGGGCATGGGCGTCATCCGCCACGTCGACGCCGGCTACGACCGTGCCGCCGAGGTGGCCGCCGAGCGTGGCGTCCGCATCCCGATGACCGAGGCCGCCTCGAGCCCGGAGGCCTGATCCGCGTGTCCCAGCTCCCCGACTTCGAGCAGATGTGGCGCGATCTCGCGCCGATCGGCCGCTCGGCGACCACCGGCGGCTACAACCGGCTGCCGTGGCATGCGGCCGAGCTCGAGCTGCGGGCATGGTTCCGCGAGGCGGCCGGTGCCCGTGGCCTCGAGGTCGAGGAGGACCCGTTCGGGAACCTCGTCGCCTGGTGGGAGCCCGAGGGCGACGGGCCACGGGGTCAGGGGCCCGGGAGCGAGCGCGGCACGATCCTGACCGGCTCCCACCTGGACTCCGTCCTCGAGGGCGGTGCGTACGACGGGCCGCTCGGCGTCGTCTCCTCCTTCGCCTCGCTCGACCTGATGCGCGAGCGCGGCGTCGCCCCACGTCGGCGGCTCGGCATCGCGGCCTTCGTGGAGGAGGAGGGCTCGCGCTTCGGCCGGGCCTGCCTCGGCTCGCGGCTGGCCACCGGGGCCACCAGCTGGGCCGATGCCCGCGAGCTCGTCGACCGCGAGGGTGTCCGCCTCGGTGACGTCATCGAAGGACCGGTCGAGAGCCTTGTCGCCGGATCGGGGGACGGCGTACGCAGCGGCATGCTGGACGGCGTGGCCACCTACGTCGAACTCCACGTCGAGCAGGGCCGCGCCCTGATCGACCGCGACGCGGCGGTCGGCGTCGGCAGCGCGATCTGGCCGCACGGACGCTTCCGGTTCGACATCGCGGGGCGAGCCGATCACGCCGGCAGCACCCGGATGGAGGACCGCGCCGACCCGATGCTCACGTTCGCGATGACAGCGCTCGCCGCCAACAAGCAGGCCCGCCTCGCCGGCCAGCGGGCGACGTTCGGCCGCGTCGAGGTCTCCCCCAACAGCACCAACGCCGTACCGTCGGGGGTGACGGCGTGGCTCGATGCCCGCGCCGACTCGGCCGAGGCGCTCACCGCCCTGGTGGCGGCGATCGAGCATCAGGCCACCGAGCGGGCCGGGCGTGACGGCACCAGCCTCACCGTGACTCCCGAGTCGGTCAGCGGCGCGGTCGAGTTCGACGTACCGCTTCGCGATGCGCTCGCCGCCCGCCTGGGCGACGTACCGGTGCTGCCGACGCAGGCGGGCCATGACGCCGGCATCCTCCAGGGGGCAGGCATCGCGACCGCGATGCTGTTCGTCCGCAACCCCACCGGCGTGTCGCACTCCCCGGCGGAGTCGGCACGCACCGAGGACTGCCTGGCGGGCGTCGAGGCGCTCGCCGACGCCCTCACCGGGCTGCTGGCATGAGCGCCTATCTGCTCGAACGCGCGTGGGTCGACGGCCGGGTCCGCGACCGCGTGCTGGTCGAGATCGAGGGCGGCCGCTTCACCCGGGTCACGCCGGACTTCTCGCCGGTCGAGCCGGTGTCGCCGATGGTTAAGCCCCCGTCGCCGATGGTTAAGCCCCCGTCGCCGGTCGTCGAGCCCCCGTCGCCGGTGGTCGAGCCTGTCGAGACCCTGCGCGGCCTGACGCTGCCGGGGTTCGCCAACACCCACAGCCACGCGTTCCACCGGGCGCTGCGCGGGCGGACGCAGACCGACCGCGGCACGTTCTGGACGTGGCGCGAGCAGATGTACGCCGTCGCCGCACGCCTCACCCCGGACAGCTACCACGAGCTGGCGCGCGCGACGTACAGCGAGATGGTGGCGGCCGGGTTCACCGCGGTGGGCGAGTTCCACTACCTCCATCACGCCCCCGACGGCACGCCGTACGCCGACCCCAACGCGTTCGGTCAGGCGCTGATCGCCGCCGCCGCCGACGCGGGCATCCGGATCACGCTGCTCGACACGCTCTACCTCTCCAGCGGCTTCGGTGCTGCGCCCGAGGGCGTCCAGCGCCGGTACGCCGACCGCTCGGCCGAGGCGTGGCGCGAACGGGTCGATGCGCTCACGGGC
>Ga0058694_1000541_pt1 | contig 19069 bp, 14 predicted proteins | sample AgamicOrSfrz_FD_55041 | JGI IMG/M metagenome (GOLD analysis project Ga0058694, IMG submission 55041) | Agave microbial communities from Guanajuato, Mexico - Or.Sf.rz | ecosystem: Host-associated > Plants > Phyllosphere > Phylloplane/Leaf | place: Guanajuato, Mexico | collected 2012-05-30 | reverse complement strand
ATTACCCTCATTGGTTTTTTTATGACACTCGCCACTGCCGTCAATAAATTCTGTCAATAAATATTTCCGGAACTATTGATGAGAGTTTGGTGTCTTTATGTGTCTGACAGGCATCTTTCCATTCAAATCCACGTTTCGCTAGCCTGAATGTGCTACAAACCTAAAGAATCGGTTACAAGAAGAAAATATGTGTAACAAAAGATGTATTTTAAGGAACTTTGTGAAGCATCTCAAAGTTCAGAGTTGAATGGTCAAAATTAAAGCTCGACTAATTCTATCTATATGAATTGCTTATCTTAATTCCAGCTAACGACTTTTTTTATGATCCGAAGCATTAGCACACTATTTTTCTTATCGTTGAAGATGGACATCTGGATAGCCGTATTTTTGTACGAAAAATGTGCTAATGCTTGAGATAAGTATTAGGCGCAATAAGACCGTGGTTTATTTTGTGTGCAAAGATATTTCATGGAAATAAAGCGTAACAGTGGAGAGGATTTTGCGGGGTTGCGCTTTAAGGATAATGACTTTCAACTGACAAAATTTGACAGTGCAGAATAAAATAATGGCCAGCAGAGGCTGGCCATTGAGTGTTACTGAATCAGAAGGTGGCGTTGCGCGGGGTACGCGGGAAAGGAATAACGTCACGCACGTTCTGAACACCGGTCACGTAAGCGATCAGACGCTCGAAGCCGAGACCGAAACCGGAGTGCGGTACGGTGCCGTAACGGCGTAAATCGCGATACCACCAGTAGTCCTCTTTATTGAGGCCCATCTCAGCCATACGCGCATCCAACACATCCAGACGCTCTTCACGCTGAGAACCACCGATAATTTCACCGATGCCCGGGGCAAGGACGTCCATCGCGGCAACGGTTTTACCGTCTTCGTTAAGGCGCATATAGAACGCCTTAATGTCTTTCGGATAGTTTTTCACGACCACCGGGGCTTTGAAGTGTTTCTCGGCCAGGTAGCGTTCGTGCTCGGAGGAGAGGTCAACACCCCAGTAAACCGGGTTCTCAAATTTCTGACCGCAATTTTCGAGGATCGTCACCGCATCGGTGTAATCGACCTGCGCAAAATCAGCAGAGACGAAACGCTCCAGACGGGAGATTGCATCGCTGTCGACGCGCTCGGCGAAGAATTTCATGTCGTCAGCGCGCTCGGTGAGCACCGCGTTAAAGACATATTTCAGCATCGCTTCCGCGAGGCCAGCTACGTCATCGAGGTTGGCGAAGGCCACTTCCGGTTCCAGCATCCAGAATTCCGCCAGGTGACGGCTGGTGTTGGAGTTCTCGGCACGGAAGGTTGGGCCGAAGGTGTAGATTTTGGACAGTGCGCAGGCGTAGGTTTCGCCGTTCAGCTGGCCAGATACGGTCAGGAAGGACTCTTTGCCAAAGAAATCTTTGTCGTAGTCCACTTTGCCTTCCGGCGTGCGCGGCAGATTTTCCATGTCCAGCGTGGAGACGCGGAACATCTCGCCAGCGCCTTCGGTGTCGGAGGCGGTAATCAGCGGGGTGGAGACCCAGAAGTAGCCCTGTTCGTCAAAGAAACGGTGCAGCGCCTGCGCCAGAGTGTGACGCACACGGGCCACGGCACCAATCATGTTGGTACGCGGACGCAGGTGAGCCACTTCACGCAGATATTCGATGCTGTGGCGTTTTGCCGCCATCGGGTAAGTATCCGGATCTTCAACCCAGCCGGTCACTTCAATTGAAGTGGCCTGCAGTTCAAAGCTCTGACCCTGGCCCTGAGAGGCCACGATCTTACCGGTGACAACCACGGAACAGCCGGTGGTCAGACGCAGCACTTCCTGATTGTAATTGGGCAGAGAATTATTAATAACGGCCTGTACAGGATCAAAGCAGGAACCGTCATAAACGGCGAGGAATGAAAAGCCAGCTTTTGAATCTCGGCGGGTACGCACCCATCCGCGCACGGTGACTTCGCTGTCAACGGCTACGCGGCCCTGGAGTACGTCGGCTACAGGCACAACGCTCATAATAATCTCTCTATGTAGTCCAAAAATAAAATCTGTATCCCCTTCAATGGGGGGATATCTATGTTACCTGGCATCCGCCATCAGACAAGCAGATTTCGCTCTGATAAGAAAAGAAATAAGAAATAAATGAGAAAGGGAGCCGGACAGACTCCCTGAATGGATCAACTGGCGATTTTTATCTGTGGCAGGTCGAACGCTTTACGCAGTGCGCGTACGAAAGCTTTGTCATGGCAAATGGTTTTGCCCGGGCTGTCGGAGAGTTTCGCCACCGGCTTGCCGTTACATTCCACCAGTTTAATGACGATGTTCAGCGGTTTTACCTGGGGAATATCGCAGGTCAACCGGGTGCCGATGCCAAAGGCCAGGTTTACGCGTGAAGAGAAGTGCCGGTACAAGCCTACCGCTTTTGGCAGGTCGAGATTATCGGAGAAGACCAGCACTTTGCTCATCGGGTCGATGCCTAATTTTTGATAATGGGCGATGGCTTTCTCGCCCCACTCTTGTGGATCCCCTGAGTCATGGCGCAGCCCCTGATAGGCGGTGGCGAACTCGGGACCAAAATCACGCAGGAAGGCATCCATGGTAATACAGTCGGTTAAGGCGATGCCAAGCTGGTCCGGGTATTCTTCAAGCCAGGCCGCCAGCGCTGCACGTTGACTGGTGGCCAGTTCCGGGCTGATCTGCTGATGCGCCTGGAACCACTCATGCGCCTGGGTGCCCATTGGGGTCAGGTTCAGGCGGCGGGCCAGATCGTAATTACTGGTGCCGACAAACCACGGCTCCTGCTGCAGCCGCTCGACGATGGCCTGCTGCACCTCGCGGGAGAAACGACGGCGGGTGCCAAAATCCATCAGCCGGAAATGCGACATATCCAGCGAGTCGGTCAGTTGGGCAAAATCAACCAGCTTATGTTCCAGGGTATCCAGCGCTTGATCAACGCTGACCTCCGGGGAGCGGAAGTGGTGTACCAGCTCGCTGATCACCGCCAGCAGCGGCACTTCCCACATGATCACTTCGCGCCACGGGCCTTCCAGGCGAATATGCAGCTTGCCGTTATCATTGCTGATCTGAACCTGGGCCGGGTCATAGCGGAAATTCCGCAGCCATTGCAGGTAGTCTTCTTTAAAGAAAGGCAGGCCGGAAAGCCACTGGAATTCCTCGTCCCGCAGACGAAGATGTTGCATAGCGTCGACTTGCTCACGAATGGCATCAGCATAGATCCCAAGCAAATCATCACCACGGCAGCGGAACTCAGCCGCGACCTGTACGTCGTGGTAGTGGTGAAAAACGGCTTGCTGCATATGCAATTTATACGCGTCGGTATCCAGCAGCGTATGCAGAACAGGTGAAGCGAATCGAGTCATAGGTGCGCAGTAGCATCCTCTCACGGGAGCGTTTAGTACAATAAACGACTAATGAAACCGCTGGAGTATACCTTGTTTAGCGATTTATTGAACCCCGATCACACCATAAGCCTGGACCAGGGTCGAGTGCATTTCGTGCCGCATGTTATTAAAATGTAGCAAATAGAGTGTTTGTGACTGAAAAGATGAACATTCTGCATAGCGCGATTTACACAACAGGAATAGACTGACTCGTTATTCGACAAACGATGCAAAAGGTTTTCTATGACACAACAGCCTCAAGCCAAATACCGCCACGACTACCGTGCGCCGGATTACCTGATTAGCGATATCGATCTGACTTTTGACCTGGATGCCACTAAAACCGTTGTCACGGCGGTAAGCCAGGTGACACGCCATAACGCCACGGCAGTGCCGCTGCGTCTTGATGGCGAAGATCTGACCCTGGTGTCGATACACGTAAACGACACCGCATGGACTGACTATAAAGAAGAAAACAACCAGCTGGTGCTCGATAATCTGCCGGAGCGCTTTACATTACGCATCGTTAACGAAATCAGTCCGGCGTCCAACACCGCGCTTGAGGGGTTATACCAGTCGGGCGTCGCGCTCTGTACCCAATGTGAAGCCGAAGGTTTCCGTCACATTACCTGGTATCTCGACCGCCCGGATGTGCTGGCCCGCTTCACCACTAAAATCATCGCCGATAAAGCCACCTATCCGTTCCTGCTCTCCAACGGCAACCGCGTGGGTGAGGGCGAGCTGGAAAACGGCCGTCATTGGGTGCAGTGGCAGGATCCGTTCCCGAAACCGTGCTACCTGTTTGCGCTGGTGGCAGGTGATTTTGACGTCCTGCGTGACACCTTCACCACCCGTTCCGGTCGCGAAGTGGCGCTGGAGCTGTTTGTCGATCGCGGCAATCTCGATCGTGCGCCATGGGCGATGACCTCCCTCATCAACTCCATGAAGTGGGACGAAGAGCGTTTCGGCCTCGAATATGACCTCGACATCTACATGATCGTCGCCGTCGATTTCTTCAATATGGGCGCGATGGAGAACAAAGGCCTTAACGTCTTTAACTCCAAATATGTGCTGGCGCGTACCGATACCGCCACCGATAAAGACTACCTCGATATCGAGCGCGTTATCGGCCACGAATACTTCCATAACTGGACCGGAAACCGCGTCACCTGCCGCGACTGGTTCCAGCTAAGCCTGAAAGAAGGCTTAACCGTCTTCCGCGATCAGGAGTTCAGCTCTGACCTCGGCTCGCGCGCAGTAAACCGCATCAATAACGTCCGCACCATGCGCGGCCTGCAGTTTGCGGAAGATGCCAGCCCGATGGCGCACCCGATCCGCCCGGATAAAGTGATCGAGATGAACAACTTCTACACCCTGACGGTGTATGAGAAAGGTTCTGAAATCATCCGCATGATCCACACTCTGCTGGGTGAAGCGAATTTCCAGAAAGGGATGCAGCTCTATTTCGAGCGCCACGACGGCAGCGCCGCCACCTGCGACGATTTCGTACAGGCGATGGAAGATGCTTCAAATGTCGATCTGTCCCACTTCCGCCGCTGGTACAGCCAGGCCGGTACGCCGATTGTGACCGTCAAAGACGACTACAACCCGGAAACCGAGCAGTACACCCTGACCATCAGCCAGCGCACACCGCCGACGGCTGAGCAGGAAGAGAAGCACCCGCTGCATATTCCGTTCGCCATCGAGCTGTATGACAACGAAGGCAAGGTGATCCCACTGCAAAAAGGCGGTCATCCGGTACATAACGTGCTGAACGTGACTCAGGCCGAGCAGACCTTCGTGTTTGATAACGTCTACTTCCAGCCGGTGCCTGCGCTGCTGTGCGAATTCTCCGCGCCGGTCAAGCTGGAGTACAAGTGGAGCGATCAGCAGCTGACCTTCCTGATGCGTCACGCGCGCAATGACTTCTCCCGCTGGGATGCTGCGCAGAGTCTGCTGGCAACCTACATCAAGCTCAACGTGAACCGTCATCAGCAGGGCCAGCCACTGTCTCTGCCCGTCCACGTTGCGGATGCATTCCGCGCGATCCTGCTGGATGAGAAGATCGACCCGGCGTTGGCGGCTGAAATTCTGACCCTGCCGTCTGCAACGGAAATCGCCGAGCTGTTTGAGATTATCGACCCGATTGCGATTGTGGCCGTACGTGAAGCTCTGACCCGTACTCTGGCGACCGAGTTGGCGGATGAGTTCCTCGCCATTTACAACCTCCACAAGCTAGATGCGTACCGCGTTGAGCATGCCGATATCGGCAAGCGCGCGCTGCGTAATACCTGCCTGCGCTATCTGGCGTTTGGCGAGACGGCGCTCGCCAACGAGCTGGTCAGCCAGCAGTACCACACGGCCGACAACATGACCGACGCCCTGGCCGCGCTGGCCGCCAGCGTAGCCGCAGAACTGCCGTGCCGTGATGCCCTGATGCAGGCGTATGACGACAAATGGCATCAGGATGGTTTGGTGATGGACAAGTGGTTTATTCTGCAATCCACCAGCCCGGCAGCCGACGTGGTGAACAAGGTGCGCAGCCTGCTTAACCACCGCTCATTCACCCTGAGCAACCCGAACCGCGTCCGTTCCCTGATTGGCGCCTTCGCCAGCAGCAACCCGGCCGCTTTCCATGCGGAAGATGGCAGCGGCTACCAGTTTATGGTGGAGATGCTGACAGAGCTTAACAGCCGTAACCCACAGGTGGCGTCGCGTCTGATTGAGCCGCTGATCCGTCTGAAACGCTACGATGAGCAACGTCAGGCGAAGATGCGTGCTGCACTGGAGCAGCTGAAAGGACTGGAGAATCTGTCCGGGGATCTGTACGAGAAGATCAGTAAAGCGCTGGCCTGACAGTAAACGTCCGGCGGTAAGCTAAAAGCAAAACGGCAACCTCGGTTGCCGTTTTTTAATATCTGCACGTTATCCGTGTGGATAAGCGCATCAGGCATTGGCCGTCGCTAAATGACGCTCCGTCACCCCACGCGTCATCACCCGCTCCAACACCTCCGCTTCCAGCTCCGCAAGCCGCGCTGAACCTATCCGGCGAGGGCGTGGAAGGTCCACCGTCAGATCCAACCCTATCCTGCCATCCTCAATCAGCAGTACCCGGTCGGCCATGGCTACGGCTTCGCTCACATCGTGAGTGACCAGCAGCACCGTAAAGTCATGCTCCTGCCATAACGAGACGATTAGATCCTGCATCTCGATCCGCGTCAGCGCATCCAGTGCCCCCAGCGGTTCATCCAGCAGCAACAGCCCCGGGCGATGGATCAGCGCTCTGGCCAGCGCCACGCGCTGTTTTTGCCCACCGGAAAGGGCAGCAGGCCACTCACCTGCGCGATTGTCCAGCCCGACGGCGGCCAGGGCCTGCAACGCCTGCGCTTTCCAGTTACTCTTCAGCCCCAGCCCGACGTTATCTATCACCGTTTTCCACGGCAACAGACGCGCGTCCTGAAACATCATGCGGGTATCTTCCTGGATCTCTGCCAGCGGGGTGTTCCCGGCCAGCAGTTCACCGCCGTCTGGCGCTTCCAGCCCGGCCAGCAGGCGCAGCAGGGTGCTTTTACCGCCACCGCTGCGGCCCACGACCGCCACGAATTGCCCGGCCGGGATATGCAGTTCCAGCTCGTTCAGAATGGTGTTTTCGCCGTAGCGTTTGGTGACGCCGTTGAGCAGCAGCGGCGTACCCTGGTTTAAGCGAGCCGTATTCATGCGTGTGCCTCCTTAATCGCGTAGGCCGGATTCCAGCGCAGCCAGCGGCGTTCAAGCCACTGGGCGCTCACATCCGCCAGTTTGCCGAGCAGGGCGTAGAGAACAATGGCGACCACCACCACGTCGGTCTGCAGGAATTCTCGGGCGTTCATTGCCAGGTAACCAATACCGGAGTTAGCGGAGATGGTTTCCGCCACGATGAGCGTGAGCCACATCAGGCCGAGGGCGAAGCGCACGCCAACCATGATCGAAGGCAGGGCGCCCGGCAGGATGACATGGATAAACAGAGCCAAGCCGGACAAACCGTAGCTGCGCGCCATCTCCACCAGCCCGCGGTCGATATTACGAATGCCGTGCCAGGTGTTGATGTAGATCGGGAACAGGGTGCCGAGGGCGACGAGGAAAATTTTCGCCGACTCATCGATACCAAACCACAGGATCACCAGCGGGATCAGCGCCAGATGCGGCACGTTGCGCAGCATCTGGATGGAAGTATCCAGCAGACGCTCGCCCCAGCGGGACAGGCCGCTGATCAGACCCAGCGTCAGGCCAATCGATCCACCGATTGAAAAACCAATGACCGCGCGCCAGGAGCTGATCGCCAGATGCTGCCACAGCTCACCGCTGGCACTCAGCGACCAGAACGCCGCCACAACGCCTTCCGGGGAGGGCAGTATGCGGCTCGACAGCCAACCCACGGAGGAGGCCAGCTGCCAGATCAGGACAATACCCACAGGGAGCAGCCAGGGCGCAATGCGCAGCAGCCATTTTCGGGAAGGGTTAGCCATGCGATCTCCTTAACTCTGGGCGACTTTACGCGGGATAAATTCATTCGCGATCGCCTCACCCTGCTGCAACAGGGGCTGCGGCTGCGGGATCTGAGGAATGGCAACATCCAGATGCGGGAACAGCAGCTCGCCCACCTTGTAGGCCTCTTCCAGATGCGGATAACCGGAAAGAATAAAGCTGTCGATACCGAGTCCGGCGTATTCATTAATCCGCGCCGCGACGGTCGGTCCATCACCCACTAATGCCGTGCCCGCACCGCCGCGCACCAGCCCCACGCCCGCCCACAGGTTCGGGCTGATCTCCAGATTCTCTCGCTTGCCGTTGTGCAGAGAGGCCATCCGGTGTTGCCCTACGGAATCGGTACGGGCCAGGGCGGCCTGGGCTTTGGCAATGGTGGCGTCGTCCAGATGGGCGATCAGGCGGTCAGCGGCCTGCCACGCCTCTTCCGTGGTTTCGCGCACAATCACGTGCAGACGGATCCCGAAGCGCACCTGACGACCCCGGGCCGCCGCTTTGGCACGCACCTGCTCAATCTTCTCTTTAACCAGTTCCGGCGGCTCGCCCCAGGTGAGGTAGAGGTCTACCTGCTCGGCGGCCAGGTCCTGGGCGACGTCCGATGAACCGCCAAAATAGAGTGGCGGACGCGGCTGCTGGATCGGCGGGAAGAAGAGTTTCGCATCGCGAACATGAATATGTTTGCCCTGGAAGGTCACGTTCTCACCTTCCAGCAGACGACGCCAGACGTGGGTAAATTCAGCGGAGTCTTCATAGCGCGCGGTGTGATCCAGGAAGACACCGTCTCCCGCCAACTCCTGCGGATCGCTACCGGTAACCAGGTTAAACAGCGCCCGTCCGTTCGACAGGCGATCCAGGGTCGCAGCCTGGCGTGCGGCCACCGTCGGAGAGGTCACGCTCGGACGCAGGGCCACCAGAAACTTCAGGCGTTGTGTCACCGGGATCATCGATGCCGCCACCAGCCATGCATCTTCGCAGGAGCGGCCAGTCGGAATCAGCACCCCGGTAAAGCCAATCCGATCTGCCGCCTGGGCTATCTGCTGAAGATAAGCATGATCCACCGGGCGTGCGCCCTCGTCGGTGCCAAGATAATGACCATCACCATGGGTAGGTAAAAACCAGAACAGATTCAGACTCATGACTTATCTCCTTTCAGCGCTGTGGGGTGCCAGATACGGTCGCGAATATCAATTTTTTTCGGGACCAGGCGATTGTCGTAGAAAAGATCAGCGGTTTGCTGCTGTAACACGGCGGTATTGGCATCCACCGGTTTGATGACGGTAGGCGGGCGGTGATCCAGATAGGTGGCAATCACCGGCTCCGGGAGACCCATCGTTTTTGCCAGCAGGGCGATACTGGCCTGACGTTGACTCTGAGTCAGGGCATCCGCCTCGCTAAAAGTATTCAGAACGCCCTGAACAAATTCACCGTTTTTCTCGGCATAAGGGCGAGCGGCAAGGTAGAAGGAACCGGTCTGTTTCAGGGTTTCGCCATCTTTCAGCACCCTCACGCCACCCTGCAACAGGGCTGCGGAGTAGTAGGGATCCCAGATGGCCCAGGCATCCACGTTGTTTTGCTGGAAGGCGGCGCGCGCATCCGCCGGTGAAAGATAAACCGGCTGAATATCTTTAAAGGTCAGTTCTGCCTGCTGCAGGGCGCGCAATAAAAGATTGTGTGAGCTGGAGCCTTTCTGAAAAGCGACTTTATGGCCTTTAAGGTCTGCGACGGTTTTAATCGGGCTGTTTTCAGGAACCAGGATCACTTCGGCTTTCGGTTTGGGCGGCTCCACGCCAACGTAGACCAGATCTGCCCCGGCGGCCTGAGCGAAGATGGGCGGGATATCGCCGGTGCTGCCGAGATCGATACTGCCGACGTTCAACGCCTCCAGCATCTGCGGGCCTGCCGGGAACTCCACCCAGGAGAATCTGGTGTCCGGGTAGCGTTTTTCCAGCAGCTGGTGGCTTTTCGCCAGCACCATGCTGACGCTGCCTTTCTGGTAGCCGATACGCAGGCTATCCGGGGCAGGCTCGGCAGCGTGCGCCAGGGCAGAAAGGGCCAGAAGCCCTGCGAGGCCGGTACGGACCAGGGATTTAAACATGGGCGACTCCTTTCTGAAGACCAAAAGCAGGAACCTGGACGTCACGGCGGTGCAACGCCTGCCAGAACGTCTCCAGCGCGCTGTCGAGACGGGTCTGTAAATTCGGGGTAAAGTGCGGCTTGTGCTGGTAATCGATCACCTGCGAGTCATCGGCAAACACGCCATGCAGGATCTCCTGGGCTTTCAGGGCGCTGAGGACGGGCTTCAGGGCATAATCGACCGCCAGCAGGTGGGCGACGGTGCCGCCGGTCGCCAGCGGCAGGACAATTTTGCCTTCCAGCGCGCGCTCCGGCAGCAGGTCGAGCAGGGTTTTCAGGGCGCCGGAAAACGAGGCTTTATAGACCGGCGTTGCGACGATCAGCCCGTCGGCATCTTTGAGTTGCTCATTCAGGGTCTTCAGCGCCGGGCTATCGAAACGCGCATAAAGAAGATCTTCCGGGGCAAAGTTATGCAGATTCCAGTGGAACACTTCAACATCCAGCGAAGTGAGTTGCTCCCGGGCGTACTCCAGCAGCGCGCTGGAGCGGGACGGGAATCGCGGACTGCCAGCCAACGTAATGACGCGCATACATGCTCCTTATAACCAATTGTTTGCTTTTATCTAACATTGATAACATTTGTTGGCAGTGTGGCATTGCTGACTTATTCCACTAAATGATTTATCTGCAGAATAAATGCCAAAAAATGAATAAAGGAGGAATGAAAAGTAAACGATTGCGCGGCAGGGCGCTTTTTTTGCCCCAGGTCAATTCCCTTTCCCGCTGCAATCGCAGATAATACGCCCCCGGTTTGCACACCGGGAATCCAGGAGAGTTCATGTACTACCCCTTCGTTCGTAAAGCCCTTTTCCAGCTCGATCCTGAGCGCGCTCATGAATTTACATTCCAGCAATTACGCCGTATTACGGGAACCCCGCTTGAAGCGCTGGTGCGCCAGAGAGTGATGGAGAAGCCGGTCACCTGCATGGGATTAACCTTTAAAAACCCACTGGGTCTGGCAGCAGGGCTGGATAAAAACGGCGAGTGCATCGATGCACTGGGTGCGATGGGCTTTGGCTCCATTGAAATTGGCACCGTCACGCCACGTCCACAGCCGGGTAATGACAAGCCGCGCCTGTTCCGTCTGGTGGAGGCCGAAGGGCTGATCAACCGCATGGGCTTTAACAACCTCGGCGTCGATCATCTGGTCGAGAATGTGAAGAAAGCGCATTTCGATGGCGTTCTGGGCATTAATATTGGCAAAAATAAAGACACGCCGGTAGAGCAGGGCAAAGATGACTATCTGATTTGTATGGAAAAAGTCTACGCCTACGCCGGGTATATAGCGGTGAATATCTCTTCACCTAACACCCCAGGCCTGCGCACGCTGCAATATGGTGAAGCGCTCGACGATTTGTTAGTCGCTATCAAAAATAAGCAAAATGAACTCCAGGCGACCCACCATAAATATGTTCCGGTGGCTGTTAAAATCGCCCCGGATCTGACCGAAGAAGAGCTGGCACAGGTGGCCGACAGTTTAGTTCGCCATAATATTGATGGCGTTATTGCCACTAATACGACCCTCGACCGTTCTTTAGTGCAGGGGATGAAATATTGCGACGAAATGGGCGGCCTGAGCGGGCGTCCGGTGCAGTTAAAAAGCACTGAAATTATTCGTCGTTTGTCAGAAGAATTGAAGGGCCGCCTGCCAATTATTGGGGTGGGGGGAATTGATTCAGTGATGGCCGCGCGCGAGAAAATGGCGGCTGGCGCTTCGCTGGTGCAGATATATTCGGGCTTTATTTTCAAAGGCCCACCGCTGATTAAAGAAATCGTTAATCATATCTAATCTTTTATCATGACTCACAACCAGGGCTTTATTTCCAGCTCTGGTTGTTTTATATTCCCGGACTGTTGCTTTATTAGACATTGTGGTCTTTGATTATTGAAGTTTAAAAAGCGAAGCGGCAATACAGGACTTTCTTACGACAGGACGTTTTAGGAACGGGAGAGACAAATGCGAATTAAACCTGACGATAACTGGCGCTGGTATTTCTGTGACGAGCACGATCGCATGATGCTCGATCTGGCCAATGGTATGTTGTTTCGTTCTCGTTTTGCCCGCAGGATGTTGACCCCGGATGCCTTTGCCGATACCGGTTTTTGCGTTGATGATGCTGCACTCTATTTCTCTTTTGAAGAGAAGTGCCGTGACCTCGAACTGTCGAAAGAACAACGCGCCGAGCTGGTGCTCAATGCGCTGGTGGCGATCCGCTTCCTTAAACCTCAGATGCCGAAAAGCTGGCACTTTCTTGCTCATAACGAGCGCTGGTCTCCCGTCACCGGCGATGCCGCGTGTGTCAGCCTGAGCGAGAATGCCGAGCAGGTGAATTTGCTGGTGGTGGAGCCGGGCGATAATGCCGCGCTCTGTTTACTGGCGCAGCCATCGGTGACCATTGCCGGGCGCACCATGCAGCTGGGCGACCCGATTAAAGTGATGAATGACCGGCTAAAACCGCAGCCGGTCTGTTTCAGCCTCGAGCAGGCTGTTTAAGCTTCCAGCTGTAACGCACTTTTCGGTACGCAGCTGCAGCACAGAATCGTGCCGTCACTGCCGATAGCCGATTTCTTCAACGCCGTTACTTCGCCTTCGACCAGGGTAACGCGACAGCATCCGCAGATCCCCGCCCGGCAGGAATAGGGCACACGAATACCGGCCTGTTCAAGCTGTTCCAGTAATACCTGCTGATTGTTGCCACGGATCGTCTGACCCTGCCACTGAATAGTGACAGCCGTCGCGGGCTGCGTCTCTACTTCGATAGCCTCTTCCTCAGCCCCTGCGCCGTAGATGCGGCCTGGCCCTGTGGAGAGAATTTCCACTTCGTCGCCTACGCGGATCACCCCGCTGCTGCGCGGGATCAGATTCTGACCAAAATCGACATCGCCGTTATCCTGTGCAGTGCGGAACGATTGCAGCGTTTTTAGCGGTTCACCGGCAGGGTGCTTTTGTCCTTTTTCCGGGCTGACGGTAGTAAAGATGCAGCGGCTGCAGGGTTTCACCACGTCAAAGATAACCTCCCCGATGCGGATGACTTTCCATGTATCCTCTTCCCAGGCCGTTGCGCCTGTGACCACCAGATTCGGGCGGAACTGCTCCATCTGCACGCTGGCCGGGCAGCGCTTTTGCAGGTCGCGCAAGGAGGCGTCGTTAGTGAGCAGGAACGGGAAGCCGTCGGCAAACGACAGCGGAACCGCGGTAAAATCTTTAACGCGTCGCGTCATTTCAGGCCCGACCCAGCGGAGCTGTACCGGGCGCGAAAAGAATTCGCTCAGCCAGCGGTTGATCGTGTCGGGGGCGATACGCGCGGTAAAGTGGTTGCCCCATACTTCGGTAGGCGAATCCGCAGGGGCAAAATCGCTGAAGCGAACAAGACTACTGGAACCGTCTGGTGCGGTAAGATGCAGGCCGTCCTGAACCGGGGCCGGGGTGAAACGAACCATCTGTGGGAACTGGCGTGCGGTAATAAAGGTGCCATCCGGTTCTGTGATCATAAAAGTGCGATCATACGCAAAACCGCTGACGTCTGCGAAGGCATGCGTCAGCCCAATACCGCGCATGGATTTGACCGGATGAATGAAAAGCCTGGATAACGTCGCCACGGCACCGCTCCCTCAAATGAAAATAAGCCCTCAACTTTATGACATAGCGCCTGGATTGGCTATAATGCGCAGCAATTTTCTTAGAGTAAAAGTGACGATATGAATTCTCTGTTTGCCAGTACGGCCCGTGGGCTGGAAGAGCTGTTAAAAACTGAACTGGAAAACCTGGGTGCGCAAGAGTGCCAGGTGGTTCAGGGTGGGGTCCATTTTCAGGGCGACACGCGGCTTATTTACCAGAGCCTGATGTGGAGTCGCCTGGCCTCACGCATCATGTTGCCGATGAGAGAGTGCAAGGTTTACAGCGATCTCGATCTTTATCTGGGCGTGCAGACTATCGACTGGACAGAGATTTTTGCCCCGGGCGCCACTTTTGCCGTGCACTTCAGCGGCCTGAATGACGAGATCCGCAACAGCCAGTATGGCGCGCTGAAGGTCAAAGATGCCATCGTTGACTGCTTCACCCGTAAAAATCTTGAACGTCCGAACGTCGATCGTGAAAACCCGGATCTGCGTATCAATGTGCGTCTGAACAAAGAGATCGCCAGTATCGCGCTGGATCTGTGTGGCGAAGGCCTGCACCAGCGCGGTTACCGCGACCGGGCAGGTATCGCGCCGATCAAAGAGAACCTGGCGGCGGCCATTGTGATGCGTTCCGGCTGGCAGCCGGGTACGCCGCTGCTCGACCCGATGTGCGGTTCCGGTACGCTGCTGATTGAAGCGGCCATGCTGGCGACCGATCGCGCACCTGGCCTGCACCGCGGCCAGTGGGGCTTTAAAGGCTGGGCACAGCACGACGAAGCCACCTGGCAGGATGTCAAAGCCGAAGCGCAGACCCGTGCGCGCGCAGGTCTGGCGGCCTATGAGGCCCGTTTCTACGGCTCTGACAGCGATAGCCGCGTGATTGAACGCGCGCGCAGCAACGCCCGTCGCGCCGGGATTGGCGATCTGGTCTCCTTTGAGGTGAAAGATGTCTCCCAGCTCACCAACCCACTGCCAAAAGGCCCGTACGGCACGGTGATCAGCAACCCACCTTACGGCGAACGTCTGGACAGCGAACCGGCGCTGATTGCCCTGCACAGCCTGTTGGGTCGCACCATGAAAGATCTGTTTGGCGGCTGGAATCTGTCGCTATTCAGCGCCTCGCCGGAGTTGTTGAGCTGCCTGCAGCTGCGCGCCGAGCGCCAGTTCAAAGCCAAAAACGGCCCGCTGGACTGTGTGCAGAAGAATTATCACCTGGCCGAGAAAGAAGCCGACAGCAAGCCAGCCAGCATTGCGGAAGATTACGCCAACCGTCTGCGTAAGAACCTGAAGAAATTTGAAAAATGGGCGAAGCAGGAAGGGATTGAGTGCTATCGCCTGTATGACGCCGATCTGCCGGAGTACAACGTGGCGGTCGACCGCTATGGCGATTGGGTGGTCGTGCAGGAGTATGCCCCACCGAAAACCGTTGATCCGCAAAAAGCGCGTCAGCGTATGCTTGATATCATCGCTGCAACCATCAGCGTACTGAATATCGCCCCGAACAAGCTGATCCTCAAAACCCGTGAGCGTCAGAAGGGTAAAAATCAGTACGAGAAGATGAACAGCAAGGGCGAGTTTATCGAAGTGGGCGAATATAACGCCCGCCTGTGGGTGAACCTGACAGACTATCTTGATACCGGTCTGTTCCTCGACCACCGTATCGCCCGTCGTATGCTGGGCCAGATGAGCAAAGGTAAAGACTTCCTGAACCTCTTCTCCTATACCGGCAGCGCCAGCGTGCATGCAGGTCTGGGTGGCGCACGCACGACCACCACGGTGGATATGTCCCGCACCTATCTGGAGTGGGCAGAGCGTAACCTGCGTCTCAACGGCCTCACTGGCCGGGCGCACCGTCTGCTGCAGGCCGACGTGCTGGGCTGGCTGCGCGAATCGGATGAACAGTTCGATCTGATCTTTATCGATCCGCCGACCTTCTCCAACTCCAAACGCATGGAAGAGTCTTTTGATGTGCAGCGCGACCATCTGGCGCTGATGAAGGATCTCAAACGGATGCTGCGTAAAGGCGGCACCATTATGTTCTCGAACAACAAACGCGGCTTCCGCATGGATCATGAAGGGCTGGAACAACTGGGGCTGAAAGCACAAGAAATCAGTCAAAAAACCCTGTCCCAGGATTTTGCCCGTAACCGTCAGATCCACAACTGCTGGCTGATCACCGCCGCCTGAAAGGAAAAGTAAATGTCATTAATTAGTATGCATGGCGCGTGGCTGTCCTTCAGCGACGCACCGCTTCTCGATAATGCAGAGCTGCATATCGAAGATAACGAACGTGTCTGTCTGGTAGGCCGTAACGGCGCAGGTAAATCGACCCTGATGAAGATCCTGAACCGTGAGCAGGGTCTGGATGACGGACGTATCGTGTACGAGCAGGACCTGGTGGTGGCGCGTCTGCAACAGGATCCGCCGCGTAACGTGCAGGGCAGTGTCTATGATTTTGTGGCCGAGGGGATCGCCGAGCAGGCGGAATACCTGAAAGGTTACCACGAGATCTCGCATCTGGTGATGACCGACCCGAGCACCAAAAACCTCAACGAGATGGCGCGTTTGCAGGAACTGCTGGATCACCATGGTCTGTGGCAGCTGGAAAACCGTATCAACGAAGTGCTGGCCCAGTTAGGGCTGGAAGCGGATATGCCGCTGGCCTCCCTCTCCGGCGGCTGGCTGCGTAAGGCTGCGCTGGGCCGGGCGCTGGTCAGCGGGCCGAAAGTGCTGCTGCTTGATGAACCGACTAACCACCTCGATATTGAAACCATCGACTGGCTGGAAGGGTTCCTGAAAACCTTCGGCGGCACCATTATCTTTATTTCGCATGATCGTTCGTTTATTCGCAACATGGCAACCCGCATTGTCGATCTCGACCGCGGTAAGCTGGTGACCTATCCTGGCGATTACGATACCTATCTGCTGGAAAAAGAGGAAAACCTGCGGGTGGAAGAACTGCAAAACGCTGAATTCGACCGCAAGCTGGCTCAGGAAGAGGTATGGATCCGTCAGGGCATCAAAGCCCGTCGTACCCGTAACGAAGGCCGCGTCCGCGCCCTGAAAGCGATGCGCCGTGAGCGCAGCGAACGCCGTGAAGTAATGGGCAGCGCGAAAATGCAGGTCGAAGAGGCGAGCCGTTCAGGCAAAATCGTCTTTGAGATGGAAAACGTCAACTACCAGGTAGACGGCAAAGTGCTGGTGAAGGACTTTTCCGCCCAGGTTCAGCGCGGGGATAAAATTGCCCTGATCGGCCCGAACGGCTGTGGCAAGACGACCCTGCTGAAGCTGATGCTGGAACAACTGAAGGCCGACAGTGGCCGCATCCATTGCGGGACCAAGCTGGAAGTGGCTTACTTCGACCAGCACCGTGCCGAACTGGACCCGGACAAAACGGTCATGGACAACCTCGCAGAAGGTAAGCAGGAGGTGATGGTAAACGGGAAACCGCGTCACGTGCTGGGCTATCTGCAGGACTTCCTGTTCCATCCTAAACGGGCGATGACTCCGGTTCGTGCTCTCTCCGGGGGGGAGCGTAACCGTCTGTTACTGGCGCGTCTGTTCCTGAAACCCAGCAACCTGCTGATTCTCGATGAACCGACAAACGATCTTGATGTGGAAACGCTGGAACTTCTTGAAGAACTGATTGATAGTTATCAGGGAACGGTAATGCTGGTCAGCCACGATCGTCAGTTCGTGGACAATACCGTTACCGAATGCTGGATCTTCGAAGGGCAGGGTCGTATCGGACGCTACGTGGGCGGCTACCATGATGCCCGTGGCCAGCAGGCGCAGTCGCTGGCAACGAAACAGTCAAAGGTGAAGAGCGAAGCAGACGTTGCGGTAACCAAAGCAGAAACGGTCAAACGTGGCAGTAATAAATTAAGCTATAACCTGCAGCGCGAACTCGAAGGCTTGCCGCAGCGTCTGGAAGAGCTGGAAGCCAGTCTGGAAAGTTTGCAGGCTCAGGTGGCCGACGCGTCATTCTTTAGCCAGCCGCATGACCATACGCAAAAAGTTCTTGCCGATATGGCCCAGGCTGAGCAGGCGCTGGAAGAGGCATTTGAACGCTGGGAATATCTTGAGGCTCTGAAAAACGGCGCATAAGTGAAACATGGAGCCAGTATGTGTGAACATCACCATGCCGATCGGCATATTTTATGCTCCCAGTGCGATATGCTCGTGGCGCTACCCGCGCTCGAGCATGGACACAAAGCGGCATGCCCGCGGTGCGGGACAACGCTGACAACGAAGTGGGACGCGCCGCGGCAGCGTCCCACTGCTTATGCTATTGCTGCGCTGTTCATGCTGCTTCTGTCCAACCTGTTTCCCTTTATCAACATGAAAGTGAGTGGTATCACCAGCGAAGTGCATTTGCTGGATATACCCGGTGTTATGTTCTCGGAAGATTACGCCAGTCTGGGCACTTTCTTTATGCTTTTCGTCCAGATCGTGCCAGCGTTTTGCCTGGTGGTGATTTTGCTGCTGGTGAACCGCGTGCAGATACCCAGGGCACTGAAAATCAGGCTGGCGCGGATCCTGTTCCAGTTAAAAAGCTGGGGGATGGCGGAGATTTTTCTTGCCGGGATCCTGGTGAGCTTTGTCAAACTGATGGCCTACGGCGACGTGGGCGTTGGCAGCAGCTTTATTCCCTGGTGTCTCTATTGCATCCTGCAACTGCGCGCGTTTCAGTGTGTTGACCGCCGCTGGGCCTGGGACGATATCGCCCCGGCGCCCGTGCTGTCGCAAAAGCTAAAGGTCGGTGTGCCGGGTATCCAACAGAATCTTCGTCTGTGTCCCTGCTGTACGGCGATCCTCCCCGTTGACCAGGAAATCTGTCCACGTTGCGAAACAAAAGGGCATGTGCGGCGCAAAAACAGTCTCCAGTGGACGATGGCGCTGCTCGTCACTTCGATCATGCTCTATTTCCCTGCCAACATCCTGCCGATTATGATCACCGATCTGTTGGGCGATAAAATGCCCTCCACCATCATGGCCGGGGTGGTTCTGCTGTGGGGCGAGGGGTCTTATCCCGTGGCGTTGGTGATTTTTATCGCCAGTATTATGGTTCCTACGCTCAAAATGATTGCGATTGCCTGGCTCTGTTGGGATGCCAAAGGACACGGCAAGCGGGATAGCGAGCGGATGCATTTGATTTATGAAGTCGTCGAGTTTGTTGGACGTTGGTCAATGATTGACGTCTTCGTGATTGCCGTTCTGTCTGCCCTGGTGCGGATCGGCGGGTTAATGAGTATTTACCCTGCAATTGGGGCGCTGATGTTTGCACTGGTCGTAATTATGACCATGTTTGCGGCCATGACTTTCGATCCGCGTTTATCGTGGGATCGTGAGTCAGAACTGAGCCATGAGGATGAATAAAAGCATGGAAAATAAGAGTGGAGAG
>Ga0058694_1000516_pt1 | contig 19893 bp, 24 predicted proteins | sample AgamicOrSfrz_FD_55041 | JGI IMG/M metagenome (GOLD analysis project Ga0058694, IMG submission 55041) | Agave microbial communities from Guanajuato, Mexico - Or.Sf.rz | ecosystem: Host-associated > Plants > Phyllosphere > Phylloplane/Leaf | place: Guanajuato, Mexico | collected 2012-05-30 | reverse complement strand
TGCTAATGTGTGGAGGCTTTATCTTTTTATTTATTGCTGCTTCGCAAATGATGGTTCAGCAATACAAACCTTTTTTTAGACGCGAGAGTGCATAACTCTCGCGTTTTTTTATTGAATATTATCCTGTTTATGGTAATATATATATATCAAAAAGATATAGGTGAGGAAAATAAATGAAGGAAAATCAAACAACATATGCAATTTTAGGACTGCTTACCACGGAATGCAGAACTGGTTATGAAATTAAGCAGTTAATGGATCGAAGTTTAAATCATTTTTGGAAAATCAGTTATGGCCAAATTTATCCCACTTTACAAAAGCTTGTGAATAATGAACTAGCAACGGTCAATTCCGTTGCTCAAACTGATAAACCAGATAAAAAAGAGTATGTAATAACAACTAAAGGAAAAGAAGTTCTGCAAGATTGGCTGCGTGAACCTATTAAGCAGCTCCCTTCAGAAAGAAATGAAATTTTGTTAAAACTCTTTTTTAGTAGTCAGCAAGAAAAGCAGCTCACAATTTCCCAGTTAAAAAACGCTCAGCAGAAACTAACTGAACGTTATCACATGTATTGCGGAATCGAAGACAGCATTTCTAACAGCCCTTCTCCCGACAGAACGTATTGGCTTATTACCCTAGACTACGGTAAACGAACAACGTGTGCTTCGATAGAATGGTGCAAAGATACGATTAATAAATTATATGATGAGGAGGCGCATAATTTATGATTCATTCCAATCGTGTGATGGCTAAGCCCGGTCAGGAGTTGGTCGTCTTTGTTATAGGAATGCGTATTAATAAATGGACAGCCGTACACAAATGGTTCCCTGTATTTAAAGCAATGCCTCCTATGATTCGCGAATTGTATGCAAACAAAAACCTTGGCTTTTTATCTTTGCAAGGAACTTTTAATTTAAGAACCATCACGCTGATTCAATATTGGGAGTCAGTTGATCAATTGACCTCCTATGCCAAAGGTCCTCAGCACTTAAAAGCTTGGAATTCTTTTTATAAACAGGCTTCAAAAACGAANGCAGTNGGCATTTATCATGAAACGTACGTCATTCCTGCAGGAAATTATGAATCAGTATANGTGAATATGCCTTNGTTCGGTTTAGCTAAAGCGCTTGGATCTGAAACCATAACGAANCATACTCAAACTGCCAAAAAACGTTTGAATGTTAAAAAGCCGCTTTAACTAAAAGCGGCTTTCNTTATATTTGTTATACATATATTTTCAGCATTTGATTGGCACCTTTTTGAAATTCNTACGGGACGTCTGCTATTTCTGTTCCTTTTACTAGAGGCGCAATCTCTTCTAACAGCTGCGGCAAATAGGTAGAAATCTTGCCGCTCAAATTCGTTAAAGGAAACAAACGTACTTCCTCTTTTGTAACGCGTATCAGTTCTTTTAAAGCCTCTAAATGAAACGTATAATCTAACCGGTCACTGTACATAAATAAAAAGTTTGCACAAAGCGTTAAATCAAACTCGTTCTTTTGAAACGGCAAATTAGGAAGTGCTCCGTACTGATAGGCTTCGGGGTTCTTTTTCATATGAGCAATACAATCTTTTAATGCTCTTTTTCGATGTTCAGTTAAATCATCAATAGACGAAAAATACTTCCACACATACTGTTCCTGTACGTGCTGCATTTGATTCATCGTATGAATTAAATCCAGGCTTCCTTTCTTTTCAAGCTCTTCTGCCGTAAATTTATAGGCAATATCACAGCTAGTAGCCTCCGTACCTTGCTGCAGGGCATGAGCAGTAAAAGAACAGGCCCCGCTAGCACAGTCTAACACTTTTTTTCCTTTTAAATGCTTTTCATTCAAATTAAACATAGCTCTATACTCTTCAAACGTTCTGCCGATAAAAACAACTCGGTCAATTCCTAACTTTTTCTCTGCTAAACTCAACTCTACTCAGCTCCTATCTTTTACTTAGACTTTCATTTTACAGAAAATTGGATTAAATTCCAATAGTTTATGTATTAATTAGTTTAACCACTATCTTTTGAAGGCCTAAAAACAGGCCCCAACACATAACTCCTATCGATAAACTCATAAACAAATGAAGAGAGTTTTTTAAGCAAATATAGACGACAGCAAGTAGTAAAATAGTGCCTGGCAGTCCATAAAGAACGCCTAGTGTAAACTGACTGACCACTTCCTTTTTTTCTCCTTGCACTGATAACCATATAATACTTAGTAAGCTCACAATTGGAAGGGCAGCCACAATTCCACCGTATGTCGGAAATCTTTTGGCCATTTCTGTTACCCCTGCAATAATAAGAGCCGACATTAAAATTTTGATGATACTATACATGTTTTGCACGCTCACTCAATAACTGAAAAGCCTGTTGAATCAGCTGTTTTTCAGATGCTGTCATTTCGCGTAAAATAGCTGATACTTTTTCTTCATNCAAGCTNGAATTCCGTTTTAATAGGTCTTTTCCTGCTTCTGTTAAATGCAGAATTACTTTTCTTTCATCATGTATATCTCTATTTTTATATACATACCCTTTNTCNATANTTCTCTTTACGTGTTCAGATGCCGTATTATGTGAAACGTGTAAATAATCNGCAATTTCTTTTATTCCAACCGAAGATGATTTATCTATATGCTGTAAAAGACGTATTGTTTGGTGTGTAATTTTCTCTTGATGCGTATAGTGCAAATGATAATAAATAGACGTCCAATAACTGTTTAACTCCTCTACTTTCATGATCCTGCTCCTTTATATCGTATTTTTAGTTATTATCGTATTATACGATATATATATATTACAGGAACGACAGCCAGGTTTCAATACTACCTTCTTTTTATCTGACATCTCACATAATAATATGATTTAACAGTTACACTAATCGTACACACTGTGAAAGGCGGTTGTATGACATTGATTCTTCGACTGTTAAAATGGGTTCCAAATCTCTTTACGATTGGAAATTTGCTAAGCGGCGTATTTTCCATAGCTTTTAATATGAATAGCTACGAACGCTTAGCTGCTCTTTTTATTTTTCTAGCCGCTTTTTTCGATTTATTTGACGGCAAAATTGCGAGAAAGCTGAAAGTTAACAGTGAGTTTGGTGTAGAGCTAGATTCTTTGGCTGATATTATAAGCTTTGGCGTAGCGCCTGCAATGCTATTTCATACTCTTTCTCCCCACTCTTGGCTAACCGTACTCGCTTTTATGATTTATCCAAGCATGGGCGCATTAAGATTAGCTAAATTTAGTGCAAATCCAACCATAGGTTATTTTATAGGGCTTCCTATTCCTTTTCCAGCTCTAATTATCGCACTGCTTGGCATGTTTTATTACGTAAACCCTTACCTTATGATTATTTTAGCTATTTTGATGGTTAGCCCTATTCGAGTGATGAAAATTTAGATGCAATAAAAGACAGACAAAATGCCTGTCTTTTATAGTGCTGTCCATTCTTCGCACAGCATTTTATGCTTGAATTTCAGCTCATGTTCTCTTTTTTCAAGCTGAGCTTGTAAAGAGAGCCACTCGCTATTATCAGGTGCTGAGCATAATTTTTCTTCAAGGGACAGTAAGGAATCCAGTACGTCTTCAAGCTGAGCAGCCACTTCTCTTTGCTGTTTTATGTTCATTTTTTTCAACAGTAGTTTTTCATTTTTCTTCATTTTTTTCACCTCTTTCTTTTCTTTACCCAATGTTGAGTGTTTTAGTATAGAAAGTATATGGTTAAAAATATTTCTACTGTAATAAAGATCCTTTAATAGCTTATCTTATTTTTAATGATTATTTAGAACATAGTTTAATAAGATTATTATATCTGATACAATTAGTAATACTTTTACGAACCGTGATATACTTAAAAAAAGAAAGGATGATGAATAGAAAATTATGCTGCAAAAATTTGGTTTTTCTCAGTATGAAAGTCAAGTATATGAAGCGCTGCTTGCGAATGATGGCCCGCTGGATGCTAGTTCGATTGTTACGTATTCGCATGTTCCAAAAGCAAAAATTTATGAAGTGCTTAATCGTTTAATTGATAAAGGTATTGTAGTAAATACATTGTCCGGGAAAAAGAAACTTTACTCAGCGGTAGCCCTTCAAACCGTCATTCAAAAACTTACTGCTGATTTTGAAAATGACATTAATGAATTAAAAACATATAAAATTAAAAAAACGTTTACAGATGATCATGTTTGGAGTTTAAAAGATAAATCCTCTATTTCTGCTCACATTGAACAATTGATTCATGAAGCGGAATCTTCTATTATTTTATCCGCATGGAATGATGAGTTAGAACATTACCGCTCATTGCTAGAAGAAAAAGAGAAACAAGGCGTAAACGTCGAGGTCTTAACCATAGGAAACTTGCAGACTGCCCTCAAACATTTACATACATTAAATCCAATAGATGATCATAAAAACCTTGAGCCGTCGCAGTTGATTATTGTTGACGATGCTTACCTTTTATTTGCCGGCATTGAACATGAGACATGGAAAGCAATAAAAACCATGTCGCAGCCGCTTGTAAAAGTTTTTGCTGATTTCTTTTATCATGATGTCGCACTTACCCATATTACAAAGAAATATCAAGAGCAGCTTCTTCAAGATTCTGAGATCATGGAGCTGCTTACTCGACTGCGATATTAAAAAGGTTACTAATTCATTAGTAACCTTTTTAATATTACCTATTGAAATCCTCTTCTAAAAAAGGTTACTATTCTAGTTGTAACTTTTTAAAGAGGGGGTTTTTTGATGAATAAAAAAGTTTACATACTTGCGATTGCTTCCTTTGTTGTTGGAACGGTCGAATTAATTCTAGGAGGCATCTTAGACTTAATTGCCGATGCATTTCATGTATCATTAGCAAAAGCAGGTTATTTAATCTCTATTTATTCGTTTGTTTATGCCTTGTCTGCGCCGATTTTACTAAATGTGACGGCTAAGATAGAGCGTAAAAAAGTTTATATGTGGACATTATTTATTTTCTTATTGAGCAATGTATTTTCAGCCTACAGTTCGGGCTATTATATGCTACTGATTGGACGTATTCTTGCTGCTGCGAGCGGTTCTTTTATCATTGTATTATCTACCACAATGGCTTCTAGAATGGTAAAACCTGAATACCAAGGCAGAGCAATTGGCATCGTATTTATGGGAATCAGCGGCTCACTTGTTTTAGGCATTCCTCTTGGTATTTTGATTGGAAATGCGCTTGGCTGGCGTCAAGTATTTGTTATGATTGCAATTTTGACTGCCATTATTATGATTACCGTTTGGTTTACAATGGAGCGTCTAGCTCCTGCTCCAATTGTACCGTTAAAAACTCAGGTAAAAGCTTTACGCAATAAAAAAATGCTCGCTATTCACCTAGCAACATTGTTTGTACTTGCGGGTCATTTAACGCTTTATGCGTACTTCACACCATTTTTACAAGAAACGCTAGGATTAAATACAACGATGGTGACCATTATTTATGGTATTTTCGGTCTTGCTGCCGTGGCAGGAGGAGGACTTGGAGGAGCTGTTTCTGATAAATGGAACCCTTCTTCATCTGTTATCACCATGATTGCTCTCTTTTTTGTTAGCATGATTGCTATGCCTTTTGGCGTTCATTTACCATTTGTTGTGTTCTTGCTTCTTATGATCATTTGGAGTGCGCTCAGCTGGGCGGTCTCACCGGCTCAAAGCAATTTAATTATTCATAGTGCACGCGAAACGTCGGACATTTTAATCAGCACTAATGCAGCGATTTCACACGTAGGAATTGCGATCGGCTCCTATGTTGGAGGAATTGTCGTTAATCAATACTCTGTTATTTATAACGGCTGGGTCGGGTCTATTTTTGTTTTGCTTGGTCTTTTCTGCTCTCTTTATGCGGTAACACGAACAGAAAGCACAGCAGATACGCTTCACAGTAAATAAAATTTTATAAAAAAGCGTACACACATGGTGTACGCTTTTTTTGATTATGATTGGTCTCCATGCATTTCAGCTGCAAATTGAGCTTCGGACATAACGATAAAACCATGCTTTCTTAGCAACGCAGTCGTTACCCCTTCACCGGCTATTTTAACATTTGAAAATGCTCCGTTATATATATGTTCACTTCCACATGAAGGGCTGTTTTCTTTTAGTACAATAACAGTAGCTTTTATTTCTTTTGCGATGCTCAGTGCCTTATAGGCCCCGTCTATGTATATGTCTGTGACGTCTTTTCCCGATCGTTCAATAACTCGCGCATTTCCGTTTATTACGTCTATTCCCGTTCCTTTTATAATTTCTGCCGGTTCTCTAGGCGTGTGAAATCCACCTAACAGTTCCGGACACATCATCACCGCTTCTTTATTTTCAACGAGCGCTTCAATTTCCTTAACTAAGGCACTGCTTCCATTATATCTGCACCCTTGACCTGCTAAGCAGGAACTAACCAAAATCACAGAATTCTCCCTCCCATAAAAAAACACTTCTCATTCATCATACAAAGAATATATGATGAATGGAAGTGTTTACCTTTTATATTTTATTCAAGATCACGCTTTGACTCCTGCTCTTTGTCTTGATCTGTTTTCGCTTCAAATTCAGACTTTCTAACTGTAAAACTGAATATAAAAAAAACGACTAGGTTTCCCTAGTCATTTTCCGCGTCTCTATACGTTGTCTTGTGAGCTTTGATGAACTTATTACCGTTTATTAAACCGCCAATTAATAAAATAGCGGCCGTTAAATAAAACCAGACCATTAAAATAATAATACTTCCAAGCTGACCATAGATTTGCGAGTAGCTTCCAAACTGGACATAGTATCCAAATCCGGTAGATACAACTTGCCATCCTAGCGTGGAGAAAACAGCTCCTGGAAATACATCTTTCCACGTTACTCTTGCGCTTGGCATCAGTTTGTAAAAAAGAATAAAAAAGCCTAATAAAAATAATGTCCCAATTCCCCATCTAATTGTCGTCCAGCTTTGAAACCATATGTCAGGAACATGGACTTTTGTTAGTACCAAATGTCGAATGACCTCTTCAATAATTGGTACAAATAATGAAATAGCTACCACAACCATAAAACCAAAAGTTAAAATTAAATCATTGATTAAACCGCGCAAAAACGTTTGTTTTCTTTGAATATGATACGCGTCATTTAACGAGCGAACCAAAGATTGTATAGCCATAGATGCGAGCCAAAAAGTCGCCAATAAACTAAAAGATAAAACTTTTTTCCCGCTATTGTTAACTGTTTCAATTGACCGTTCAATTACGTCATAGGCGCTTTTAGGCGTAAATGGTTCAATAAATATCAGCAAATTGTTTGTATCAATTGGAAAGAAACTCAGCAGAGAAAAAAGAAAGATAATAAACGGTACAAAAGATAACAAAAAATAGTAGGCTGTTTGAGCAGCCTGATCAAAGAAACGCTCCGTAAAAAAACGAGCGGCAACGGTCTTAGATGTTTGAATCATAACAGCGTTCTCCTTTACTTTCGCTTCACTATGTAGTGAAATTCATATTCAATTTTTATGTTCAACATGTATTGGATAAGTTTCGGCTTATAAAGCTTTCCTTTTCCATTATCCGCGGTTAACAAAGAATTTAACCTGTAAAATTATACAGCCGGTTCATAAAGAAGATATTATTATAATTACATCTGCCATTACCACCATATCAATAGATCTTCTTTTTCTTTCATAAAACCGTAAATTCTCTGGGACTGCTTTCCCTTTTTTCTTATATCTTAAACTTTTTTACGCTATGTTAAAAAAGTAAAACATAAGAGCGCCGATCAGCATCAGCATAATCATTAAAACAAAAATAACCAAAGCGTGAGAAGATTGATACGTTTGGCTGTTAATTTTTTTGCGGGTTGAAAAATAATGATAGGTTGAGAAGAGAAGCAAACCTGCACTTGCAGCTAAAGAAAAGATAATAACAGCAATAATAAGAGTATCGGCTGCTTCACTTAATTTTTTTCCGGAATTGAAATGTAGGCCGCCTGCAACAAAGCCAATGCCGAGTGTGGCAATAGACGTTCGAATCCACGCTAAATACGTTCGTTCATTTGCTAAATGCTGCTGAATATAAATGGATTCATTTTCTTTTTTAGTCATTTACATACCACCGTCCTTTTATATGTCTTCTATTATAAATAAATGCTCAAACGAAAATAAATTGAGGACGCTTCACGCCACATTATACCCGAAAAGAACGAATCATTACCATCTTCAAGCGGTCAAAAGAGCTTCTTCATAAATCAAAAAAGCCAACGGGATAACCCCAGCTGGCTTTTTTGATTTATGAAACATTTTCCTTATCTTGATCATGCTGATATTCCTCGTCCCAATAATCAGCGTTTTGAATTCCTAATTTCCTTGGAGAAAAGATAGGGTCTATCCCTAGTTTTCTCTGCTGGCGATAATCTTTTAAAGTTATTAAAGCAGGTTTAGCTAAAATCAAAATTGCAATTAAATTGAGCCAAACCATTATTCCAACTCCGATGTCTGCTAATGCCCATGCAGTTTCAGCCGTTCGGATAGATCCGTATAAAGTAGTGGCTAAAAGAGCTGCCTTAAGGAACATGGATACTATTTTATTTTGTTTGCCTTTCATTACGTAAGCTAAATTCGCTTCCGCAATATAATACTGTGACATAATCGTAGTAAAGGCAAAAAACACGAGAGAAACAGCTACAAACCCTGATCCGAATCCAGGAAGCACCGTCTCAACTGCTTGCTGCGTATATTGAGGCCGGCTTCAACTCCTTTTAAATGATCCACAATGAACGAACCATCTGGCGCTTGGGTCCTGTAAGAACCTGTAATTAAAATCATAAAGGCTGTAGCAGAACATACAAGCAGCGTATCAATATAAACTGAAAAAGCTTGTACCAGACCTTGCTTGGCAGGATATGAGACTTCCGCTGCTCCCGCGGGGTGAGCTCCAGTACCTTGACCCGCTTCATTTGAATATACACCTCGCTTGACTCCCCACGCTATAGCCATGCCAATAATTCCACCGAACGTAGAATCAAGTGCAAATGCACTTTTAAAGATTAAAGCAAGAACTCCTGGTAAAGCTTGAATGTTCAATCCGATAATCACTAACGAAACAAGAACATATCCAATGGCCATAAACGGAACAACATATTGTGCCACCGCAGCAATACGCTTAACGCCTCCAAAAATAATTAATCCTAAAATAACAACAAGTACAATTCCAGAGGTTAAAGGCGGAATTGAAAATGCATTATTTAACCCTGCTGTAATTGAATTTGCTTGCACTCCTGGTCCAAGTACACTCATAGCTAGCAGTGCGGCAAAAGCGAAAATCAGTGCATACCACTTCTTCCCCATGCCTTTTTCAATATAATAAGCAGGCCCACCTCGGTATTCTCCTTTATCTTTTACTTTATAAATTTGAGCAAGTGTTGATTCAATAAATGCACTAGCTGAACCTATAAAAGCAATAAACCACATCCAAAAAACTGCTCCTGGACCACCGAATGCAATTGCTGTTGCAACTCCCGCAATATTTCCAACTCCTACGCGCCCTGATAAAGCAAGTGTTAACGCTTGGAAAGACGAAACGCCCGATTCAGAACTTTTTCCATTAAACAATAAAGTAACCATATCTTTCAAATATCGAACTTGTACAAATCTAGTAAGAATAGTAAATAAAAGTCCCACTCCTATACATAGGTAAAGCATCGGCGTACTCCAAATCATTTCACTTATTGTACTAATCATCTGTTCCAATATGAATTCCCCCTTAAAACACTTTGCACATTATGAATAATGAGAACATAGTTTTAATATAGAGTTAAAAAAACAGAAAATTCACTCTTTTCATCAGGTTGTTTTACACATTATTTGATAAATAGACAACATTTGCGGATATAACGTATTTTTTGGACAGATTATCTGACGCATTTTTCAGTGATGCGTAAGTTCTTTACATGATCCCCACTGTCACAGCATAAGGTAATTAAGTGAACCAAGGGTCACTTTACGTTCTAAGCCGAGCGTACACAGCACATCTTTCTGTTTTCATTTCACGTTAATAGTTCACTAAGTGAATCATTTTATTTTTAAATATTTCTGATATATGGTATAATTTAAACTGATAAAAAGATGCTGCATGTATGCTAAAAGAGCAGGCCGTATGGTTTCGCTCTTTTGTTGTTTTCACGCCATGCGGCAACGAAAGAAGGAAATAGAATGGAATTATGGAAACGAAACTTGTACATTTGCTGGTTCGGTTCTTTTTGCACCACAGCCGGGATGAGTTTAGTTATTCCGTTTTTACCGCTTTATATTGAAAAGCTGGGAGTTCACGATACAAGCTCCATCAGCAGATGGGCTGGTATTGCATTTGGATCTACCTTTTTAATGGCGGCTATTGTTTCTCCTTTATGGGGGAGTTTGGCCGATAAATATGGGCGAAAGCTTATGCTCCTTCGCGCAAGCTTGGGTATGGCAGTTGTTATGACTTCTATTGGTTTTGTGCAAAATGTCTATCAGCTTGTCGGACTGCGCTTTTTAATGGGGGCCGTTTCCGGCTTCATCTCTGCAGCCATTACGTTAGTAGCGACTCAAACACCTAAAGAGCACAGCGGTAAAGCATTAGGTACGTTGTCTACAGGGGCTGTATCAGGATCTTTATTAGGACCGCTAGTAGGCGGCTACTTAGGAGATACAATCGGGCTACGCCACGTCTTTTTCGTGACGGGTGCATTTATGTTTTTGTCTTTTTTAATTGTAAATTTAATTCAAGAAGACAAAAAAGAGACGGCGAAAACGACGAAAGAATCTAACATTGGGTTACTGTCTCTTAAAAATTCAAAGGCCGTGATTGGTGTATTTGTTACAACTTTTTTACTGCAGCTTGCGGTTATGGCTATTCAGCCAATCGTTACACTGTATGTAAAACAACTGTCTACTCATACCGATCACCTTGCCCTTATTTCAGGTTTTGTCGTGGCGGCAACAGGAATTTCAAATATTTTAGCTGCATCAAAACTTGGCAAAGTCAGCGATCGCGTGGGTCCTCAAAATGTGCTTCAAATATGCCTGCTCATCGTAGCGGTTATTTGCGGCTTACAGGCCTTTGTGCATAGTACTTGGCAGCTATTCTTACTTCGTTTTTTACTCGGTTTTGCAATGGGAGGATTATTACCTTCTATTAATTCTTATTTAAAGAAAATTGTACCGGACTCTATTACAGGTAAAATGTTTGGCTATAATCAAACAGCGCAATACTTTGGGAATTTAGCCGGTCCAGTCATTGGCGGACAAATTGCCGGAGCTAAAGGAATTCCTTACGTATTCTTAACAACCAGTGTTCTTCTACTATTGAATGCTGGGTGGGTGTATTATCAGCGCCATCACGGACAACAGCTAGACGGTAAAGCCGCATAAAAAAACCTTCCGTTTTAACGGAAGGTTTTTTTATTACCACAAGGGTTCTTCTTCGCTGCTTACTTCATAAGAAAGTGGCATCATAATAACCGCTGCTATGAAGAAAATAAGCTCCGCGACAACAATGGATGGAAAGGAAAAGTCAAATAGTGAGAGAATAAGCCAAATAATAAGGGGTGCAAATGAGTAGATTGATAATCGCTTTTGGGATTTTGCAGAGATATACTGTTGTTTGTCACAGTGTGGGCATTCTAAAACGTTTCTAAATGTTAACAGTTGTTTAAAGGTTGTCCTCCAGTTCCATTTATGATTACAATTTTGACAGGTGGCCATGGGCATCACGCTCCTAAAAAGATTTATGTACATATAAAGTATACGTACAAGTTGGTATAGAGTTTCATTTTTATAATTAAAAACGTTTTTACTATTATAACATAAAACAAAATAAAAGGCTTTTTACAAGAAAAAGCCTTTTATTTCAACGTTTATTTAGATACAGCTTCATTCGTTTGAGAAGTTGTTTTTACTTTTATAACCATAATAACAAAAGCTAGCAACCCAAGAATCGCTGCTACGAGAAAAGGAGCTTGAGGCGCTACGGCATTGCCGATAACTCCTGACAATAAAGGAGCAAACGCTGCGCCTAACCACCTTAAGAAATTATATCCTCCAGATGTAATTCCTCGTTCATAAGGAGATACTTCCATTACATGACTCGTAAATAATGCATTATTAAGTCCTGATACAAGACCTGCTGCCATGATTAAAACAATGCGCAACCATGTTGCATCAAAGGCAAATAAACAAATTAAAATAAGTGAAAAAACAATTAAGCTAACATGTAACACTTGTTTTGGCTGATATCTTTTTTCTAACTGATGTGCTAAAACCGCTGAGCCATAAGCTAAACATAATCCCCATCCAAAGAAAACAAAGCCAATTTGAAGAGCTCCGATCGATAGAATAAGCGGCGTATAAGCTAACACTGTAAAAAATCCGTAGTAATAAAGCATGCCTGATACAGCGCCTTGAGTAAATGGTTTTAATTTATAAAGTTTAACCATGTCTTTAAAACCCGCTGCTTTACGAGGCTTAGTGCTTGTAGGCTGTTTAACAATCGTTAATACTAAAATAAAGGCGATAAAAATTAAAGCACTTGTACCGAAAAACGGCAATCTCCAAGAAGCATTTCCTAACACGCCTCCTACAAGCGGTCCTCCGGCCATTCCCAAACCAATTGCAGCTTCATATAANCCTACTGCTTTTTTCACTTCACCTGATAATGCAATAAGCAGNGTCATAGCTGTTGCAAAGAAAAACGAATTACCAAGTCCCCATCCTGCTCGGAAAATNGAAAGCTGAGGAATATTGTTAGAAAACCCGCATAGTGCTGCAAAAATCGTCACAATGATAAGNCCTGTTACCATNAANCGCTTGTCTCCTACACGTGATGCTANGATGCCTGCTGGAATCATCATAATAGCCATCATTAACAAATAGGAAGTAAATAACATTTCTACTTGCCAATGAGAAGCTCCAATTTGCTTAGCAATCTCCGGTAAAATCGGATCTACTACCCCGATTCCCATAAATGCTAAAAAAGTAGCTACTACCGTAATAATTTGACCTAATCGGTTATTTGAATGCTGTCCTTCCACTCTTTCATCTCTCCTTTTGTTTTTGTTTTTTCATGTATTTCCATAGCAGATTCTCGCATTTCTTTTAATTCTGTTTTAAATGCCTGCATTTTAACCACTTTAAATTCAATCATCTTGATTTGATTTTCCAGTAAATTTTCTATTTTAATTATCTCTTTCGCTGATAATCCTTGCTGCTCACTTCTTTCTTCAATCATTCTTTTGAGCGACATAAACTGCTGCAGCTCCTGTAAAGAAAAACCAAGAACTTCCTTTGCTTCTGCTACTTTTCTTAGTTCTTTTACCTCTTCTTCGGAATAAATCCGTGCATTTCCTTTTGTGCGCTGCGGGGGCAAAATGAGTCGAATCTCTTCATAATACCGAAGAGCACGCTTGGTCAAACCGGTCATTTTCGTCACGTCATCGATTAGATACATGTTTTCCCCTNCACCTCCCTTTAACATTAACGTTAACGTNAACTATCTATCACTATTATAGATTAACGTTAACGTTAATGTCAATAAAATCAAGACATTTTATGTAAATTTAAAAATATGTGCACAAAAAAACCTATTGATAAATCAATAGGTTACATCAATANGTCATATAGCTGCTGTGCTGTTTCTCCTGTTACTTTGCCGTATACCCCTCTTCTTTTAGAAGTAAGTTCCGCACTCTCNGCGGTGAATCGTANATTGTATACGACTCCTTCATAAGTAAGCTGTACATCTGGATCAAGAGCGACGCTGTAATCAGCTTTTTTCCATTGAATTTGTTTCATAATTGATTCTACAGCTAAAGCATCTTCTGAACTTAACGTTTTATCTCCTGCTTTTATAGGCTTGCCCTCCCTTTTTTTATTAAATTTTAGTTCAGAATGAGAAGATGAAAATTCAAGTTGGTTTTTATCATGCGCTATGAAATCTTGGGGTAGTTCTACATAGCGGACAACTTCTCCTTCGTGTACAAACACAAGCATTTGATTAGCAGCAGATATTTTTTTCATCACCTCTTCACTGATCGGTGCGTTTACAAGTTTTTCTACGTCGGCTTTCTTGCTTTTGTTTGTTAACAAATATCCTTTTTCCCATTTAAAATCACTTAACTTCGATACATCCACTGAGCTTACACCTTTTTTTTCAAATGATTGCTGAATATTCTCCCCCATTTCTTTGTCGTTGGTGACTTGGGCATTAGAACTGCACCCTACTAAACAACAGAAAATAATGCCTATTGCTATAAGAGCCTTCACTTTTGCCTTCCTCCTCTCTACCATTCTTTTAGACAATTCCAACTTTGTACCATTTTAACATATAATTCCTATTTTTCGTGAAAACAAAGAAAGAATACGCTTACATAATTTCACGCATATAAATTTGATTTATTTATAAGTTTTTTCTGAATATTTTAAGAAAATTTTAATATTTTATTTAGTTCGTTTTTAAACTTTATCTTTAGACTAAAAAATAAGTTAAAAATAAATAACGCAGGAGGAAAACAATGACTTGTCTATCTGAAGTTTTAAAGTTTAATGAAAAATTTGTAACAAATAATCAATTTGAGGCTTTTCAAACATCCAAATTTCCTAACAAAAAAATAGTAATCTTAACTTGTATGGATACACGTTTGTTAGAATTACTTCCTAAAGCCATGGGGCTAAAAAATGGAGATGCAAAAATAGTGAAAAATGCCGGAGCTGTTATCTCCCATCCCTTTGGCAGCGTCATGAGAAGTATATTAGTTGCCGTCTACGCTTTGCAAGCTGATGAAGTATGTGTCATCGGTCATCATGAATGTGGAATGACGGGCATGAAAGCTGAAGCTATTTTAGCCTCTGCTGAACAAAGAGGGATCAGCGCGGAACAGATTCGTAATCTAAAATATGCCGGTATTGATTTAGAATCATGGCTGACTGGGTTTGAATGTGTAGAAGATAGTGTCGAAAACAGTGTGGATATGATTCGAAATCACCCTTTATTACCAAAAGACGTACTTGTTTCTGGAATGGTTATTCATCCTTCAACAGGAAAACTTGACGTCGTTGTAAACGGCTATTCCCAAGACCGAGCTGAAACCGTAAGCTCATGAAGGAGGATTTTATCGAATGCTAAAAGATAACCGATTTCAAGGCTATTCAGCAGGGCATTTACAAAAAGACATTATCGCCGGTTTGGTTGTTGGGGTCGTTGCTATTCCTTTAGCAATGGCCTTTGCCATCGCTTCTGGTGTAAGACCTGAATACGGGATTTATACAACCATTATCGCAGGGATTATGGTTTCAATATTAGGCGGATCGAAATTTCAAATTGCAGGNCCAACNGGTGCATTTGTTCCGGTGCTGCTTGGAGTTGTCATGCAATATGGTTATGAGAACCTCATTATTGCCGGCTTTATGGCTGGAATTATGATTACGCTTCTCGGAATATTTAAGCTAGGGAAATTTATAAAGTTTATTCCGCGCCCTGTGACGATTGGATTTACAGCAGGAATTGCGATTATTATTTTCTCAGGTCAGATCGCTAATTTTTTAGGATTAAAAGGAATTGCAAANCATGAGGAATTTCATTTAAATATGATTGAAATCCTACGAAAAATTGCAACGATTAACATTTACAGCGTCATCATAGCCGCTATTTGTTTAGCTATCGTGATTACNACGCCAAAGTTTTTACCTAAAATTCCCGGTGCCCTTCTAGGTCTTCTTGTCTCCACACTTGTAGCCATTACACTGTTCCCAGGAAAAGTTGCAACGATTGGCTCTACTTACGGTGCCATTCCGAGTAAACTACCATCTTTTAGCTTCCCAGATTTAACATGGGATAACATCGTGATGCTATTTCCGGCTGCCTGCGTAATTGCGATGCTTGGAGGTATTGAATCTTTACTATCGGCTGTTGTTGCTGATAATATGGCCAAAACCAAGCATAATAGCAATAAAGAGCTTGTGGGCCAAGGAATTGCTAATATCGCTACCTCGCTATTTGGCGGAATTCCAGCAACTGGTGCCATTGCCAGAACAGCTACCAATATCAAAAACGGCGCAGCTTCTCCGTTATCAGGAGTCATACACGGCTTAGTTGTTTTATTGGTCCTTGTGATGCTGGCTCCTTATGCATCAAACATTCCGCTGGCAAGTATGGCACCTATTCTAATGTTTGTGGCTTGGAATATGAGTGAGCGTAAAGAATTTGCGCATATTTTAAAAACCAAGTCAGCTGATTCATTTGTACTTGTAGCTACGTTTTTATTAACAGTTTCAATCGATTTAACAACAGGTGTAGGCGTGGGTCTACTTTTAGCTATTGTTATGTTGTGAAACGAATGAGCGGATCACTGAAGATTTCAAAGGTTTTAGCGGAAACATCTGAAAACGCTCACAAATCTGATTTGATGGAATATACCATGCAAGGATCTCTTTTCTTTGGATCAGCTGAAGTATTAGAAGATTCCTTTGATAAGATCGCTGAAGCGAAACCGAAAGTTTTATTGCTTCGAATGAGCCAAGTCTCCTTTATTGATACATCTGGAGAAGCTTTACTATCGAAGGTGGTCGAACGTTTGAAAGATTCGCATAGCCAAGTCGTTATTTCTGGGTTACAGCACCAGCCGAAAGAAATGTTAAAGTCAACCGGTCTATATGATAAAATCGGTGAAAAAAATATATTTTCTTCCGAACCTCCCGTGAGTAAGATTAAAGCTCGTCATAGAATCGTTACTACGTAATAAAAAAGAGATCCGAACGATTAATCGTTCGGATCTCTTTTTTTTAAATATTAAACCGGTACCCTGCTCCCCAAACCGTTTCTAGGTACTGAGGATCTGCTGGGTTTTCTTCTAACTTTTCTCTTAGTTTTCGAATGTGAACTGTTACGGTTGAAATATCTCCTGAAGAATCAAATCCCCAAATTTTTTCAAATAGATGTTCTTTACTTAATACTTGATTTGGATGAGAAACGATAAACTTCAGCAAATCGAATTCCTTCGCTGTAAAAAACACTTCTTTGTCATTCACAAATACTCTTCTAGCGAGCGTGTCAATCGCTAAGCCATGAATGCGAATCATACGCTTTTCCTGCTTATCAGAGAGTCTTTCATATCTCGCTAAATGCGCTTTGACTCTTGCGACCAGCTCCCCAGGGCTGAATGGCTTGGTAATATAGTCATCTGCACCTAGCCCGAGCCCTCTAATTTTATCAATTTCTTCTTTTTTAGCTGAAACTAAAATGATTGGAATATCTTTTGCAGCTCGAATTTGCTTGCACACTTCAAATCCGCTCACTTTAGGGAGCATAATATCCAAAATAACCAGATCAAAATGTTCATTTAACGCTTTTTCTAATCCCTTATCACCGCTATATTGAACGTCTATTTCAAAATCGTTAATTTCTAAATAATCTCTTTGCAATTCAGCAATACTTACTTCATCTTCAATTAATAATATCTTCTTCATGTGTATCACCATTTTCATTCATTTTTTGCAAAGAAAAGAAAATACTTGTTCCTTCGCCAAGCTTACTTAGTGCCCAGATGTCTCCCCCGTGGCGTTCAACAATTTGTTTTGCAATGGCTAGTCCAAGTCCACTTCCTCCAGTATTGCTGTTGCGGGACTGTTCTGCTCGATAAAACCGGTCAAAAATATGCGCTAATGCTTCCGGTGAAATCCCTGCGCCGTTATCTTTCACTTCAATAATGAGTTCACTTTCGGTAGCAGAAAGAACGATATCGATTCTTCTTCTTTCTTTATCCATAAATTTAATGCTGTTGGTTGTTAAATTTATTAAAACTCTTCGCAGCTGCTCAGCATCTGCCTTTGCATACAGTGTCGTTAGAGAATCATTAGAAAATAAAACATCAATATCATGTTCACTCATTTCAAACTGAAGCTCTTGCACATAACTTTCCATAAAGTCAGAAATATTAAGTTTTTTAAACACAAATGGAATTTCGTGCAAATCCAATTTAGAAAATAAAAACAGCTCATCGATTAACGCATTCATGTCTTTTGCTTTCGTTGAAATCGTTAACAAATATTTAGAAAGCTTATCTGGCGTATTAGCTACTCCATCTTGAATTCCTTCTACATATCCTACAATGGAAGTAATAGGAGTTCGTAAATCGTGTGAAATACTTGAAAGCAGCTGCTTTCGGTTATCTTCATATTGAATTTGCAGTTCAACAGAAGATTTTAGTTTTTGCCTCATTTCTTCAAAAGCTTGCGTTAATTCGCCTATTTCATCCTTTGAATTAGCAGAGATCTCAAAGTGAAGATCACCTTGTTTTATTTTTTCAGCCGCTTCTTTTAATTCACGAATGGGTTTAATAATGCTTCTTGAAACAAGATAGTTTAAAAATCCAATAATCACAATGACTAAAATTAATAGTAGAAAGATTAAAAAAGGGAAAATTCGATTAATAATGCCTACATAAGGGCTGATTTTTCGCAAAACGTAAATGCTTCCTTTTTCTTGATTCGAGAAAGGAAAATCAAGGTTGATATATGTAAAGTACTGCTTGCCTATGCGCAGCATGTCCTGCTGATACGAATGATTTCCTTTACTTTTTTGATGCTTTGGCAAGTATTTACGAAGGTTTTCTCCTTTAATGGATTCTGAAGCATATACAACCTCTGTGTTTTTTTGAATCACAATATCAATATTTTCAAATTCATATTTTTTAACCGTCTCCGGCCGCAGCAGCTGTTCTGGTTTTTTTTCACTCAATAACTTTAAATCTAAGAATGCATTTTCTTCTTCTGGCGTTAACAATTTATACTCATAGGAGTGACTGTACAGTTTTCTTACAAAATCGGCGTCTCCAGTAATGGAGAAGAAAATGAGAAAGCCCGATAAAAAAAGCAAAATAATAAAGACAAACACAATACTGATATACGTTAAAATAAAACGCAGCTGAATTGACATTACTTACCCTATGCCCCTTTGGCTTTAACAAAACTATTTGATAGACTAGTAAAGGTGAATAACAAATAGATCGTTAGACATTATACATATAGCAAAAATTAAAACAACAAAACAAATGTATATTCTCACTTTACCGTGATAGAGTGAGAATGAACACCACCTTTTTTACCATTTTATGAATTACTGGAAAATTATGATCTATTTTTCATAATATTCTTAGGCTGAAAGGTATANTATATGCCTTAATATTTNAAAAAAGGAGATTTTTTAATGAAAATTATTAAAGCTACTTCCTCTCACATNCCTTCTGTTGCCCGTCTNTACGTNGACAGCTGGCGCATTACATACAAAGGGTTAGTACCTGATGCTTATTTAAAAAGCTTGTCTTATNAACAAAGTACAGAAAAATGGTCCCTTTTTCTTACCGAGCCTTCTCATTTTATTTTGCTCGCTATCGATGAACAAGGAAAGATTGTCGGCTTTTCAGCAGGTAAGCCTCATTTGTCCCGTGCTGAAATATACGCGCTATACGTTTGCAAGGAAGTGCAAAACCAAGGAATTGGTCATCTTCTATTTTCTCATTCAGTAAAAGAATTTGCTGATCAGCAATATACGTCTATGATTATTTGGGCTATGAAGAAAAATAAGAAAGCGACTCAGTTTTATAAAAAATTAGGCGGCAAAAAAATCTTGAATCGCACAAGTCAGTTTGGAGAAACTAAAGTTGAAGACGAAGCTTACGGTTGGGAACGTCTTCCTTCTATATAAATAAACGAGCACACTAGTGTGCTCGTTTATTTATTAGAAGATAATATTATTGAGCCGTCGTCTTTTTGTCCGTTGAATGAACTTTATTACAAAGCTCATTCCAGTGCCAAAAACAATTCCCTTGACTCACTATAAAACAATCCAGCCATTTCTGAAAATTCATATGTAATA
>Ga0058694_1000511_pt1 | contig 20092 bp, 20 predicted proteins | sample AgamicOrSfrz_FD_55041 | JGI IMG/M metagenome (GOLD analysis project Ga0058694, IMG submission 55041) | Agave microbial communities from Guanajuato, Mexico - Or.Sf.rz | ecosystem: Host-associated > Plants > Phyllosphere > Phylloplane/Leaf | place: Guanajuato, Mexico | collected 2012-05-30 | reverse complement strand
ATGAATATATTCGATCACTATCGCCAGCGCTATGAAGCTGCCAAGGACGAAGAGTTCACACTGCAGGAGTTTCTTACCATCTGTCGGCAAGATCGCAGTGCCTATGCCAATGCGGCAGAACGGCTATTGATGGCTATTGGTGAGCCAAACATGGTTGACACTGCCCTGGAGCCTCGGCTTTCCCGTCTCTTTTCGAATCGGGTGGTCGCCCGATACCCGGCGTTTGAAGAGTTCTATGGTATGGAAGATGCCATCGAACAGATTGTCTCCTATCTGAAGCATGCCGCTCAGGGTCTGGAAGAGAAGAAACAGATCCTCTATTTGCTCGGCCCGGTGGGTGGCGGTAAATCCTCGCTGGCTGAACGCCTGAAGTCGCTGATGCAGCGCGTGCCTATCTATGTTCTGAGCGCCAACGGTGAACGCAGCCCGGTGAACGACCATCCGCTGTGCCTGTTCAATCCGCAGGAAGATGCGCAGATTCTGGACAAAGAGTATGGCATTCCGCGTCGCTACCTTGGCACCATCATGTCGCCGTGGGCGGCAAAACGCCTGCACGAGTTTGGTGGCGATATCACCAAGTTCCGCGTGGTGAAAGTCTGGCCATCTATCCTTGAACAGATCGCCATCGCCAAAACAGAACCCGGTGATGAGAACAACCAGGACATCTCGGCGCTGGTGGGTAAAGTCGACATCCGCAAGCTGGAAAACTTCGCGCAGAACGATCCGGATGCCTACGGTTACTCAGGCGCGCTGTGCCGCGCGAACCAGGGGATTATGGAATTCGTCGAGATGTTTAAAGCACCGATTAAAGTGCTGCATCCTCTGCTGACGGCGACCCAGGAAGGTAACTACAACGGGACGGAAGGTATCTCCGCCCTGCCGTTTAACGGGATTATTCTCGCCCACTCGAACGAATCTGAATGGGTGACCTTCCGTAATAACAAAAACAATGAGGCCTTCCTTGACCGCGTGTACATCGTCAAGGTGCCTTATTGCCTGCGCATCTCCGAAGAGATCAAAATTTACGAGAAACTGCTTAACCACAGTGAGCTGGTGCATGCCCCCTGCGCGCCCGGCACGCTGGAAACGCTGTCACGCTTCTCCATCCTTTCGCGTCTGAAAGAGCCGGAAAACTCCAGCATCTATTCCAAAATGCGCGTCTATGACGGTGAAAGCCTGAAAGATACCGACCCGAAAGCGAAGTCGTATCAGGAATACCGCGATTATGCCGGGGTTGATGAGGGGATGAACGGTCTGTCCACGCGTTTCGCGTTCAAGATCCTCTCCCGCGTCTTTAACTTCGACCACGCGGAAGTGGCGGCCAACCCGGTTCATCTGTTCTACGTGCTGGAGCAGCAAATCGAACGCGAGCAGTTCCCGCAGGAGCAGGCTGAACGCTACCTTGAGTTCCTCAAAGGTTACCTGATCCCGAAATACGCCGAGTTCATTGGCAAAGAGATCCAGACGGCCTACCTGGAATCCTATTCAGAATACGGGCAGAACATTTTCGACCGTTATGTCACCTATGCTGACTTCTGGATCCAGGATCAGGAGTACCGCGACCCGGATACCGGCCAGCTGTTTGACCGTGAATCCCTGAACGCGGAGCTGGAAAAAATCGAGAAGCCTGCCGGGATCAGCAACCCGAAAGACTTCCGTAACGAGATTGTGAACTTCGTCCTGCGCGCCAGAGCGCATAACAACGGGCGCAATCCGAACTGGACCAGCTACGAGAAGCTGCGCACGGTCATTGAGAAGAAAATGTTCTCCAATACCGAAGAGCTGCTGCCGGTGATCTCGTTTAACGCCAAAACCTCAACCGATGAGCAGAAAAAGCACGACGATTTTGTCGACCGTATGATGGAAAAAGGCTACACCCGCAAGCAGGTCCGCCTGCTCTGCGAATGGTATCTGCGCGTGCGTAAATCGTCTTAAAACAAGTGCCCGGTGGCGGTTAGCGCTCACCGGGCCTACAAAATGCAAGTTGGCAAATGCAGTACGGGGGGTATATGACCTGGTTTATTGACCGGCGTCTTAACGGCAAAAACAAGAGCACGGTGAACCGCCAGCGCTTCTTGCGTCGTTATAAAGCGCAAATTAAACAGTCTATCTCCGAGGCCATCAACAAACGCTCGGTGACCGACGTCGACAGCGGCGAATCTGTCTCCATCCCCACCGATGACATCAGCGAACCGATGTTTCATCAGGGGAGAGGCGGCCTGCGCCATCGCGTACACCCAGGTAATGACCACTTCGTTCAGAACGACAGAATTGAGCGTCCTCAGGGCGGCGGCGGTGGTTCAGGAAGCGGTCAGGGACAGGCCAGCCAGGACGGTGAAGGTCAGGACGAATTTGTCTTCCAGATTTCGAAAGATGAGTATCTCGACCTGCTGTTTGAAGACCTGGCGCTGCCGAATCTGAAAAAAAATCAGCATCGTCAGCTTAATGAATATAAAACCCATCGCGCGGGCTATACCGCCAACGGCGTGCCCGCCAATATCAGCGTCGTGCGTTCGTTGCAGAATTCACTGGCGCGACGCACGGCGATGACGGCGGGCAAACGTCGCGAACTGCGCGAGCTGGAGAGCAGCCTGAAGGTCGTGGAAAACACGGAACCGGCGCAACTGCTGGAAGAGGAGCGCCTGCGTAAAGAGATTGCGGAACTAAGAGCGAAGATCGAACGGGTACCTTTTATCGACACCTTTGACCTGCGCTATAAGAACTACGAAAAACGGCCTGAACCCTCCAGCCAGGCGGTGATGTTCTGTCTGATGGACGTGTCCGGCTCGATGGACCAGGCCACCAAGGATATGGCGAAGCGTTTTTATATTCTGCTCTACCTGTTCCTGAGCAGAACCTATAAGAACGTGGAGGTGGTTTATATCCGCCACCACACTCAGGCGAAAGAGGTGGATGAACATGAGTTCTTCTACTCGCAGGAGACCGGCGGGACCATCGTATCAAGCGCCCTGAAGCTGATGGATGAAGTGGTGAAAGAGCGTTACGACCCGTCGCAGTGGAATATTTATGCCGCGCAGGCGTCGGACGGTGATAACTGGGCCGACGACTCACCGCTGTGTCACGAGATTCTGGCGAAGAAAATTCTGCCGGTAGTGCGTTACTACAGCTATATCGAAATCACCCGTCGCGCGCACCAGACCCTGTGGCGGGAGTATGAACATCTGCAATCGATGTTCGATAATTTTGCCATGCAGCATATCCGTGACCAGGATGATATTTATCCGGTGTTCAGGGAGCTGTTCCACAAGCAATCTTCTACCAGCAACGCATAATCCAACAGCCAGCGAACCCGCTGGCTGTTTTCTTTCGACCCCGCTCATCCCGTGCTAATGTAGAACGCTGCATACTGGATTATCACCGGGAAATCGTTATGACTGACGACGTTATTGGGGCAGGAACCCACCAGCAACTGATTACCTTACTCACCGAGCAGGGCGCGCGGTTTCGCGTCATGGAGCACGAGGCGGTCGGGAAATGTGAAGCGGTAAGTGAAATTCGCGGGACCGATCTGCGGCAAGGCGCTAAGGCCCTGGTCTGCAAGGTGAAGGGAAACGGTGTAAAAAAACACGTTCTGGCGATCCTCGCCGCCGATCTGCAGGCTGACCTGAGCCAGCTTGCCAGCCATTTTGGCGGGCTGAAGGCCTCCCTCGCCAGCCCGGCCGAGGTCGATACCCTGACCGCCTGCGTTTTCGGCGCTATCCCGCCCTTTAGCTTCCATCCTGATTTGGCACTGGTTGCCGACCCGCTGCTGTTCGAGCGTTTTGACGAAATCGCGTTTAACGCCGGCCTGCTGGAGAAATCCGTGATTATGGATACCCAGGATTACCTGCGCATCGCCCGTCCTGAGCTTGTGAACTTCCATAAAGCGTAACCGCTATGGCTGGCGACCCTGTCAGCCTTTTCTTTCCAGGAACAGTACGGAGGCGACGAGAATAACGGCAATAGCGAAAAACGATGAGGAGATAATCAGCGTTTCAACAAACATGTGATCGTTCATGATGGCGACCCCTTTTGCGATATCTGCCTCCGTTTTAATCCGCGTAAATGACAAGGTTATGACAACAATAAAATCTTTTTAAAACTGTCCTGCGTCGCGTTTGCGCGTACTGTAAGCAGGTTAATTATTTTGGCAAGGATTCCCTATGTTTGACCCTACTCTGCTCATTCTCCTGGCACTCGCCGCGCTCGGCTTTGTCAGCCATAACACCACCGTCGCCATCTCGATTCTGGTGCTGATCATTGTTCGCGTGACCCCGTTAAATAGCTTTTTCCCGTGGATAGAAAAACAAGGCCTCACCATCGGGATCATCATTTTAACCATCGGGGTAATGGCGCCCATCGCCAGCGGTACGCTTCCCGCCTCAACCCTGCTGCACTCATTTGTAAACTGGAAATCGCTGGTAGCGATCGCGGTGGGGATTTTTGTTTCATGGCTGGGCGGACGCGGCGTTACGCTGATGAGCAGCCAGCCCTCGATAGTGGCGGGTCTGCTGGTGGGCACCGTTCTGGGCGTGGCGATCTTCCGCGGCGTTCCGGTGGGGCCGCTGATTGCGGCAGGCCTTGTCTCTCTGTTTATCGGGAAGTCGTAGTCAGGCTGGCCATATAGCGCGCCGGCGTCTGGCCCAGCCCCTTCCTGAACATGGTGATAAACGCGGTGGTAGAGTCATATCCCAGTGACTGTGCCACCTGCTGTACCGATTTCCCACTAATCAAATGCTGTAACGCCACGATCAGCTGCAGCTGGTGACGCCAGCGGCGAAAGCTTAAGCCGGTCTCTTTCACCACCAGCCTCGCCAGGCTGCGTTCGCTCATGGCAAAATGGCTCGCCCACTGCGCCAGCGTCTGCCAGGCGGCAGGCTCTTCCGCCATTTTCTCGCTCATCAGCCGAATTTTAGGATGGGGCGACACAGGCAGCTGCAGATGCTCCTGACGCTGGAGCGGCAGCTCGTCAAACAGGACGTCCACCAGGCGCGATGTGGCCGCAAGAGGCAGCTGTTCACGCGATTTTTCCGCCAGGGATAAAATCAGCTCCCGCACCAGAGGAGAGATTTTCAGGGTGCAGCAGCGCTCGGGCAAGCTTGCCGCCCCCGGCTCAATGAACAGAAAGCAGAGCTGCGCGCCCGGCGTAGCCCTGTTGCTGTGCGGCATTTGGCCGGGGATCCAGACGGCGTACTGGGGCGGGACCATCAGCATGGCATTTTCCACTTCGCAGGTGATCGCGCCGCCGAGGGCCAGAATTAGCTGCCCCTTACGGTGATGATGTCGGGGAATATATTGTTCCTCCGCCACCACGCGGATGCGAAACGCGACGGCCGCATCGTGCTGGCTATCGGGATCATAGCCGTCCAGTCCCAGACCAATCATCAGTTTGTCCGATTTTAGCGATAAACTGTCATTTTAGCCTGATTTCAACCGCTGAGAAAATCGGTATTGTGTGCCCTCGCTTGAACGTATGAGAACATAATGACTACTGCTATTCGCACCTCAGGAAAACACGGCGCGCTGTTGATTGCAGGCATCCTGATGATTGCCACTACGCTTCGCGTCACCTTTACCGGCGCAGCCCCGCTGCTCGACACTATTCGTCTTGATTATGGCTTAAGCACGGCGCAAACCGGTCTGCTGACCACCCTGCCCCTGCTGGCTTTCGCCCTCGTCTCGCCGCTCGCCGCAGGCATTGCCCGACGCATCGGCATGGAGCGCAGCCTGTTTATCGCCCTGCTGCTGATTTGCGCCGGAATTGCACTTCGCTCGCTGCCTTCCGCCGCGCTGCTTTTCACCGGTACCGCGGTCATCGGCTGCGGGATTGCGCTCGGGAATGTACTGTTACCCGGATTAATTAAACGCGACTTTCCCGGCCAGGTGGCGAAACTCACCGGAGCCTATTCCCTGACGATGGGCGTCTCGGCGGCGTTCGGCTCAGCGATGATTGTTCCCCTGGCGCAGGGTAATGCGGGCTGGCATGGCGCACTGCTGATGCTGATGGCGTTTCCGCTGGTCGCGCTGCTGCTCTGGCTGCCCCAGTGGCGTCAGAAACACGTTGCGACGGTAACGGGCGCTGGCGCGCTGCATAATCGCGCCATCTGGCGCTCGGCCCTCGCCTGGCAGGTGACGCTCTTTTTGGGGATTAACTCGCTAATTTACTACGTGATCATCGGCTGGCTGCCGGCGATATTGCTTAGCCACGGCTACAGCGAAGCGCAGGCCGGCTCGGTGCACGGGCTGCTGCAGCTGGCCACGGCCGTGCCGGGGCTTGCCGTGCCGCTGGTCCTCCACCGTCTTAAAGATCAGCGGGCCATTGCAGGCGCAGTGGCGCTGCTGTGCGCGGTAAGCGCGGCGGGGCTGTGGTTTATGCCTGACATGGCGGTGATGTGGACACTGGTGTTTGGCTTTGGCACTGGGGCAACGATGATCCTCGGCCTGACGTTCATCGGTCTGCGCGCCAGCTCCGCGCACCAGGCTGCGGCGCTCTCCGGCATGGCGCAGTCGATTGGCTATCTGCTCGCCGCCAGCGGCCCTCCGCTGATGGGGAAAATTCACGATAGCGCGGGAGACTGGCGGATCCCGCTCCTGGGCTGCGCCCTGGCCGCCGTGATAATGGCTATTTGCGGCGTGCTCGCCGGGCGAGACCGGGAGATCGCGCCCCGTTAAACAGTGTGGCAGACCATCGGGTCTGCCTTTTCTTACCCGCGCGCCGCGCGCAGCATCGCCTGAACCAGCACGACCGGGCGTCCCTCCAGCGCACTACGCTCATGCTGGAATAAGGTGATCACGAAGAACGGGTGCGTAACCAGTTCTGCGGCGCGAATTTCCCCCTGTTCGTCCCAGCCCGTAACGTGCATATCACCGCTTTCCAGCGCCTGTGCAAACGCTGGCGACACGCCATAGTTACAGTGATACCCCTCTTCAATTTCCGGCTTGCCGTACGCTTTTGCGATCAGCGTATTTTTGCGCAGCTCAATGGCATCGGTTTTTTCCACCAGCGAGCAGGCCAGCGGCGCAATCACCATGGTGCCTTCGCTATCCGTCTCAGCATGCGCCGCATCGGCCCAGCCCAATACATTGCGGGCATACTCAATCAGCGCATGCTGGAATCCGCCGCAGGTGCCAAGGAATGGAATGCCGTTTTCACGGGCGTAGCGCGCGGCGATAAAAGCGGCCTCGGTATTTTTATAGGGGCTGGCGGGAACCAGCCAGATGGCATCGTAGCCCACCAGATCTTCAGGGCTTGTCAGCTCCGTGGTGGCAAGCCAGTCGTAATCGGCTGTGAGGTCAAGGACTGCGGCGGCGTCGTCAATGGCCAGCGGGATCGCCTGATGCGCAATAACATTGGGATTGTAATCGCCAACCAGCGCAATGCGCAGCGTCGTTTTAACCGGGAGGTGTTCCATGAAAGGTTCCTTATGCCAGAGTATTATCAGATAACATAAGGAACCTCAGACTACCGATCTTCTGCAATTATCACAATACCTTAAATTGGGAGGGTGGAATCATGATTCAATGCAAACGCGTGTACGAACAGGCAGCTCCGGACGACGGCTATCGGGTGCTGGTGGACAAGCTGTGGCCGCGCGGGGTCAAAAAAACGGACCTCGCGTATGATGAATGGTGCAAAACGCTCACGCCCTCGAATGAACTTCGCAAGGCCTTTCATAGCGAAACCATTGATTTCGCCGCCTTCAGTAAGGCCTATCGGGAAGAGCTGGCGCAGCACGCTGATGAGGGAAGGCGTCTGGCGACACTGGCGAACAGGCAGACAGTCACCCTGCTCTTTGCTGCCAAAGACACGAAGCAAAATCACGCCCTGGTATTAGCCGACTGGCTGCGCCACCTCTGATCAGCCGATCGCCAGCTCATCAAGCATTTGCGGCGCTTCATCGGGGGTGAGCGGCATCAGATGTTCGGCACGGACAAACGCAAAGCCGTGCTGATTGTCAAAGGCGTAAACATCACCCGTCACCAGCCAAAGCGCGCGATCCGCAGTTGCGGGGAGTTGCGTCATCACGCCGTTGACCGGGTTAACGAAACGCAGGCCGGGCTGGCACAGGCCAAACAGCTCAACAGATTTACCAATATTGCGACGGCCTGACGCCGTGCGGGCACCCACGATCATCGCCATGCTGCCCGGTTTAAGCTGAAACATACTTCTCTCACGATAACGGTAGCCAGGGACTGGCTAAGAATAATCCTAAAGAGAAGTGTATCGCAGGCAATATACGTCTGTCACCTGGTGGGTTGCGGATGATCGCGACGGTAGAGCGTCCATTCATCAATCACTTCGCCCCCCGGTAGTTTGCACTCCGTGCGAACGCCCTGCGGGCTTTGAACCGGGATCTGTTCCCCGCCTTTCTCCAGACAGTACACGGAGGCTGGGTTCGCCATACCGATAGCGTGCGGCGGTTTCGGGGCATCAGGTGGGGTCGTTTTAGCGGTGCAGGCAGCCAGGGGAAGCGCCAGCGCCAGAAGCAGATATCTCATCTCATTGATCCTTGTCACATCATTTCAGTCTAAGGGTAACGGGTCACCGCCGCTTTCTCCATGATTTCTCCATTTTAACTGCACTTTTCAACACTATAGTGAGGCGTGTTCTCGATATGACCAGAGAACATCATTCCGTAATCAAGATGTCTTTGCCCCGGTCTCAACAACGGGGCCTTTTTTCTCTCCTGCTGCCCTCTCCCTGCATATATTAAATTTTCTATATTCATGTTTTACTATGCCTGAAGTCTAAAAACTCAGCATAACATGCAGATGCAGACGTCTTCTGCCTGGGAGTCATTCTACGTCATGTCGGATATTATCCTTGCCCGTGTTTCAGAAACCCTCGCCACTGAACAATCCCTTGAAGGTCTCGTTCGCCAGCTGCTGGAGATGCTGGAGATCGTGACTGACATGGAGTCGACTTACCTCACCAAGGTAGATATCGAAGCCCGACTGCAGCATATCCTTTACGCCCGCAACAGCAAGCAAATGACAATCCCGGAGGGACTGAGCGTTCCGTGGGATGAAACCTTGTGCAAGCGCGCGCTGGATAGCGACACCGTATTCAGCAACGACGTTCCCGAACGCTGGCCGGAGTGCGAGGCGGCGAAAGCGCTCGGTATCACGACCTACATGAGTATTCCAGTCCATCTTGCGGATGGTTCGCTCTACGGAACGCTCTGCGCCACCAGCACGGCCAGAAAGCCGCTTAGCGAGCGCGGTGAACAGGTTCTGAAGCTATTCGCCGGGCTGATTGCCCAGTCCATTCAGAAAGAGTCGCTGGTGACCCAGCTTCGCGAAGCCAATGCGGCCCTCATCGCACACTCTTACACGGATGCCCTTACCGGTTTACCCAACCGTCGCGCCATTTTTGAAGACCTGACCACGCTGTTTTCGCTGGCGCGACACCTTAAACGTAATACCGTCATCGCGTTCATCGATCTGGATGATTTCAAGCTGATTAACGATCGCTACGGCCACGAGGCTGGCGACCAGTTCCTGATTGAAGTGGGCAAGCGTCTGACGGAAGAAAAACAGCAGGACGATATCATTGGCCGGCTGGGCGGCGATGAGTTTCTGGTGGCGTCGTTGAGCACATCCCACGATGAAGGGGATACCACAGAGATAACCCTGCTCAAAACGCGTCTCAGCGCCTGTATTGCCGGTGAATACTGGCTGGGTAGCGTCAACCTCATCTACCCCGGTGCCAGCCTCGGCGTTATTGAAGTGGACCCTCGGGTAACCGATCCGGACAGCGCATTACGCGACGCGGATGTCGCGATGTATCAGGATAAGAAAGGAAAAAGCAAAACACGCTTTCTCACTATGGATTAACCCCGTACACTCTACGGCGTTATAGAAACCGAAACAGGTGATGGTATGAGAATAGGGATCCTCTTCCCGGTCGTTATTTTTATAACGGCGGTGATTTTTTTAGCGTGGTTTTTTGTCGGTGGTTACGCGGCGCCGGGGGCATAAATGAGAAAAACGACCCTCATTATGCTGATCGTTGCCCTCGCGGCGTTTGCCGGCACGCAGCTTGGCTGGTGGTAAACCTGCCACGTAAAAAAGGCCGCCATCCGGCAGCCTTTTTTAACGCGTTAAGGATCAGCTTTTGATTTTTCTGTAGATAAACAGAACAACCAGCGCACCGATCACCGCGACGGCGAAGCTGCCGAAGTTAAAGCCATCGACTTTGCCAAAACCGAAAAGCGTACTGATCCAGCCGCCCACTACCGCGCCGATAATACCCAGTATTACGGTGACGATAAATCCACCGCCATCTTTGCCCGGCATGATCCACTTCGCCAGAATACCCGCAATAAGCCCAAAGATAATCCAGGATAAAATTCCCATAACTTTCCTCTCTGTATGGTTTTTGTCATTAAATCAACGACACAAAAAAGAATAGCACAGGATTTCAGAAAGGAAATTTGTGATAGGCATCACAATGCGAGAGTGCGCAATTATTCATCAACAAAAAGAGCGTGCCACATAAACTGTGGGGTTGCATCTTTTGTTGAGAAAGATTATCTTTCTCAACACTGAATAGTTGAGCGAAACACTCAGGTATTCAGTACGACATTGCTCACATTGCTTCCAGTATTTCTTGCCCACTTTTAAGTGGGCTTTTTTTTCTTTTCATACCCCAACAAACGCGTATCGGTTACGTCCTGCGCGTTTTGCCTGGTAGAGCGCCTGGTCAGCGGCAATAATGATATTCTGCTGGCTGCCCGCGATGTCGACCGCTCGTGCAGTAGAAATTCCGACGCTTACCGTCACCCGCCCGAAGGGGCTAAAAGCATGCGCGATTTGCAGAGAAAACACGTTGCGTATAATCGTCTGCGCCAGTCGAAGCGCCTCCTGGATATCCGTATCAGGCAATATCAGCGCAAACTCCTCTCCGCCGTATCGCGCCACAATCTGATTATCGCGGGTAAGGCTCTTCCTGAGACTGTTTCCCAGCAGCGCCAGACACCGATCCCCTTCCGGATGGCCGTAGTTATCGTTGTATTTTTTGAAGAAGTCCACGTCCACAATCAGTATCGAAATCGGTGCATCATGCGCGGCACAAAGCGCGATTTCAGAAAGGATCTTTTCATCAAAAATGCGGCGGTTGTAAAGTCCGGTTAGCGCATCCTCAGAAGCGATAATCTTCAGCGCCTTGTTATCTCTGGTTTTTCTGGATAAGTCGGAATACAGGAAGTATGACGCGACGATGAGTACCGCAGTGAAAACGAAAATGAGTACCGCCAGCTGAATGGCCTGCTTGCGCCACGGAGCGAGGGCCTCATCAATGCTGACGGCTACGGTGGTAACCAGCCCGTAGCGTCGGTTTTTTTCATAAGCATAAATGCGTTCGATTTTATCAAACCGCGAAATGGAACTGGCTATCCCGGTATTTTGTACCTTGAGGTATTTCCTGAAGAGAGGTGAATCAGAAAAAATCGTGCCGATATAGGTATTTTTAAAAGGGTGACGGACCAGCAGCACGCCTGACTCGGTTGTTAAGCCGATGACGCCCGAGTGACCAATATTAATCTGCCCGTAGAGCGCGAGAAAATTCTCAATACCCAGCGTCACCACCACAACACCATTAAATGCCCCGGCGTGGGTTTCAAGGCGCCGACTAATGGTGATGACCCATTTACCATTGGTTCTGCTGACTACGGGCTCACCAATAAAAATCTGCTGATTTTTATTTTCCTTGTGATACATAAAAAATGACCGGTCCGATCCTTTGCGTGGACCCGTAAACGTTTCGTGCAACGCGGTAAAGATATCGCCTCTGGCATCGTAAACAACCACATTATTAATCTGGGAAAGAAGATTGTCCTGATTATTTATCATCCACTGAATATGGGTCGCCTGTTGCGGCGTCATGCCATAAATTTCGATTATGTCGGAAACGGTAGTAATTAACATTTCACTCTGGCGCATGATCCCCTCGGTATAGACATCAAGGGTATGGCTCAGGTTAGCGACGCTGGTATTAATTTGCTGGATTGACTGCTGCCTCGACGTGGCAATTTGGACGGCAAGCGACAGCGAGATGATCAATGAGACAATGATGACGGTAATGGTTGTTGTGTAAAAAGTATTTTTCACATGCACGAGCTTTTCCACCTTATCACGCCTGACATCCCTGGCTGACAACTCTTGTCACTGTAACAAAGCTCAGGATAAGAGGAAAATGAATTGCACTTAAGCGTACAACAGAAGCTCGTCTTAATTTCTTTTTACAGACTGACCGTCTCCCGGGGCTTAGATAAAATGACTTTAATAAAATCGATATAGGATACGGGTTTACCAAAATAATACCCCTGCAACAGCGTAATCTCATTACGATTGAGATACTCCAGCTGCGCTTTCGTTTCTACGCCTTCAGCCACAATGCGCAATGAGAGTTTTTTCGCCAGATCAATGACGCAGTCCAGCAGGATCGTTGAGTCTTTTTCATCTGAAACCCGGTTCACAAAGCTTTTATCAATTTTAATATAATCAATGGCAAGCGCATTAAGGCATGAAAGACCTGAATAGCCTGTACCAAAATCATCCAGCGCAATGACAAAACCGGCGTTATGCAGCATGTTAAGGTTTTCTACCAGGTGGGGATTATCGATCAGCGGTTCACGCTCGGTCACCTCAAGAACCAGTTTGACTTCTTTACCCTGAAACCCGCTCCCGAAGAGGCGACAGTCACCGATGAAGGAAGGCGCATTAATGTGTCTGGCGCTGATGTTCACCCCGATATGAAACCCGTCCGGTAGCTTAGGCAAAAGCGGCTTAAGCTGCGTCACGACCTTCGCCATCAGCCCTTTGGTTAGCGGAATAATCAACCCGCTACGTTCGGCAATCGGAATAAAGACATCCGGCGGGATAAAACCTGATTTTGGATGCTTCCATCTTGCCAGGACTTCAACGCCATACAGCCCGCCGGTATCGCCGTTCACGATCGGCTGGTAATACGGCACGATCTCCCCCTGCAAAATGGCCTTACGTAAATCGTCTTCAAATGAGGTGCTTTTCCCCTTGTAACGGCGAATCAAAATGCCCACCGCCACCGATAGCGCAAGAATAAGCAGTATCAGGCTCCATCCCTGCTGCAGGAGCCGCGTCAGGCTAAAAAAGGCAGGAGGTTGCCATGCCAGGCTAAAGGGGAATTGCGTTGACGCCGTAACCGCCCCTGCCCAGGAGGCGGCTTTCCAGCCGGTAACATCACCGCTGCGCCCAAGCATGCTTTCGCCGACAACGAGCCCCAGCTCTACGCTGTTTGATGCGCTCGCGATGACGTCCTGCAAATGCGCGTCACTGATGCTGACGATGACGCGCCCTGCCGCGACGGGCATCTGGAAAATAAGCACCGGAATGCCGTTCACCAGCCGGTTGCCGGGTAACAGCATCAGTTTTTCGGCAGGTAGCGTCTCCGGATGAATAATCAACACGCCATTCCCGGGAAGGGAAGTACAGATGATTTTACCCTGCTGCTGGATCATGATGGCGCGCAGATGCGGTTTTAGCGCGGCCTCTGTTCCCAGCAACAGCTGTCCGCTACGGGTACACCCTTCGGCCGCAACGCGCTTCGCCGTGTTGGCCGCACTGACTGCTTCAGCCAGAATGTTTTCTATTTTTTGGGTGCTTGCCGTGGCGGTATGACTATTATTAAGCTTTGCCATCTGCCATAGCTGCCAGTTAATAATCAGAATGCCGCTCAGAAAAAGAAACAAGGCACTGAGAATAGGGATCATCACGTTGCGCACATTGTTTTCCTTAATAGAAAAAGCAAGCATGGATGTTCCGGGAGAAGAGCCTGTGCTAACCCGGTATTGCCTATAACAATGAAAATAGCTTAGCTGAGAATTGTCTTAAAAAACTGATGCTTTCGTATGAGTTCACCTGCCCGAATTTACTCACATGACGTGACTATCAGGCTTGTGCCTTGCCCTGGCTGTGTTAAGATTTGTGAAATCAGGGAGCGGACAGGATAATCGGGAAATGAAAAAGCTCATTGCCGTTGCGATCGTTTCAACGCTTCTGGTCATTCTGTCTCTTTATGCGGTCAATGCTGTTATCGTGGGGCAGCAGAAGAGCAAGCAGCGTGAGATAACCCATACCCTATTACGTTATTCAGAAGACCTTTCCCAAAGCGTGGCGATGGCTCTTAAAAGCATCACTACGCAGGGATGTGATAAAACCAGCCTTGATAGCTACAGGCACATAACGCTGAATAACTATTATTTTGACGATATCGGTTTTATCGACAAGAGAAAAATAGTCTGTACTGCCTTTTGGGGTAAACTTGCAGCGCCCGTTGCGCTTCCTGCAGAACTGCATAAAACGCCGAGAGGCTTTCTTCTGGCGCAGTTTTCCAGAAAAGATTTTTTCACGGGCAATGCGGCAATTTATAATAATATTATTATCTTCACCACCCGCTATGCTTACGACAAATTCACCCCGGTTACGGCAAGCTATTCTCTGAGTACCAGCACCAAAGACTTCGGCAGAGTCTTTTTTTCAACCGTCCCTGAGTTAACGCAGCAGAACTGGCTGCATTCGAGGTTGTTTACCCTGACCCTGACGCAGTGCAGCGCCCTCTGGGACCTGTGCGTCATCGTGAAGCATCACGATGCAGGGCTGGCCTCGCTACCCCCGTTTATCTTCTCGTTTCTCGCCGTCATTCTCTATTTTATCTGGGTCGCGATAACCTTATTTATCTTCCGCATCTATGAAGACCGTTTTTCTCTGGAACGCACGCTGATCAAAGCCGTCATCACCAATACCATCAGCGTTAACTACCAGCCCATTATCCGCATTCACGATCAAAAAATCGTGGGCGTCGAAGTTCTGTCGAGATGGCGCGATCAAAAGCACGGGGACGTCTCTCCGGAGCTGTTTATCCCATTAGTTAAGAAGATCGGTCTGTATAAAAAATATTACAGTAATATTATCGGCAAGTCCCTTTCTGAAATTGCCCCACTGGCGATTAAACATCAGCTGATAGTCTCCATTAATGTTGGTCGGAAGGAAATTGAAGATGGGCAGTTCATTAACATTTTACGCCGTGAGTGTTTAGCCAATCACCTTCCCCTTTCCCTGATAAAGGTCGAACTTTCCGAGAAAGCCGTTTCCACGGCAGCTATCCTCGAGGGGTTTTGTCAGGAGCTCAAATCGCTCGGCGTTAAAATATCAATAGATGATTTTGGCGTGCAAAATTCAAACCTCGCCCGCCTGTCGCTGCTTGAATATGATGAGATCAAAATCGATAAGTCGCTGGTGGACGGCATCAGCGAGCATTATAAGCAAAACATCTTTGCTATCTTCAGCGATGCCCTCGCGAGATTAAATAAGACCCTTGTTTTCGAGGGCGTGGAAAATGAAATTCAATATCGCTTTATTGCGAGCAGATATCCCGATGCGCTGATTCAGGGATGGTATTTTTCAAAAGCACTCACCCGCAGCGAGCTGGCGAAGCGACTCACCGGGGTCGCATCTTAAACAGAAGCCTTGCGCGTCCATTTTTTTCCAGTCGGGCATTTCCATTTTTTACGCAAAAACATATAGTCGTCACAATCAGACGGTAGATTACCCTGAAGCACACTCATATTTTGGTTAAAAACGTGAAATTATCCTTACTGTTCCCAGTAGTACTCTTTTGTCTGACCGTTATTTTCGCGCTGTTTATCGACGCCCCCGCTTCGCATATTCTGCGGAAAAAATGCATGTGGTCCGATAGCGTGATGCTGAGCTGTATTGCTAAGCATCAGCATAACGGTTTTTAAAGCAGACTATTCATTTCCCCACTGATTGAGGAAATTCGCAATATCATCAATGCGACCCGCACGGATCCCGGCCTCAGTGGCCATCTCCTGCTGAGCCTCCTCGCTGATCTCCTCATTATTCGATAAACGGGTGAGCAGCAGCTGGAAATACTGCGCCAGCGCGTCGCGCTCTGACTCAGCGACCGGGTCTGCGGCTTCCGTCGCATACTCATCGGCAATATCATAATATTTCAGTGGGATATCGTTGTTCATAACTGTCTCGTCGTTAACCTGTAAAGGTAAAGCCATCAGTATATCGGACGCCTTACCTCAACCAAAGCATTGCTTCAGATGAGTAACGCAAGCAGCGCTGCGATCGCGGGCGCGGCCTGTACATACAAAATTTTTCGGCTTGCGGTGGCTGCGCCAAAGAGCCCGGCGACCAATACGCAGGCCAGGAAGAAGATGGCCACGTGAATACCCTTTTCGCCGAGCCAGAGGCTCCAGAGCAGACCGGCCGCCAGAAAACCGTTATACAGCCCCTGGTTTGCGGCCAGCACGCGGGTGTCGCGCGCAAAGTCGGGACGCAGATTAAAAGCCTTGTGCCCTGTTTTGGTATTCCACAGGAACATTTCCAGCACAAGAATGTAGAGATGGATGAGTGCAACGATAGCGATAAGGACAGTGGCTAACATTGTGTTGTCTCCCGCAGGCAGAGGCAAAAAAAACGGGAACCCTCAGGCCCCCGTTACGGTTTAACCCAGAATCTGGATTACATGTTCGCGATGATGGCACCGTCCATCCCTTTAACGAGAAGTTCTGAGGCTTCAAACCATTCCATATGGCACAGCACGGCATACGCGAATTTTTTTCAAGTTAATGCTTTTAAAGATAATTATCAACTATATTTGACTGATTTCACACTAACAAACGCCTAAGCTAACTTTCTGATATAAGGGGCTTTTTGATTAATGAAATGAGCTTAAAAATTCGTTTCATCTTTTAACATAATTTGAAGACGTATTGTTCGGCCCTGGAAAATGCATATTACCTTCATCAAGGTAAAGTTGAGGACTTTGAGCGATAGTAATATGCAAAAAGAAGGTGCTTATGTGCTCATCGCTACCACCGATGTAACTATAAATCGTAATTTATCTGGTAACCCATTCAGTAGAGCATATGGATTAAAGTTATCGCATAAAGTAGACAGATCTTGTTTGTGTCTCGACAAAAAATGTCACTTACCCCTCAGAATATCTTAGCTGAGCTTCATATAAAAACACCTTGCTCTACCACATAAAAAAGTTTAGAACAGCCTATGAATTTTGATAGCTTATGAAGTTAGTTAACACTGAAAGAAAGATTTTCTTTGAGCATATATTAGCCTCTTTAAAAAATTAAATTAACTTTATGCATTAATGCACAAACACTTACATAAATTTAAACTTGCCATCTTCAGGAAAGATCTTATGATTGACCTATATCAAACTTTAAGATTGATACTAAGAGTTATAAAAGAGGTATAAAAACATGTTCAAACATATCTTAGAGATTGTGGAGAACTCAAACAAATTTCTGCGCATTTATGCATCTAATGGCCAACGTATAAACTTCACGTTCAATAATAAGCCACATGTATACTTTTTAACAGAGGGAAAAGTAGACCTTTATAGGAAAAAGGATGATATATTAGTATTTACAGTTTATGCCCCTTATATTTTAGGGATTATCTTCATGTATGAAAATGATGATTATCACTACTTTAAAGCTGCAACTGATGCGCAACTTACAGCTATACCTGCGAATGAATTAGATTACTTAGCAGATCTGAATAATTTATGGAAGCACTTCTTTTTAATGACGTGTGAAATCACTTTAAACTTTTTCAGGCGAGATCAACGATTTTCATCAAAAAGTGCGTACGACATCATCAAAAATAATCTGGAAGCTATATGGGAACTACCTGAAAATGAAAGAACTCAGATTTCAGTATTCAAATTTATATTATCAAGAAGTAACATATCCAGAAGCTCTCTCAACAAGGTTTTAAAAGACTTACACAATGGTGGTTACATAAATATTTATAGAGGAAAACTTTTAGCTATAAAAAGCCTTCCTCAGAAGTATTAATTATTCCGGAGGAAGAAATATTTTTCTCCATAATGAGACATTCTCAGAATTAATAGTTTTCCTCTCATTTATGTGGTAATTTTTATAAAAACAATAAAACACAAAGAAAATCAATAAAATAGCCAAAGCCAGGGTCAATATATTATAAGCTATCATATTGTCCTTCTTTAGAAGCTAAAGCATACATATAAAGCTCATGTCTATTTTTTAGATTGAGCTTTTGCAATATATTTCGCCTGTGCGAACTTATTGTTTTTTTGGTTATATTCAACATGACTGATATTTTATCATCTGAGTTCCCATCAGAAAAAAGAGATAATATCAATGTCTCTTGTGACGACAGTTTTTTAAGATAAAACTTATTTATATCAACATTTGGATTTGACATAGTATTGAAACATTCAATATACTTATCCAAATCGTAATTAGATGGTAGCACCAATGTATTTTCAGGCCGATATTTAGAAATGGCATGGCAATGAAGATAATTATCAGTGATTATTATATCATGCGTGTGATATTTATTGTAAAAAACTACAGAAGGTAATCTTATAGTTTGTTCCACATGATAAATAAACTTTTCGAATACTCTGGAGTCTTGAATAAGTTCCCTGATGCCATGATACAAATAACAATTATCTGTTATTACATAAATTCTTATAATTTTTTTCTGGCTCATTTTTACCTCAAGGTACAGAATTAAAACATATACCCCAAGCCTACGATAAAGGTGTTGATCTCCCTGGCATCTACAATACCTAATTCATATCCTGCATTAAATTGGATATTATCAGTCAGGGTATAGAGAATTCCAGAACCAAATGCTACTCCATAAATTTCATGAGTTTGTGAATCCTTTACTTTAGAACCTGCTGACAGACCCGCCAGCCCATAAAAACATAAATCTTTTGAGAGATTATATGAGACGCCAGGCATTAAAGAGGCATACTTATTTTTAAAATAACCACTATCATTGTCAGTTATATTTTGTACATATGTTCCAGACACGAGGAATGCAAAATCATTAATGTTATGTTTAATCATCACATTAACACCATGCATTGATTCCGCACCGCTCTCCTTACCAATTGCATAATTTAGAGAAACTGAGTTGTTAGCATGTACAGGGGTGGCACTGGAACTCAACAACAGCAATATTGAACAAAATTTAATTTTACTCATAAAAAATCTCCGGCAATTTTTTTTAAATATACCGGATTAAATTAGTATTACCATAATATAAATACACATACAAAAATTATAATTGAATAAATCAATATTCATTATCGCACATTCAATTATTCTTTATTATATATCGGGGATGTTCAGGACTTATAAATTTAAAGAAAGTGCATCATGCATGATGCGCAGCGTCTGCATCTAATTACTACTGTTTTTTTTACGGATTATTATCTTTGGAATGAACCAAAGGAGCGTGTTTGTATTATCCACATGCTTATTAATAGATGCATCTTAGCTGCAGCTTAAGAATAGAACAAAGGTTAGATATAGACATAACGCTGAAATGTTAGCTAGGCAATTGATAACCTTAGTTTTTTATGAGGAGAGTAAGAAATAACATTACAACATACTCACTTTAAAGGAAGTAGAAAAAGACGGCTAATTACATTAATAAGGGTTTTGATAAAATATTGATAGCCATTTGAAAGCTAATAAAAGAAACGGGAGCCCTTCGGCTCCCGTTCTTGTTTAACCCAGCGAGTGGATTACATGTTCGCGATAATCGCGTCACCAAACTCTGAACATTTCAGCAGCTTAGCGCCTTCCATCAGACGTTCGAAATCGTAAGTTACGGTTTTCGCGTTGATCGCGCCTTCCATACCTTTGACGATCAGGTCTGCGGCTTCGAACCATTCCATATGACGCAGCATCATCTCTGCGGACAGGATGATAGAGCCTGGGTTCACTTTGTCCTGGCCTGCGTATTTTGGCGCAGTACCGTGGGTCGCTTCGAACAGGGCGCACTCGTCACCGATGTTCGCGCCAGGGGCGATACCGATACCGCCAACCTGTGCTGCCAGGGCGTCAGAGATGTAGTCACCGTTCAGGTTCATACAGGCGATTACGTCGTATTCAGCAGGACGCAGCAGGATCTGCTGCAGGAACGCATCGGCGATCACATCTTTAATGATGATCTCTTTGCCGGTGTTCGGGTTCTTGATCTTCTGCCATGGGCCGCC
>Ga0058694_1000510_pt1 | contig 20106 bp, 21 predicted proteins | sample AgamicOrSfrz_FD_55041 | JGI IMG/M metagenome (GOLD analysis project Ga0058694, IMG submission 55041) | Agave microbial communities from Guanajuato, Mexico - Or.Sf.rz | ecosystem: Host-associated > Plants > Phyllosphere > Phylloplane/Leaf | place: Guanajuato, Mexico | collected 2012-05-30 | reverse complement strand
GCCCCCATCAACAGCAGACCAAACGCCTCATCGCGAACCGAGTCTGGATAGCGCAACACAACCCCCAACAGCCGTGTTGCACCGACCATCTGAGACCGCCCCGCACGCCACATCTATCACCGTGACACTTTGGGCACCCCCGCGCCCGGCCCGCACAATGGGCGCGTGCCCTCAGCCCTGCCCGACGGTGACCCCGCCCCGAGTGACGGCGGCCTTCCCGCGGAGGCGCTGAGCACGCTGGGGGCGAGGGGCCTCGGGTTCTACGTGCACGTGCCGTTCTGCACGGTGCGCTGCGGCTACTGCGACTTCAACACCTACACCGCCACCGAGCTCGGCCCGGGCGTGAGCAGGAGCACGTACGTCGACCAGGCGATCGCCGAGGTCCGGCAGGCCCGTCGTGTCCTGGGGGCCCGCGACCGGCCGGTCGACACCATCTTCTTCGGCGGCGGCACTCCCACCCTGCTCCCGCCCGAGGACCTGGTGGCGATCGTGGCCGCGATCGGCGAGGAGTTCGGCCTGGCGCCGGAGGTCGAGGTGACCACCGAGGCGAACCCCGACAGCCTCTCCCTGCAGGATCTCGACGTGCTGCGAGCCGGCGGGTTCACCCGGCTGAGCCTCGGGATGCAGAGCTCGGTGCCGCATGTGCTCGCCGTCCTGGATCGCACGCACGACCCCAAGCGGGTGCCGGCGGTGGTGGAGTGGGCCCGCGCGGCCGGTTTCGACCAGGTCTCGCTCGACCTGATCTACGGCACGCCCGGTGAGTCGATGGCCGACTGGGAGCGCTCGCTCGAGGACGCGCTGGCCTGCGGCCCCGACCACGTGTCGGCGTACAGCCTCATCGTCGAGGACGGCACCGCGCTCGCGCGGCGNGTCCGACGCGGTGAGCTGCCGATGCCCGATGAGGACGACCTCGCCGACAAGTACGCCGCCGCCGACGCNCGCCTGCGCGCGCAGGGACTGCACTGGTACGAGATCTCGAACTGGGCGACCTCCGAGGCGCAGCGCTGCCGGCACAACCTGCTCTACTGGCGCGGTGGCGACTGGTGGGGCGTCGGACCCGGTGCGCACAGCCACGTCGGCGGGGTGCGCTGGTGGAACGTCAAGCACCCGGCGGCGTACGCCGACCGCATCGGCGCGGGTGTGAGTCCGGCCCAGGCCCGCGAGACCCTCGGCGCCGACGACCGTCGCGTGGAGCGGGTGCTGCTCGAGCTGCGCCTGCGTGAGGGCCTGCCGCTGGAGGCCCTCGATGCCGACGGCCGGCGCGCGGTCCCGCGGCAGGTGGAGCGGGGGCTGGTGACGGTCGCCGGCGACCGGCTGCTGCTCACCGATGCTGGCCGGCTGCTGGCCGACGGCGTGGTGCGTGAGTTGCTGATGTGACTGCTGGGAGGATGTCGCCATGCCTGACCGCTACGGCTCCGACGTCCTCTCCACCGACTGGCGTGCGCCCAAGAACGGCCGCGCGGTTCCCGTTCCCGCCGAGATCGGAGCGGTCGTGGAGGAGGTGCAGACCGACTTCGTGGGCGCGATCGTCGCGGTCGATCGCCAACTCAACACCATCACGCTCGAGGACCGGCGGATGAAGCGGCGCACGTTCGAGCTCGGCCCCGGCTTCCTGCTGGAGGGCCGGCCGGTGATCCTCACCGCACCCGCGCCCAAGGCGGCGGCACCGGCGGGGCCCAAGCGCACCGCGTCCGGCTCCATCGCGGTGCAGGGCGCGAAGGCCCGCGTGGCACGGCAGAGCCGGATCTTCGTCGAGGGCCGCCACGACGCCGAGCTGGTCGAGAAGGTGTGGGGCGACGACCTGCGCATTGAGGGCGTCGTCGTGGAGTACCTCGGCGGCGTGGACGACCTCTCCGACCACCTGCGCCACTTCAAGCCCGGCCCCGAGCGCAAGGTCGGTGTCCTGGTCGACCACCTGGTCAAGGGCTCGAAGGAGTCCCGCATCGCCGACGCCATCGTCCGGGGCCCCAACGGGGCGCACGTGCGCATCGTCGGACACCCGTTCATCGACATCTGGCAGGCGGTCAAGCCCGACCGCCTCGGGCTCCGGGCCTGGCCGCAGATCCCGCGCACGATCGAGTGGAAGAAGGGGATCTGCCAGCACCTGGGCTGGCCGCACCGCGACCAGGCCGACATCGCCCGCGCGTGGAAGCACATCCTGTCGAAGGTGTCGACGTACGACGACCTCGAGCCGGCCCTGCTCGGGCGAGTGGAGGAGCTCATCGACTTCGTCACGGTCGGCTGACGAGGCCGCTCCCGCGCCCCATGCCTTGTAGGATTGGCACTCCGGACAACGGAGTGCCAGGCCGCAGGGCGGCCAGGACGCCAGGCGAGCGCGAGGAGGTGGGCCATGCAGAGCGAGCGTCGGCTCGACGTCCTGCGAGCCATCGTGGAGGACTACGTCGCGACCGAGGAGCCGGTGGGCTCCAAGGCGCTGGTGGAGCGCCACGGCCTCGGCGTCAGCCCCGCGACGGTGCGCAACGACATGGCGGCGCTGGAGGAGGAGGGCTACATCACCCAGCCCCACACCAGTGCCGGGCGGGTGCCCACCGACAAGGGCTATCGGCTCTTCGTCGACCGGCTGACGACCGTCAAGCCGATGAGCGCCGCGGAGAAGCGCGCGATCGCCAGCTTCATGGCCGGCGCGGTCGACCTCGATGACGTGGTCCAGCGCTCGGTGCGGCTGCTCAGCCAGCTGACGCGCCAGGTCGCCGTGGTGCAGTACCCCACGCTGAGTCGCAGCACCGTGCGCCACATCGAGCTCGTCCTGCTCGCGCCCACCCGGCTGCTGGTGGTGCTCATCCTCAGCTCCGGCCGGGTCGAGCAGCGCCTGGTCGAGATCCCATCCCCGCTGGGTGACGACTCGCTCGCCGACCTGCGCGCCACGGTCAACGCCGCCGCGGCCGGCGAGGTCATCGCCCAAGCCGCGACCCGGCTGCGCGAGGCCGCCGAGCGCGTGCGCGACACCGAGCACGGCGGCGTGACAGCGGCCGTCGTGGACACCATCGTCGAGGCGATGAGCGACCACCGCTCCGACCAGCGCGTCGCGGTGGGCGGCACGAGCAACCTGGCCCGCTTCGGCGACAGCTTCGAGACCGCCGTACGCCCGCTGCTGGAGGCGCTGGAGGAGCACGTCGTGCTGCTCAGGCTCATGGGCGAGGCCACCAGCGGCGGTCTCGTGACCGTCCGGATCGGGGCGGAGGGTCCCTACCAGGAGCTCGCCCAGACCAGTGTCGTCACCACCGGGTACGGCCCCAGCGACGACGCACTCGCGTCCCTGGGGATCGTCGGCCCGACCCGCATGGACTACCCGGGCACGATGGCCGCCGTGCGAGCCGTCGCCCGCTACCTCAGCCGCATCCTCGACGAGGCATGAAAGCAGGAACGTTGGACCCCTACGAGCTCCTCGGCGTCGACCGCGAGGCCGACGACGCGACGATCAAGAAGGCCTACCGCAGGCTCGCCCGGGAGTACCACCCCGACGTGAACCCGGACCCGGCCGCCCAGGACCGGTTCAAGGAGGTCTCGCACGCCTACGAGATCCTGTCCGATCCGCAGAAGCGCGCCGCCTACGACCGCGGCGGCGATCCCTTCGGCGGTGGCTTCGGCACCGGCCAGGGCTTCTCGTTCACCGACATCATGGACGCGTTCTTCGGCGGTGGCGGGCAGGGTGCCGCCAGCGGCCGCGGTCCCCGTCCGCGAGTACGCCGGGGCCAGGACGCCCTGATCCGCCTGGACATCGATCTCGCCGAGGCCGCGTTCGGTGTGACCCGCGAGCTGAAGGTCGACACAGCGGTCGTCTGCGACACCTGTCACGGCGAGGGTGCCGCACCCGGCAGTCAGCCCCGCGTGTGCGAGACCTGCCGCGGCGCCGGCGAGGTCGCGCACGTTCAGCGCTCCTTCCTCGGCGAGATCCGCACGCTGCGCCCGTGTGCCGCCTGCCGCGGCTACGGGTCGATCATCACCGACCCGTGCCGCGACTGCGGTGGCGACGGCCGGGTGCGGTCCCGCCGGACGCTGACGGTGAAGATCCCGGCCGGTGTCGACACCGGCACGCGCGTCCAGCTCGCCGAGCAGGGCGAGGTCGGCCCCGGCGGCGGTCCCGCCGGCGACCTCTACGTCGAGATCAACGTCGCCCGGCACGAGACGTTCAGCCGGCANGGCAACGACCTGCACTGCACGGTGACCGTGCCGATGACGGCCGCCGCGCTCGGCACGACGCTCACGCTGCCGACGCTGGAGGCCGACCTGCCCGACGCCAAGGCGGAGGACGCCAGCTTCGAGTTCGAGGTCAGGCCCGGCACCCAGTCCGGCACCGAGCAGGTGCTGCGCGGGCGCGGCGTACCGGGCCTGCGTGGCGGCCGCGGCGACCTGATCGTCAGCGTCCATGTCGAGACGCCCACCAAGCTGGACCCGGCGCAGGAGGAGCTGCTGCACCAGCTCGCCGCCCTGCGCGGGGAGGAGAAGCCCGCCGGGCAGCTGCGGGCCTCCGGCAAGGGCGTCTTCGGCCGCTTCCGCGACGCGTTCAAGTGAGCCTCCCGGTCCACCTCGTTCCCTCCCTGGCCGCCGTGTCGGCGGCGTCGGAGGTGACAGTGGAGGGCGACGAGGCCCACCACGCTGTGGCCGTACGACGCTTGCGGGTCGGGGAGCGGGTCGTGCTCACCGACGGTGCCGGCACCGCGGTCACCGGGGAGGTCGCCTCGACCGGAAAGCGCGTCTTCACCGTCAGCGTCGCCGAGGTGCGGCACGAGCCGGTGCCGGCGCCGGCGGTCACCGTCGTGCAGGCGCTGCCGAAGGGGGAGCGCGGCGAGCTCGCCGTCGAGATGCTCACCGAGATCGGTGCCGCCCGGATCGTGCCGTGGGCCGCGTCGCGCTCCGTGGCCGTCTGGAAGGGCGAGCGGGCGGAGAAGTCACTGGCCAAGTGGCGCGCCACCGCGCGCGAGGCCGCCAAGCAGGCGCGGCGCTCGTGGTTCCCCGAGGTCACCCCGCTGGCCTCCACCGCCGACGCGCTGGCGCTCGTCGCCGCAGCCGGCGTCGCCGTCGTACTCCACGAGGAGGGCACCGCCCGCCTCGGCGACCTCGCCATCGCCCCCGACGGCGACCTCGTGGTCGTGGTGGGGCCCGAGGGCGGGCTGAGCGAGGAGGAGGTAGCGGCGTTCGAGCGGGCGGNCGCCGTCACCGTCCGGCTGGGTGGTGAGGTGCTGCGCACCTCCACGGCCGGGGTCGCGGCGGTCGCGGCCCTGCTGGCACGCACGCCGCGCTGGGCCTGACCGCGCTGGAGCGGCCCCGGGACGGCCCTACTTGATCGTGAAGGTGATGGTCGCCTCCGGCGGCCTCGTGCCCTCGTTGTCCGAGTCGTCGTCGACTCGCGCCGTGAACGTGTAGGTGCCCGGCTGCAGCGCCGAGACGTCGATCGTCGTCTTCCACGGGTAGGCCTTGTCCATCCAGCCGTCGGCGGTCGCGTTCCCCGAGATCACCACGCCGTCGATGGGGGAGTCGACCTCCCAGGGCACGTTCGCCTCGGGGGAGTTCGCCGTACCGCTGACGCTCAGGTTGCCCGACACGCTCGTGCCGTCGGCGGGGGAGTCGATGGCGATCGATGCCGGGGCAGCACCGGCCAGCGGGGACCCCGTGGCGGCGGCGACGGGGGTCGGCGTCGCCCCACCGTTCGATCCGCCCGCCGACGCGACGGCGGATCCAGCGGCCGCGGGGCTGGCGCCGGGATCGCTGGCCGACGTGGAGTTGGAGGACGAGCCGCACGCCGAGACACCGGCGAGCAGGAGCGCTCCGGTGGCGAGGACGAGGGCGGTACGGCGGGCGGGCAGCACGGTCATGACTACGAGTATGGGTTCCGATCCCCCNGAACGGGGGAACATTGCACGTGTGCCGCGGTGTTGAGCGCCGTAGCATGACACCACAGCGTCTCAGAGGAGAGGGCCCCGCCGGGGCATACATGACCGACCAGCAGCAGGCAGCCCGTCCGACCACCAAGCACACCGTCGTGGTGCCCAACAGCGTCGACATGGTCAGCGTGCTGGGCCCTGCCGACGAGCATCTGGGCCTCATCGAGAGCAACTTCGACGCCGACGTCCACGTCCGTGGCAACCGGATCACCCTGCACGGCGAGCCCCACGAGATCGCGATCATCGAGCGCCTCCTGGAGGAGCTGGTCCAGATCATCCGCACCGGCCAGGGCGTCACGCCCGAGACCGTGGAGCGGGTGATCTCGATGCTNCGCGCGGAGACCACCGAGAAGCCGGCCGACGTCCTCTCGCTCAACATCCTCTCCAACCGCGGCCGCTCGATCCGNCCCAAGACGCTCAACCAGAAGCGGTACGTCGACGCGATCGACAAGCACACGATCACCTTCGGCATCGGACCCGCCGGCACCGGCAAGACCTATCTNGCGATGGCGAAGGCGGTCCAGGCNCTCCAGGCCAAGCAGGTCAACCGGATCATCCTGACCCGTCCCGCGGTGGAGTCCGGCGAGCGGNTGGGCTTCCTGCCCGGCACGCTNACCGAGAAGATCGATCCCTACATGCGCCCGCTCTACGACGCGCTGCACGACATGCTCGACCCTGACCTCATCCCGAAGCTGATGGCGGCCGGCACCATCGAGATCGCGCCGCTGGCCTACATGCGTGGGCGGACGTTGAACGACGCCTTCATCATCCTCGACGAGGCGCAGAACACCACGCCCGAGCAGATGAAGATGTTCCTGACCCGCCTCGGCTTCGGCTCCAAGATCGTGGTCACCGGTGACATCTCGCAGGTGGACCTGCCGACCGGCACGAGATCGGGCCTGCGCGTGGTGGAGGAGATCCTGGAGAGCGTCGAGGACCTCAGCTTCAACCGCCTCACCAGCCATGACGTGGTTCGTCACCGTCTGGTCGGCCGGATCGTGGCGGCGTACGACGACTACGATGCCCGGGCCGAGCGCGCCGCAGCGCCTACGCCGAAGAAGGGTGAGAAGTGAGCATCGAGGTCCTCAACGAGTCCGGCTACGACCTGGACCTGGACCACCTGGCCAAGCTCGCCAGGTTCGTGATGGACCGGATGCGGGTGCACCCGCTGGCGGAGCTGTGCATCAAGGCCGTCGACGAGCCCACCATCGCCCAGCTCAACGAGCAGTGGATGGACAAGGAGGGCCCCACCGACGTGCTGGCCTTCCCGATGGACGAGCTGCGGCCCGGCCTGGTCGACGAGGACCCGGAGGAGGGCGTCCTCGGCGACCTCATCCTGGCGCCCGCCATCGCGGAGAGGCAGGGCGAGGCGGCCGGGCACGGCCTGGTCGGCGAGCTCGAGCTGCTCACCACACACGGCATCCTGCACCTGCTCGGCTACGACCACGCCGAGCCCGAGGAGCATGCCGAGATGTTCGGCCTCCAGGCCGAGCTGCTGCGCGACTTCGGCTCCCACGCCAAGGCCCCCTCGACCGACTTCGCGGTCGGCAACCCCGGTCACTGACCAGCGAGCGAACGAGCGACCCCATGGGTGAGGTCTGGCTGGCCGTGACGGCCGCCGTACTGGTCGTGCTGGCGGGGCTGATCTCGGCGGCCGATGCCGCCCTCGGACCGTTCTCCCACGCGCGCGCCGAGGAGCTGCTCGAGGACCGCCGGCCCGGCGCCCGCAAGCTGGTCGCGCTGCTCGCGGACCCGCCGCGCTACCTCAACACGGCCCTGATGCTGCGGCTGCTGTGCGAGACCGGCGCGATCGTGATCGTCACGCTGCTGGTGCGCGAGTGGTACGCCGGCGCCGGGGTGGCGACGTACCTGACCTCGATCGCGATCATGCTGGTGATCTCCTTCGTCGCGATCGGGGTGGCGCCGCGCACCGTCGGACGCCAGCACAACGAGCGGGTCGCGCTGATCGCGGCCGGTCCGCTGGTGGCGGTGACGAGCGTGCTCGGGCCGATCCCGCGGCTGCTGATCTTGATCGGCAACGCGCTCACCCCCGGCAAGGGGTTCAGCGAGGGCCCGTTCTCCACCGAGACCGAGCTGCGCGAGCTGGTCGACCTCGCCGAGGCGTCCAACGTCATCGAGGGCGACGAGCGCACGATGATCCACTCCGTCCTCGAGCTGGGCGACACCGTCGCCCGTGAGGTGATGGTGCCGCGCGGCGAGGTCGTCTTCGTGGACCGGCACAAGAACCTGCGCCAGACGCTGTCGCTGTTCCTGCGCAGCGGGTTCTCCCGCATCCCCGTCATCGACGAGAGTCTCGACAACATCGTGGGCATGGCCTACCTCAAGGACGTCGTGCGCCGCGACTTCGAGGCGCCCGATGTGGAGTTCACCGAGCGCGTCGACGAGCTGATGCGCCCGGTCATGTGGGTGCCGGAGTCCAAGCCCGTCGACGACCTGCTCGCCGAGATGCAGCAGCGCCGCCAGCACGTCGCCGTCGTCGTCGACGAGTACGGCGGCACCGCGGGCCTGGTCACGATCGAGGACATCCTGGAGGAGATCGTGGGCGAGATCACCGACGAGTACGACGTCCACGTCCACGAGCCCGAGCAGCTCGACGACGGCTCGTGGCGGGTCCCGGCCCGCTTCCTCGTCGACGACCTGGAGCAGCTGGTCGGGTTCGACGTCGAGGAGGAGGACGTCGACTCCGTCGGCGGCCTGCTGGCCAAGCACCTGGGACTGGTGCCGATCCCGGGCTCGCAGGTGGAGGCGCACGGGCTGCGCTTCATCGCCGAGCAGACGGCCGGCCGGCGCAACAAGCTCGGCACCGTCCGCATCACCAAGCTGGAGGAGACCACCGATGACTGACCAGGAGCTGAGTGCCGAGGACCGCAAGCTGGTCACGCTCGCCCGGGCGACCCGTGCCAGGACGGGCGCGGCGCAGGGTGCCGCCGTACGTGACAGCGATGGGCGCACCTATGCCGCGGCCACCGTCGACCTGCCCTCGCTCCNGGTCTCGGCCGTCGGCGTCTGCGTGGCGATGGCGGTCGCNTCGGGCTCCAAGGGACTGGAGGCGGTCGTGCTGCTCGGCGCCGACGCGCTCGCCGACGCCGACCTCACCGCCATCCGCGACTTCGCGGGCGCCGGCGTCGTGATCCACATCGCCGACGCGCGCGGCAGCGTGACGACCACGACGGCGTCCTGACCGGCCACACGGGTCCGCCGCGAGCCTCACTCCAGGGGAAGCGTCCCCAGCTCGATCGTGAGGTGGATGCCGTCGTCGTCGCGGTANGCGGTCAGGCCGGTCATGGTCGCCATGTCCGCCCGCTTCTCGCGCATGTGCTTGAGGAGCTGGTCGAGGGCCAGGGCGACCCGCGCCTGGGTCACGGGCTTGCTGCGCCACTTGACCTGGTTGGCCTCGAAGTAGGGGGCCGCCTTCTCGGCGACGGACGCGATCGCGTCCCGCTCGGCTGCAGTGGACAAGGGAGTCCTTCGGACGGTCGTGGTGTCGGTCGGGGGATGGTTCGAGTTTATCGAGCCGACGCGCTGTTGCGGTCATCGGGGATGGGGGTGCGAGACCCCGAGGCGCGAGGCGGAGTAGGTTAAGGACGTGACTGGTTCCTGGGCGCAGCATGAGGCCGCCGTCGCGCGGTTGAAGCAGTCCTATGACGCCATCCCGGCCGGCGCGCCGGTGCGCCTGGCGAAGCGGACGACCAATCTGTTCCGTGCCCGTAGCGCCACCGGCGCCCCCGGCCTCGACGTGAGCGGCCTGACCGGCGTGATCGAGGTCGACCCGGTTGCGCGGACCGCCGAGGTGCAGGGCATGTGCACCTATGAGGATCTGGTCGCGGCGACGCTGCCGCACGGCCTCATCCCGCTGGTGGTGCCGCAGCTGCGCACGATCACCCTGGGTGGCGCCGTCACCGGCCTCGGCATCGAGGCGACCAGCTTCCGCAACGGCCTGCCGCACGAGTCGGTCCTGGAGATGGACGTCTTCACCGGCGCCGGCGAGGTCGTCACCACCCGTCCCGGCGAGGACCTCTTCGACGCCTTCCCCAACTCCTACGGCTCGCTCGGCTACGCCACCCGCCTGCGGATCAGCCTCGAGCAGGTCCCGCCGTACGTCCGACTGCGCCACCTCCGCTTCGACGACCCCGACCTGCTCGCCAAGACGATCGTCGCGATCAGCGAGGCACGTGAGTACGACGGCGGCAGGGTGGACGGCCTCGATGGGGTGGCGTTCGCGCCGGGGGAGTACTACCTGACCCTGGCGACCTGGACCGAGCCCGACGAGCTTGCTGCCGGCGCCACGGCCAGCGACTACCNCTCCGGCCAGGGGATCTTCTACCGCTCNATCCAGGAGCGCGAGNCCGACCTGCTCACGATGCACGACTACCTGTGGCGCTGGGACACCGACTGGTTCTGGTGCTCGGGCGCGTTCGGCGCCCAGAACCCGCGGGTCCGGCGGTTCTGGCCGCAGCGGTACCGCCGCAGCGACGTCTACATGAGGCTGCTCGGGCTGGACCGGCGCTTCGGCATCGCCGANCGGCTCGACCGTCGCGCCGGCCGGCCGCTGCGCGAACGGGTCGTGCAGGACATCGAGGTCCCGGTGGAGAACCTGCCGGCGTTCCTGGACTGGTTCGACGCCGAGATCGGCATGCGGCCGGTGTGGATCTGCCCGCTCGTGGCCCAGCGGGACTGGCCCTGCTACCCGCTGGAGCCGGGGCGTGTCTACGTCAACGCCGGCTTCTGGGGCACCGTTCATGTCGGCCCCGACGCCGCCGAGGCCCCGAAGAACCGGGCCATCGAGGCGAAGGTGCACGAGCTCGGTGGCCACAAGTCGCTCTACTCCGAGGCGTTCTACGACCACGAGACGTTCGATGCGCTCTACCACGGGCCGCACCTGGCCTCGGTGAAGCGCCGCTACGACCCCCACGACAGGCTCACGAGCCTCTACGACAAGGCGGTGAAGAGAAGATGAGCACCCTGGGCATCGCGCCCACCCTCGACGCGTTCTTCGAGGGCGGCCTCCCCGTCAGGATCAGTGCGTACGACGGCAGCACCGCCGGAGACGGCTCCTCGCCGTACGGCCTCAAGCTGCTCAACCAGCGCGGGCTCGCCTACATCCTGACCGCTCCCGGCGACCTGGGCCTGGCCCGTGCCTACGTCTCGGGCGATCTGGAGCTGGAGGGCACCCACCCGGGCGATCCCTATCCCATCCTGAGCCGGATCGTGGGCCGCACCGACTTCAAGCGGCCGGCGGTCAAGGACCTGGTCGGCATCGCGCGCAGCCTGGGCATCGCCAGCTTCAACCCGCCGAAGCCGCCGCCCGAGGAGCACCTGCCGGTGTGGCGCAACCGGGTGGAGGGCGTGCGCGACCTGGTGCGCTGGGCGCGTCGCCACACCCCCGAGCGCGACGCGGACGCGATCCATCACCACTACGACGTGTCCAACACGTTCTACGAGTACGTGCTCGGCCCCTCGATGACCTACACCTGCGCCGTCTTCCCCACCGAGGAGGCAACGCTGGAGGAGGCCCAGGAGAACAAGTACGACCTGATCTGCCGCAAGCTCGACCTCAAGCCGGGTCAGCGCCTGCTCGACCTCGGGTGCGGCTGGGGCGGCATGGTCCGCCACGCCGCCAAGCACTACGGCGTCAAGGCGCTGGGCGTCACGCTCAGCGAGCAGCAGGCGGTGTGGGCCCAGCAGGCGATCAAGGAGCAGCGGCTCGACGACCTCGCCGAGGTGCGGTTCAGCGACTACCGCAACGTGACCGAGGGCGACTTCGACGCCGTCAGCTCGATCGGTCTCACCGAGCACATCGGGGTGGCCAACTACCCGGCGTACTTCGGCTTCATCGAGTCCAAGCTCAAGGACCAGGGCCGACTGCTCAACCACTGCATCACCCGCAACGACAACCACGCCACCAGCACGGGTGCGTTCATCGACCGCTACGTCTTCCCCGACGGCGAGCTCATCGGCTCGGGCACCATCGTCACGGCGGTGGAGGACAGCGGCCTGGAGGTCCAGCACCACGAGAACTTCCGCGTCCACTACGCGAAGACCCTCGCCGGCTGGAACAGGAACCTCGTCGAGAACTGGGACGCCTGCGTCGCCGATGTGGGGCTCGGTACGGCGAAGGTGTGGGGCCTGTACATGGCCGGCTCCCGCGTCGGGTTCGAGACCAACGAGATCCAGCTCCACCACGTCCTGGCCACCAAGACCGTGGACGGCACCTCCGGCTACCCGCTGCGCCACACCTTCTGAGACCGCCCGGGAGCTCGAGCCTCCGGAGGTCGAGCATCCGGAGGTCGAGCGTCCGGAGGTCGAGCATCCGGAGGTCGAGCTTGTCGAGACCCGGTCTCGACAAGCTCGACCCCCGGGGTCAGCTCGACCCCCCGGAGTCAGCTCGACCCCCGGGGTCAGCTCGACCCCCGGGGTCAGCTCACCAGTGCACGCCCTTGAGCAGCCGCTTGAGCATCTGCTGCTGGGTCTCGGTCGCCGGGTCGGGCTCGGTCGCGCCCTTGGCGGCGGCGGAGTCCGGGAAGGCGTGATAGGCGATGTTGAGCACACGGAACGCCGTCTTCGGGGCCAGCGTGTGCGCCAGGGCGCCGACCGTGCCCGAGAGCGTGTTGACCTCGTGGGGTCGCTCCACCAGCGCCCGCACGACGACGTCGGCCGCCTGCGCGGGTGAGATGGTGGGGAACCGCTCGTACATCTTNGTCGGCGCGATCATCGGCGTGCGCACCANCGGCATGTGCACGGTGGTGAAGCTGACGCCGTCGCTGAACAGCTCGCTGGAGACGACGTTGCTCCATGCGTCGAGCGCCGCCTTGGAGGCGACGTACGCCGAGAAGCGCGGCGGGTTGGTGAGCACGCCGATCGAGCTGATGTTGACGATGTGGCCGCTCTTGCGCTCGCGCATCCCGGGCAGCAGGCCCATGATCAGCCGGATCGCACCGAAGTAGTTGAGCTGCATCGTGCGCTCGAAGTCGTGGAACCGGTCGTGGCTGAGCTTGATCGAGCGCCGGATCGACCGGCCGGCGTTGTTGACCAGGAAGTCGACCTGCGGCAGCTCGTCCGCCAGCCGTCGGGCCAGGTCGTCGATGGCCTCCAGCTCGGCGAGGTCGCACGGGAAGACGTGGGCCTGGCCGCCGCGCAGCTCGATGGAGAGCCGGAGCGCGTCGAGCTTCTCCTTGCCGCGGGCCACCAGCACCGGGATGCCGCCGGCCTGGGCCACCTTGAGGGCTGTCACCTGGCCGATGCCGGAGGAGGCGCCGGTGATGACGACGTACTTGCCCTTGAGGGCCTTGCGGACCTTCTTGTCGCTGGTCAGGGACGTATCGAGGTTGTCCTCCCAGTAGGCCCACAGCGCGCGGCTGTAGGACTCCAGCGGNGGGAGCTCGATGCCGGAGCCGGCCAGTGCCTCCTGGGTGCGGGTGCTGTCGAAGACGGAAGGGAAGTTGACGTGGGCGAGCATCTCGGCGGGGATGCCGACGCGGCCGACCGTCTGGCCGAGCGCCGCCTGCACCGGGGCGGACCGCACCGCGCTGGTCAGCAGCCGGGAGGGCCGGACCGCCTTGGGCACCATCTTGCGCGCCGGCCGGATCACCTTGCGATCGATGGGAGTCGCGAACGTCGGTGCGCCGGCGGCCTCGCAGAACTGGTTGAGCATCTCCACGACCGGCTGCGGCTGGGGGTTGACCAGATGGAAGGCCTCGCCATCGTGCCCCTCGGCGTGGGCGAGGTGGTCGATGGCGCGGGCGACGTAGTCGACCGGCACCACGTTGGTGTCGCCCAGGTCGACGCCGACCAGCGGCACCCAGGACGGCAGCGTGTCGCGCAGCCGCTTGATCAGCGGGAACAGGTAGTAGGGGCCGTCGATCTTGTCCATCTGGCCGTCGGTGGAGTCGCCGACGACGATCGCGGGCCGATAGATCCGCCACGGCATCGTCGCCTCCTCGCGCACGATGCGCTCGGACTCGAACTTCGTGCGGTGGTACGGCGAGGGCAGCGGCTGCCCCTCGTCGAACATCTCCTCGGTGAAGACGCCCTCGTAGTCGCCGGCCGCGGCCACCGAGGAGACCTGATGGAACCGGCCGGCCTGCAGCGCCGCCGCGAGCGAGAGCGCGTTGCGGGTGCCGTCGATGTTCATCGCGTCGTTGGTCGCGTCGTCGGCGGTGATGTCGTAGATCGCCGCGAGATGGAAGAAGTGGTCGATCCGGCCGCGATGCTCCTCGATCCACGCCGGCTCGACGCCGAGACGGTCCTGGGTGAGCTCGCCGATGACGGGCACGACCCGGTCGGGACCCCAGCCTTCGATGAGCCGCTGCATCCGGCCGAGCGAACCGGCACGGCAGAGCACGAAGACGGTGCCCTCACGGTTGGCGATCAGTTGCTCGACGAGTCGGCGGCCGATGAATCCGGTCGCACCGGTCACAAATGACGACATGGAGCCGAGAGTAGTGCTGCAGCGGCCCGGCGTCTCGGGTCGTCCCATTCCGCCGACCGGGCGCCTCGCCGGTAGCCTGAGCCCGATGAGCACGCGGGCCCGACAGTACGAGGCGCAGGTCCTGCGCCGTGAGCAGCTGAGCGACCACTTCGTGCGGCTCGTGCTCGGCGGAGCGGGGCTCGCCGACTTCGCGAGCACCGGCATCCCCGACGAGTGGGTCGGGCTGATCGTGCCCGGGCAGTTCCAGAGCCGCTACTACACCGTCCGCTCCTGGGTGCCGTCGACCGGCGGGGGCGAGCTCACCCTCGACGTCGTCGTGCACGACCACGGCCTCGTGACCGAGTGGGCCGGGCTGGAGGCGGTCGAGGGCCAGACCGTGACCGTCACCGAGCCGAAGGGGTCGTTCGCCCTCCCCGAGTCGGCGCAGTGGCTGCTGCTGGTCGGGGACCTGACGGCGCTGCCGGCGATGGCGCGCATCGCCTCGGAGAGCACCGTCGCCACCCGGCTGTGGGTCGAGGCGCCGGAGGTGATCGAGGGCTACCTGCCCCGGAATGCCGACGTCCGGTGGTCGACACCGCCGGCGGAGGGCGAGTCCGCGCTGGCGGCGGTCGTCGAGTCGATCGCCTGGCCCGAGGGCGAGGGCTACTTCTGGATGGCGGGGGAGTCGGCGCAGATGCGCGCGATCCGCAAGCACCTCATGCGGGAGCGGCGCCTGCCGTCGACGGCGTACGACGTGATGGGCTATTGGCGCGGCGGCGCCGTCCGGCAGCCCCGCGCGGTCGACCCCGGTCCGATCTGGCGCGCAGGCAAGGCCGCCGGACTCAGCGACCAGGAGATCTGGGCCAGCTACGACCAGGCCCAACACCGGGCCCAACACGACGCCCAACAGGGCGCCCAACACGACGCCCAGCAGGAGGCGCAGCAATGACCGGATCCGGTACGCCGTTCCGCAGCGGATTCGTCAGCTTCGTCGGCCGGCCCAACGCCGGCAAGTCGACGCTGACGAACGCGCTGGTGGGCACGAAGGTGGCGATCACCTCCGACAAGCCCCAGACGACCCGCACGGTCGTGCGCGGCATCGTGCACCGCCCCGACGGGCAGCTCATCCTGGTCGACACCCCCGGCATCCACCGACCCCGGACCCTGCTGGGGGAGCGGCTCAACGACCTGGTCGAGGCCACCTGGACCGAGGTCGACGTCGTCGCCATCTGCTTCCCGGCCAACGAGAGGATCGGTCCCGGGGACCGCCGCATCGCCGAGAACGCCAACAAGCTGAAGAAGTCGATCAAGCGGGTCGCCGTCGTCACCAAGACCGACCTCGCCAGCCCGGAGCGGATTGCCGAGCATCTGCTCGACATCGCCGCCCTCGGACAGGACCTGGGCATCGAGTGGGCCGAGATCGTGCCGGTGTCCAGCGTGGCCGGCTCGGAGGCGGGGCAGGTGGAGCTGCTCGCCGGGCTGCTGCTGGCCCAGCTTCCGGAGGGGCCGCCGCTCTACCCCGAGGGCGAGCTGACCGACAGCCCCGACGAGATCCTGGTGGCCGAGCTGATCCGCGAGGCCGCCCTCGACGGCGTGCGCGACGAGCTCCCCCACTCGATCGCCGTGCTCGTCGAGGAGATGAACCTGCGCGAGGACCGCCCCGCCGACAAGCCCCTGATGGACATCCACGCCTCGCTCTACGTCGAGCGCGACTCCCAGAAGGGCATCGTCATCGGGCACAAGGGCTCGCGGCTGCGCGACGTCGGGCAGCGGTCCCGGCTGCAGATCGCCGAGCTGCTCGGCGTACCGGTCTTCTTGGATCTGCGGGTGAAGATCGCCAAGGACTGGCAGCGCGACCCGCGCCAGCTGCGCAAGCTCGGCTTCTAGGAGTACATCCGGTCTCAGCCGGCGTCCGGCGCCCAGCAGATCCCGTAGGTCTGGCCTGCGGTCCACTGCTCGGCGGTGGGCCACTCGTAGCCCCACTGGTAGTTGAGCGCGTCCTTGGCGACATCGCGCCCCGCGCTCTGGCAGGGCTGCTGGCCGGCGGCCTTGACCGCGGCCTCGCCGGGGTAGGGGCCGCTCGGCAGCGCGACGGTCTGCAGCGCCCGCCAGGTGTGCGCGGAGCGACAGGGCACCCGGGCGAAGCCGGCCGTGCCCGGCTGGGCGGTCGCGCACATCGACCAGTCACCCGCCTTCGGTGAGTCCAGCACGCCCTTGAGCGAGCCGGTCACGGTCGCGAGCTGGCGGTCGCCGGCGAGTGCGATGACGTCGCAGCGGTACCAGTCGGCCCCCGCCTCGGCCTGCGCCACCGTGGGGGTGAACCAGACCGCTCGCAGCATGCTGAGGCGCAGCTTCTCCGCATCGCCCCCGACGTACGCCGCCAGCCGCGCGGGGCAGGTGCGCGCGACCTGCCGGTTCACCCGGTCGGAGTCCACGGCGAGCAGATGACCGGACACCAGGGTGGCGAGGCCACCGACGGCGAACGTCTCGGACGTGTGGCCCGCGCTGCAGGGAGCCGACGGGTCGGAGGCGGGCAGTGTCGGGGCGACGGCCTGGTCGTAGGTCAGCTGGGCGCAGCCGTTCGCGGCGGGCCGCGGAACGGCCGAGGCGGTCGGCGGCGGGGCCGATGGAGTCGGCTTCGGGGCGGGGCCGGCAGAGCCGCAGGCCGCAAGTCCACCGAGCCCGCACAGGATCCCGGCGACGGCGAGGGTGCGAAGGACGAGCCGCAGACGGGTCACTGGGTCGTCGCCGCCCAGCAGACGGAGCGTCGGTTGCCCGCCGCCCACTCCTGCGCGCCGTACCACGTGTAGCCGTAGTCGTAGTCGCTCGGGTAGCCCAACCAGGCATCGACCGAGTCCGCGCAATAGGTCTTGGTCTTGGCCCGGACCGCCGCGTCGCCGGGATAGCGATCGCCCGGCTCGCCGAGCCTGATCGTGGTCACCGCGCGCCAGTTGTGGGCGGCCGAGCAGGGCACCTTGGTGGAGGTCGCCACGGTGCGGCCCTTGGCGCACGCCATCCAGTGGTCGTCACCGCGGCCCTGCAGGAGGTTCTTCGTGGTGGTCGGGAGGTCGACGTACCTGTCCTGCGTCGCGGCGCCGCCGAGGATGTCGCAGCGGTACCACCGGGCGCCGCGCTTCCAAGCGGCCTGCGAGGGTCGGAACCAGATCCAGCTCAGCAGCGAGCGCATCGCGGTGCTGTCGTCGGTGTCGAGGTACGGCGAGAACGCCGCCGAGCAGGTCGCGTAGGCCCAGCGGTCGAGCGCGGGGTCGTCGTACGCCTTGTGGCGCAGGCTCTGGGGCAGTGTCCCGACGGCGAACGTCTCGGTATCGTGCGGCTCGCTGCACGCCACCGGCCGGCTCGCGTTGCTGGGCCGGGACACGTCGGCGGCGCTCAGCATCCGGCATACGCCCACGACCGGGGGCGACGTCGAGGCCGAGGCGTCCTGCGTGGCGCCGCCGCCACACGCGGTGAGCGTCACCAGGACGGTCACGGCGAGGACGAGCAGGCGGGCCACGGGGTCCAAGGCTAGTGGTCCGCGCCCACCCGCCCTCAGGCGGCTGCGGCGCCGAGCGCGCTGCGCAGGTCGCGCAGGATCCGGCTGAGCAGGCGGGAGACCTGCATCTGGGTCACGCCGAGCTGCGCGCCGATCTCCTCCTGCGTCTGGTCCTCGAAGAACCGCAGGTAGAGGATCCGCTTGTCCCGCTCGGGCAGTTCCTTCAGGACGGGCGCGAGGGCCGTGCGCGCCTCGGCCGCCTCGAGGTCTCGCGGCTCGCCCGCGTCGTCGGCCAGCAGATCACCGACGGTCGCCGTGCCCTCGGCGGAGATGGGCTGGTCGAGCGAGGCGGGGCTGAAGCAGCCGAAGGCGACGATGGCCTCGTCGTACTCCTCGCTGGAGATGTCCATCTTCTCCCGGATCTGGCCGTCGCTCGGCTCGTGGCCCAGCTCCTGGGTGAGGTCCTCGATGCAGCGGTTGACGCGCCACTGCAGCTCCTGGACGCGACGCGGGGGGCGCACCGCCCAGCTGTGGTCGCGGAAGTGGCGCTGCAACTCGCCGCGGATCGTCGGCACCGCATAAGTGAGCAGGTCCTTGCCCATCCCGGGGTCGAACCGGAAGACGGCCTTGACCAGGCCCTCGTACGCCGCCTGCTGGAGGTCCTCCATCGGCACGCCCCGGCGACGGTAGCGGGACGCGACGGCCTCGGCCACGCCCCGGTTGATCAGGACGACCTCGTCGAGCAGGCGGCGGCGCTCGGCCGGGTCATCGGTCGCCTCAGCGCCCGCCAGCAGCTCGCAGGTCCGGTCTGCCCGCTGGGCCCGCGTCAGTCCCCGGTCGCCGTCCGGGCGCCGGACCCGCCGAGCAGGGCTCGTCGTCCCTGCGGTGGGCTCGCCCGCCTCGCCCTCCTGCGGCGTGGCGTGCGTCATCGGTTCTGCCATCTCCAGCCTCCATCCCGAGTTGGTGGTGGTTGTGCAGTTCGTGATCCACCGTAGCAATACCCCGGAGGGCACGCGACCTCGCCCGGAGCCGGCGTCAGCTCGCGCTGAGCAGGGCGCCGAGAGTGGCGCCGAGCTCGTACGCCGCGGCGCCGACGCTCTCGTCGAGGTCCCCGAGGACCTGCAGCACCGGGGCCGCCTGCCGCCAGGAGAGCGCCGTGACGATGCTCTGCACCGACCGCACCGCGCCGGTGGTGTCGTAGCGCCCGTGCACCCACAGGCCGTAGGGCTTCCGACCACCCTGGGCGGCGCGGGCACTGCCGTCGTCGCTGAGCGCGCCGCCGGCCTGGAGGAAGATCGTGTCGAAGAAGTGCTTCAGGGCACCGCTCATGTAGCCGAAGTTCGCCGAGGTGCCGAGCAGGTAGCCGTCGGCGGAGAGAACGTCCTCGGCGGTGGCCTCGAGCGCGGGGCGCACCACCACCTCGACACCCTCGATCGCCTCGTCGCGCGTGCCGGCGAGGACCGCGTCGGCCAGTGCGGCAGTGGTCGGCGTGGGGGAGTGGTGCACCACCAGCAGCCGCGACGCGGCGCCCATGCCGCTCAGTCCTCGCGCAGCCGCTTGCCGGTGACGAGGTGCGGCCGCACCTGCACCCACAGCGGGCGTACGCCGGCGGCCCAGGCACGCAGCGCCTTCACGTCCNCAGGCACCTGCTCCTCGCGGTAGACCGCCTCGGCGCGGCCGCGGACGACGACGCTCCATCCCACATGCGTGCCGGGGTCGAGATCGTCGATCTCGAGGGCGACCGGGCTCTCGTCGACCTGCTCGGCGATCGAGGAGTGCGCCGTGGTCCGGATCCAGATCGCGCCCTCGTGCGTGACGTAGTTGACCGGGAGGATCTCGGGGCCCGCCGCCGTGGTCCAGGCGATCCGGGCCAGCTCACGGGTCTGGAGATGCTCCCAGCACTCGTCCTCGGTCAGATCCACCAGGTGCCGTCCCATGCGGCCAGTCTCGCAGGCTTTCCAACAGCACGCAGGCGCCGCAACCCGCCCATTCCATGGCGCGAACCTCACGGGCTGGATGCATCTCCCCCTGGTTTCGCCAACAACGGCACCACCACAGGGGGTGTTCTGACGGTGGGCTACTACGCCAACGACATGGTCGCCACCCAGACCCAGACCGGTGCCACCGCCACCCTGTCCAAGTCCTTCACCCGCGACCCCGGCATGCGGCTGCGTGGCGCGACCGACACCACCACCCCCACCGGCGGCACCGCCACCGAGACCCGGCGCACCCTCAACCACTACAGCGACGACACCGACTCCCCGGCCTGGATCGCCAACCAG
>Ga0058694_1000501_pt1 | contig 20236 bp, 23 predicted proteins | sample AgamicOrSfrz_FD_55041 | JGI IMG/M metagenome (GOLD analysis project Ga0058694, IMG submission 55041) | Agave microbial communities from Guanajuato, Mexico - Or.Sf.rz | ecosystem: Host-associated > Plants > Phyllosphere > Phylloplane/Leaf | place: Guanajuato, Mexico | collected 2012-05-30 | reverse complement strand
CGAACCGAATGGCGAATTGGCCGCGAGTTAATCGGGGAATCATGTGCTTGATAACCTCTCTTATTTTGCTCCGGAAGGTCATTCGGCGCGTCGGTGATGTCGTCGGTGCACATGACGCGTGTTACGACGGCTGCGCCCTTCATCGCTGGTGCTCGCCTTTATCGTCATTTCCGCCCCTTCGTCGTAGCGGTCTTTGCACGTGATACCAAGGTATCCAATTTCCGGGGCAGCCAGTCGACGGAACTGACTCATCAAGCTACCACTTCGTTCGCGTCAGCAGGCCGTCGTGGAATCTTGAACGCGCGAATACAACCAACACCCGCGCGTCAGTGGAATGTCATGCTCGATTCAAGTCTCTGCGATTTGTGCCGTTATTGCCAGTGTCGAATGACGGAGACTCTGTCCAATAGTGGGAAAGTTAAAGTTGAAGAAAGCCATATGCACGGTCGCGCTACTCTCGCTTGCAGGATGCGCGTCCCGACCACCGATAGCGTTCGAGCCNCCCGCGCCAGCATATTGCTGCGGCTCCTGGCAACAAGTGCATTTCGAGCAAATGACCTCGACGCAGGTGAGCGGCGTTTCAATCAGTACCGGACGCAGTCCGACGTTCGATTTTCCTGAAGGGCGCTCTACATTTGTCGCTTACAGGCTGCCTGACGCCAAGGTTAAGTCAATGACGGTAGAAACGTACGTGAGTTCGAGTTGGCTACCGATGGCCACCGTGTTTCGACCGAGGGCCTTGTTTCTGGATGCGAGCTTTCGCGAGGCCGGAAATAACAAACTCGAACCAATGACAAGGGCAACAAGGTATCTGCAGGGGGCGTATTACCACGCAACCGCGGATGTCCCCGCGAACGCAGCGTACGTTGTCATCTTCGGAGCATCCTCGGCAAACACTGACCGACTCGTGGCCTATTCGCAGAATGGCTCAATGTACGGGCTTCCTAACGCCTACGAAGGCAAGATTTCCATCCTGTTGAAATGAACCTACAAAAAACGTCTGCCGCTTTCCGGCTCGTCTTGTCGAACGTTATCGTGGCATCGCTGCTGACGGCTTGCGTCCCGCATTTGCTGACGACTGATATCAATCTCCAGCCGGGTGACACTACCGCGCGACTCAGAATCCGATTTGCGGGAGACGGAGCATTAAGCGTCGTCCAGTTCGCTCCTTCAAAATGTTATGCGTACTCAGACCGGGCAGTGAGGTCGCTTACAACCATCAACAAAGGCGAGCACACATTGATTGACCTTAGTCTCATTTCCACGTCCAAATTGGGTATGCCGAATGACCTGGACGGCGTTCCAAAGAACTCGTACGAGGAGATTCTGGTGAAGGCTGGAACGCCTCTCGATTTTGGGGTTAGCTGGTTTGGCGGCGACCAGTTCGTCACCTATCGTGGAAACGGAATCGGAGAGTTCGTGCCTGAGACGGGCAAAGACTATGAACTAAAGGTCGTGGTTGCACCCAGGAAGCCAATGCACCTTCTGGTCGAGGAGCTGCAAGTATCCGACGGCAACATCGTGCGGGTGCCGGTGACGATGAACAAGGTACACCTGTGTGGGACCTAAGCAGCTGGATATCCGCGCGTTAGCGGTGACGGGGAGCGAACAGGAGGTAGGCAGTAGATGAGTGTTGACCTCGAGCAATGTGCCTGCTGCGACCACTTTAGCGTTGGTAGCAACGAGGATTGGGAAATCTGTGCTGTTTGCTTTTGGGAGCAGGACCCGCTGAGCCTGACGCATCCTGACTTCCCGTCCGGTGCCAATCATGGTCTGTCGCTACGCGAGGCTCGGCGTAACTTCGAGCAATTCGGCGCTTGCGCGGAACAGTGGGTTAGCCGCGTGCTACCGGTGGGTAAAAGGAATTTGTATAAGCTCGGGCCGTCGAGGTTTGAACACGTCACCTTGCATGGCCGCGTCATCACCCGTTCCTCGGCGGTGGCGGGTATCGCTCACCTTGGGCTGGCGTAAAAGGGCGCAGTGGGAGGGCAGCAAGTAGAGCGCGCCATGAATATTCACTACCGCATCCGTATCGCACGCCCTATAACATAGATGCAGGGCGATTATTACGTGTCGAGGGTCCACAAAATTCGTTGACACTGCCAGTTCGCACGCCACCTTCCGTCCGGGAACTCCGCTCGGCGCACTGCATTTCTGATTTCTTCAACGACCTAGAACTTTGGCCTCGGGCATCAGGCCCGCAGACCTGAACGGCGCGTGTCCGAGTATGTCAGGTGAACGACGATTCCGGTGTTCGCGAATGACCAATCACATCGATTGGAAACTCAATGTATTTCAGGAGCCAACGTGAAAACACGACTGATGATTGCTTCCGCAGCAGGGCTGGTTGTTTTGGCAGGCCTGGCGCATTCGCAAGGAATGCCAGATACGACACAGCCTGCCGCACCTCAAAATGCTGTGACTTCAGATGTCGCCCCGAGTGCGGCGACCCAGGCATACGGCGGCATGCCCGATACCAAAGTGCAAGGCGGCGCGAAACGTGCAAGGCCCTGCGGCACGACCCCACAATGCAACATCTTTTTCGGTGGGAGCTAGAAACAAGCTGGCAGCGTCCGGCACAACGAGGAAAGAACCGGGCGCTCGCTTCCAGTGGAATGATTAGAGTCATCTTCAAACAGGGTGCGGCGCTACCGTGANTCGCGCGTTGCCGTCGTCCACCGCGTGCGCCTGGACCAAAAATGAGCGCATGTTGCCTGGATTGTCTATGCCGTCGAAGTTCCTTCATAGAACCCTTGGAGCGGCCATGCAAGGTCTGACGCAGGGGATACCAGCGTCCAGCGCCGTCGGAACGGGGGATGACCTTTTCGTGCGCCGGGTGACTTGGTTCTTCAGCACGCCTGTGCCGGCGAGATGTGGTTGCTGCGCCCGTCGTCCCACGTGCTGGGCAAGCAGTCGGTCATAACGGTGCAGCCGCGCATGCCGAATGGCCTATGCCTGAGTGCATCGGGTTGTCGCCCGAAGATGGAGGGGCACACTGTAGGCAGCAGTCCGTAGCCATCGTCTCGATGGGGGCTTACGTTGGGACGACAACGGCTGTCAACGCCACACCATGCGCACGAATTACGGCAATCAGCTCTGAGGGTGTTATCTCATAGCGCATTTCGCGGTGTATGCCGGGCTTGCGTTCATCGACCTCCACCAGCACGACGGCCCGTCCATCGGTCGCGGGTTCCAGTCGCAGCCAGCGAGTGCGATTGCCGGCGGCATCGTATTCGGTAATCAGCGTCATTGCGCCAAAGGCGCCTCTTGCAGGCATGGTGATTCTCCCCGTCACTTCCGACGCGCCGATTTTATCGGCTGTCGCGAACGCACCGAAGTTACGCGCGTGAGCGCAACCCACTCGTCTTTCCTGGTCAAGGGCCTGTTTCCTGCCACGGCACCTTTCGGTCGCTTCTCGCAAATCGCGCTATCCGTTTCTGCGCGCCGTGCATGACGCCGACCGGCGTACTCGCAAGTTGTTCGTCGTGAACTGCCAGCAGCCGTTGTAGAACTGCAGCGTCATCTGGGCTCACCTGCCATACGTGGGCTGCTGTTGCCAGAGCCGCGCAGCGCTCAAGTGCCGCGGCAGCGTCTAGAAACAGTGCGCCGTCGGCGGTTCCGAAGCCAGCCTCCCGAAGATACCAGGACATGTACAACACATGTATGAGGTCGCTGAGCAGGTGCCCGTTTCCCTCGCCCGCGCACAATGCGGCGAGCGCGAGGTGATTACGAAGCGACAGCGAACGGACGGACTCTAGCGTTGGAGGCAAAAGCCGGAGCCTTTGTGGATGTCCTGTTGGACACCCAATGAATTCCCTCTCTCTTTCTATTCATTTTGCATAAACAGTGTGATTCGATTGAATCTGGTGCCAGCCCCTGAAATCGATGTTTGCTGTCCCCGTTTTGAATTGAGCGGTCTTTGGCTAATGACCAACTGGCAACGGATGCAGTATGAACCGATAACGAAAAGCACAGCGGTCAATTGCAATGTTTAACAATCCGAAGGCAACGATTGGGCGAATATCTATGTAATTTAATGGGCGGGACGCCCAGAAGCAGTTTTCCAGTAGCTGCCGGAATGGGTCAATGATGGCCGGCTGCAATATGTAATTGGCGTGTCAGTCAGAGCGCGGCGCGCAGTCGTATTGTGCGATATCTGCGTTCATCATATGATTTCGGGCGTTTCAAAATTGGATTTTCCGGGGACCAGAAAGATGGGCGCGCAGGACCTTGTGGCAGCAATTAACGCAGGCATAACTCAATCCGAAAGGTTACTGAAGCTCGACGCGCCGCTTGGCGAAGACGTTCTGCTGCCTCAACGGGTCGCCGGCACGTCGCGTATCGGCCGTAACTTCGAATTCACAGTTGACGCCGTCTCATTGCGCGATTCGCTGGAATTGAAAACGCTCATCGCGCAACCCGTCACTCTCTGGATTCAAACCGGCAACAAGTCGTATCTACCTCACCATGGATATGTATATACGGCGCGACGTCTGGGTTCTGACGGTAACCTGACTACCTACCAGTTCACGTTCTCGTCGTGGATGCATTTCCTGCGGTTCCGAAAAGACGCGCGCATCTTTCAGGACAAAGCGGTCGATGAAATACTCGCGACCGTCTTCAACGGCCACCCTCAGGCGCAGGGCGCGTTCCGCTTCGATTTGCGAAAGGCGTTACCGCAGCGGTCTTTTTGCGTTCAATATGAAGACGACTGGAATTTCTGCCAGCGGTTGATGGAATCCGAAGGTCTATTCGGCTACTTCGAGCATGCCGACGACGGTAAATCGCACACACTGGTAATAACGGACGACGTGTATTCGCTGAAGCCAGCGGTACCTGAGACGGTCCAGTTCGCTCGGGCGGGTACNAATACTTCGTCTGACGCCTGGGTTCAATGGGCCGGTTCGCGCACGCTGCATAGCTCCTCGTTATCGACGAGGACGTTCGACTACAAGTCTCCTGGCGATGAGAAGTCGACCAACGTGCCCACGTTGTCAACCCACGGAAGTCTGCCCGCCCAGGCTGAGGTCTATGAGTACACAGGCGCATACACGCATCTGACGCAGGACCGCGGCGACCAGCTGTCCAAAATCCGGATGGAGGAATGGGAGTCGCGAGCGAAACGCTTCATGGCTGTTGGGGGCGTACGGAACATCGATGCCGGAAAGTGGTTTCAGCTCGAAGGCCACCCCGAACACGACAAGGACGCCGAACAGCAGCGGCAGTTCGCAGTCATCGCTACGCACTGGTACATCGAGAACAATCTGCCTGTTTCGACCACGGCCGATTTTCCGCACAGTCTCAGGGCAGAACTTTCGCGGGTGCGCGGAGCGCATGCAGGCGCCGCTCCCGCGTTTCTTGTCGCCCACGGCGACGGGAGCGAAGGGTTTTATCTCGTTGAAGCTGAGCTCCAGCGCCGCACCNTTCCATTCCGCAGCCCGCTCGAACACGCGAGACCGGTGATGAGCATGCAGACCGCTACGGTTGCCGGGCCGGCCAACGCTGAAGTTTTCACCGATGAGTTGAACCGCATCAAGGTCCGCTTTCACTGGGACCGGCTTAACAGCGGAGATGAAAATGCTTCCTGCTGGGTGCGCGTGGCTTACTCAGACACAGGCGGTGCCTACGGCGGCGTTCATGTACCGCGAGTCGGCGAAGAGGTCATCGTCTCTTTTCTTGACGGCGACTGCGACCGACCTATCGTCACTGGCCGTGTCTTCAATGCTGAGAAATCGCCACACTGGCATTCGAATGGATTGCTGTCAGGGTACAAGTCCAAAGAGTACGGTGGCGCTGGCTATAACCAGTTGGTAATGGACGATTCGACCGGCCAGAACCGTGTTCATTTGTATTCGACCAGCACCAATGCGCATCTGCATCTGGGTTATCTCATCGAGCAGTCGGGAAACAACCGCGGCTCATATCTGGGCAGTGGATTCGACCTGAAGTCGGACGCTTACGGCGCTGTCCGGGCCGGACAAGGCTTGTACGTCTCGACTCATCCGTCGAACGGTTCGTCGAGTCAACCACTCGATGTTCGTGACGCGCAGCAGCAGCTCGTCAATTCCGGGAGTGTGCTGGAGTCGTTATCGGATGCCAGCGAGACTCATCAGGCTGAAAGCCTGAAGGACGGACGGGAGTCGCTGAAAGCGTTCACCGATGCGACACAAAGCAGCGTTTCGGGAGCGTCCTCAGGAGGGAACACAGCTGGCGGAGGCACCGGCAACGCCAACGCTTTCAAGGAACCCATCATGCTGTTCGCGAGCCCGGCAGGCATTGCAGTGTCGACGCCACGCTCCACGCATGTTGCAGCCGACGAGCAGCTGAATTTTGTCAGCGGGCAGAGCACGCATATAGCGACAGGCAAGTCACTGGTCGCAAGTGTGGCGCAACGTATCAGCCTCTTCGTCCAGAACGCCGGCATGAAACTGTTTGCCGCAAAGGGGAAGGTGGAGATTCAAGCCCATNCGGACAACGTCGAGATAACCGCGCAGAAGACCCTNCGGTTACTGTCCGCCACNGAGAAAGTTGAGGCAGCAGCCAACCAGGAAATTCTGCTGACCTCCGGTGGCGCGTACATCCGTATTTCGGGCGGCAACATTGAAATTCATGCGCCCGGAAAGATAGACGTCAAGGGTAGCCAGCATTCATTCAATGGGCCCACGAGTACCACATACCCGCTGCCGGCGCTGCCGACATCCAAATACGATACGGCGATGCAGTACCGGTATCACGACGACGAACCGGTGCAGGGAGCGAAATATATAGCCACGCTATCCGACGGTAGCACGCGGCAAGGCACTTTGGACGCACAGGGACGGATGAATCTCAGCGACGTCCCTGTGGGCCCCGTAAAGGTCGAGATTGGACCTGACGCACGCTCATACGCTCGCAAGGACAGGACCAGCAATCCAGACTTTAAAGGCGAGCAACTGTCCGAGGCCGACATCGATTCGCTGATTCAGAAGCACGGGGGAGCGTGACAGTGAGCTGGAGCGTAGAAGACTTCAAGGCGACTTCGTTGGAGGTCGGTCAGTGGTGCTGGGGCACGCTGCAGGGCGCATTCAACGAAAAGCAGACTATCAGCCAGGTCATCACTGACGCCGCCATCGGCATGATTCCGCTGGTCGGTGACGTCACTGCTGTACGCGACCTCCTGTCCGTCGGTATAGGCATGAGTTCGGACCCGCGAAAACGCCAGGAGGTGATGCAGTGGGTTCTGTTCGTCGTTCTGATATTCGCGCTGATTCCCGTCGTCGGTGGCGTTATCAAGGGCGTTGGCCGGCTCGCTTTACGAGTGGTGGGTGACGCGGCAAAGGATGCAGAACTGCTGCAGGAGGTTGTACAGTTCCTGAACCGGATGGGGCATGGCGACGCGCCGCAGTGGCTGAAGGCTCTCGACATCGGCAAGTACCAGTCACAGTTACTCTCCAAGGTTAAAGACTTCTGTGCAACCGTGCGTCTGGCTATCGAGCGCTCTCTCAAAGCCCGCGTTGGACAACTTCTGCCGGAGGTCTGGCGCGCGCAACTCGCGCGTGTGGGCGATGGTTTCCGCGCCCTTCAGGAGCTTGCTGACCAGATGGTTCCCAAGGCTGTCAAGGAACTGGATGCGAAGCTCAAGACGCTCCAGAATATGGTGTACCGCGGCGAAATTCATGAAATTGCTACGGGCGGCATGCCACGGGTGAAACGTGAGGCTGAAGCGTATCTTGAGGAGCGCAAGCTCGCGAGAGAGATACGGCAGGGCAAGTTTGCCTCAACGGAATGTGCCGTGGACGATATGCGCATTAAAGCTAGGTACCAGTCCAAAATAGATGCCGGCTGGCCTGACATACTCGCGGATGTCAGTGAGGATGTACCTGCATTTAGAGGCGAACAGGTGTATCGCACGCTTGCGACATTCCACGGCGAACTTGCCGCACTCGACGCCGACCAGTTGGCGGGACAGACGCTCTATCGAGCATTCGGCAACCCTTCGAAGCACGCCCCTTGGGGCAGCAAAGCCGCCGGCGGACGCCAGCCGGCGTTTTGGGGAATCGGCAGTCCGCCCAAAAATGCGGAAGAATGGAGAGTCCGGTCGGCCGTGTTGGATGAGTGGAATGGCAACGGGTTCCTCGCCGTTGTACATCTTCCTAGCGATTTCGGAACGCGGATGCCAACCGCAAAGGCTTGGGCTGGCCAGATTGCAGAGCAGTTCGGTGACAAAATTCCTGCGCAATATCTGGAAGGGGGCGGCCGTCAGTTGGTGGTTGACATGGGTGCACTTGCCACCGAAATAACGCGGATTGGTGAGAGTGTGAAGGCAAGTGGTACTGCACTCACTGAAACTATCAACGGAGTTCGGGTCGACTTCTATCCGACCAACTGGACGAACGTTGAGGACGTGTATGGATACAGTAAATTTTCAGAGGACGTATCCGGTTCGGCTCGCACGCGCCGGCTCGGCAGCGACGAAATACAAACNAAGGTAGCGAACAGCAAAACAATCGCGGCGTCTCGTACGGCCGCGAGCAGTCAGGAGTNAATTTGATGGGGTACGTCACGCAAGAATATGACATGCAGNATTCCGAGACTCGGCGACGCGTGTTTTGGTTGCTNAAGCGACTGACCAGTTATTCGCTGTGGGCGAAGAAACGGGATGCATGGGAGGTGTTTTCCAGGGCATTCGAGAACGCTGTCAGAACCTGGCCCAAAAACGACCCCGAGCGGATGGACCCCGATTTGCTCCCCGGAATCTACGAAACGCTAGGTCTATACAAAAAAGGGGTTGAAGAACTCGGGAAGGGACATCGATTTGTATGGCGGACCGGTCAACCCCTTGATGCCGCGATGGACAAAAGCAGTACGGTTCGCAACTTTCTGTACACGCATCCTGACTACTGGGAGCGAGGTGCACAGACTGCGCCTTACCCGGAAAAAGTCGAAGCACTAAATCGGCTACTACTGGCGTCCCGTTATGAGGGCGATTACGCACCGATTGAAGTGCCGTTCATACCTCGAATGTCCGCTCGCTACTCAAGTCCGGCAGCGTTGCTGGACCCCGACCGTTACAGGTACCAGTTCTACCAATTGCCCTACCCCGTCTTTCCAGCCGAGATTTCGGAAGTGCCTGCGGCCACGGACCTCATAATCAGTTCCGGACAGCGCGTACCGGTAGACGGGATATGGGAGCCTGTCAAGGTCGAGCGAGAGAAGGCCCTCGGCATCGTGCCTTTGGGGGTGAGAAGTATCGAGAACAATGGGTGCTTCAACTATCTCGTGAGTGACACGAAGGCGCCCAATGTGAGGGGCAAATGGAACGAGGCGGAGTCTCGCACTGAGCGTCTAGGCACCCATTGGCGGCTCCTGTGGGAAGACACCCGATACAAGGACGGTGTCATTCCGGACGAATCTGAATATTTCCTTGAACGTGCGCCGATAAATGTGCCAACGGACCACGGCCAACCCGAGGAGGAGATTGAGGTACGGACAGGTGAGGTTTGCCCGATTACTGGCACTTGGGAAGCGATAGGCTTCAACAATCACCGCATCGAGGCATCGCAGGGCATGGTTATGCCGGACGTGCTCGCGAGCGCAACCGGTTCAGGTGAGCGCCGGGTTCACTGGGTCACATGGCGTCTCATCAGGCGAGCATGATGGGACGCATTGTCGACAACTGGATTAGGAAAGGAAGCTAGTGACATGAGCCGTCGGTTCATCCTGAAGGGCGACAACACGGCTAGTAACGGCGTGGTGCTTGACGGTATTGTCGGCTCGTCGTTCGACGGTCGTCCGTTGGCCTATGTCGGGGCTCCGGTCTTGTGCAATACCTGCAGCGCGGAGGGCGTCATCATCGGAGATGGCTCACCTCGGTCAATGGAGGTAATGGGAAGGCAGGTGGCTTTGGAAAACGACCTGTGCCGGTGTAAGTGCGTGCCTTTGCCGAAGCTCGTCCCGTCCCAAGCAACTGGCACTTTATCGCCGTGAGCAAATACAGGAAGGTTTGGCAGCAGATGCGGCGGTAACAAAAGCCCAAAGCGTTCACACGATAGCTCCGCGCATAACTAGCCTATTTCATCACTCACATGGCATAGTGCCGCATCTCTCAACCGCGGAAACGGCAATGACGACACTCGAATCCTTGCAAGCAAAAATCCAGAGACTGCAGGCGCAAGCCGATGCGCTCCGCGCGAAAAAGTCGAGTGCTGTAATCCAGAAGATTAAAAACTTAATGGCAGAACACGGACTAGCGACTGCTGACATCGATGCGCACACTGGCGGCAAAAAACGCGGACCTAAGCCGGGCGCTAAGGCTGCCGCCAAGTCGGCGGCTTCGACCGCAAAGTACCGTGACCCGAAGACGGGGGCGACATGGTCGGGTCATGGCCGCGCGCCGGGCTGGATTGCCAGCGCTAAGGACCGCTCGAAGTTTTTGGTTGAAGGTAGCGCAGTGTCTTCCGCTCCTGCTGCCAAGAAATCAGCGAAGGCCGGAAACTATGTTAGAGGTCCCCAGCCGGCGCTTTATCGTGACCCCAAGACCGGCGCGACCTGGAGCGGACGTGCACGGCCGCCGGCTTGGATTGCTAACGTCAAGGACCGCAGCAAATTTTTGATTGAGGGTGCGGCCGCGGCGGGCAAAAAGCCGGTGCAAAAGGCTGCTGCCAAGAAAGCCCCGACGGCGAAGAAAACTGTTGCCAAGAAGTCCGCGAGCGCGAAGCTGCCAGCAAAGAAAGCGTCGGTCAAAAAGTCTTCGGCGAAAGCGACACCCCAGAAGAGCGTAACCGCGGCCGCTCCGGTGTCCCCAGTCGACTCTGGCGCCGAGTTGACGACCTAAACGTAGTTGTCAGGTGTCCGGTGGACCAGCGATTTTCTGGTTCCACCGGGTCACCAAATCGACGACGTTTTATTGCGGCTGTGTCGGCTGACGTCGCGCGGCTTGCTGTTGAGCGTGCTGCCTGGCAAGGTGCCTGCCAACTATGCAGCTACCGACTGCGCCAGCGCCACGCATCTGCGAGCCCATAGCCACATCACCCTGTCAGCGAGCACCCGCAGGACTTCGGCTAAAATGCCGGCATAACAACGATGGGGCCGGGGATGAAAACAAAATTAAAAGCTTTTGTGGCGATGATTGCGGTGGGCTCACCGGCGATAGCGCAAGTGACGATTGGCGCAAACGGCCAGCCTGTCGCACCCGAGAAGCCGATTTATCTGTCGTGCATCGGGAGTCAGTTGCAGTTCGGAAACGGATTCGGCCCGAACTTCACAGCCGAGCATAAAGGCGTCCGCGAGGTCATCGTTGTCGACAAAGTCCGTGGTGTTATCTCCGTTGACACCAGCCTCGCTGGTCACGTCGACGCTCGCATGTACGAGAACGACGACGAATGGTATGCAGCGGTGCAACAAGTGAACCTGCCTTACAAGGGCAAGGTTATACAGTACGTTGCAGTGCAGGTGAATCGCATAAACGGGCAAGGGCAGATTACTTACAGCGTTGACCCTAAGCAGCACACGGCCTACATGGACTTTGGAGGGACCTGCTACCCGGCAGCGCCGCAGTTCTGACGTCAGAACTGAACGGCGCGATGTCGGTATAGAGCGTTGCCCCGCAGTGCCTGATTGCATCGCCTGCATCCTGCAGCGCTCGCCCGCAGTAAGTTTTTGATTGATGGCGACCGCACGGCGGCCGATGTAAAACCGGCGGCACGAAGGCAATTGCAAAAAAGGCCCCGACGGCGAAGAAAATTGCTGCCAAGCAGGCACAGCGCGCGAAGGTGCCGGCTAAGAAGGCGCCTGCGAAAAAAGCGCCGCGCAAGAGCGTGACCGCGGCCGCTCCGGTGGCCACAGTCGAGTCGGGCGTCGAGTTGACGACCTAATCTTGTTGTCAGGTGCCCGGTGGACCAGCGATTTCCTGATTCCACCGGGGACATCAGGCCGGCGACTTTTTATTGCGCCTCTGCTGCCTGACGGTGTGCGGGTTGCTGCTGAGCCTGCTGTTGTGCGTGTTGTTTGGTAAGGTGTCTACCCACAACGCAGCCACCGACCGCACCGACCACAGCATGGTGGCCAGCGTAGTGTCCGGCGACCCCGCCGACGACGGCACCCTTCAGGCATCCTGCAGCGTTCGCCGTGCCTGCCGTTGCGAAGGCAAGGGTCGTTGCAATCAAGCTGGTTCTTATCAAGCTAGCGTTCATTCGAATATGCCCAGACTTTCGATTGACGGGATGTGACGCCTTATTGCGTCGCTTCAATAGCCGCGCCATCCATGACGCTCGCGCCACTCGTGTTCACGCCACTCATGACGGCGCCATTCTCTCTCGCGCCACTCACGGCGTTCCCGCCATTCGCGAGCTCGCCAGTCATCGCCATAAGCGACTGCCACGGGTGCGGGGCCGTACGCGACAGGAGGCGGTGCATACACCGGTTCCGCCGGCACATACACGGCTCCGGGAACACCCAGCCCGATAGCTACGTCGACGTGTGCTGATGCTGCGCTTGAGGCTGCAAGCACTGCAAGGCCAAATGCTGCGCCGAGAATCTTCTTGTTCATTTTCCCACTCCTCGCACATTCGAGTGCAATGTCAGTCACTACGGTTCGGAGTTTAGGAGCGGGCGGCGGACACATGTGAAACGGCCGTGCGAGAGTAGTAACAGCGAATTACTGGCGAGGGCGCAGGGGCGAGATGAGCTGCGTTCGCGTCCACCACTGCCGCTCTTTTGGAGGCGCGCGATAGGCCGAGGCGGCACAATGCACAGAGCTGGGCAAAGCGGCAGGAGCAAGGCTCGAATGAACGTAAGACGCTTAACGCTTTAATGCTCCACTGGCACTTGACCAACGGTTCCTTCGACTGCTGGCAATCAGCGCGGAGGCGCGAAGATTTCCAGCACCGATAGCAACGATGGCACACCTGACGTACTTAAGGCTGAGGTGTCGCGCACAGCCTCGATTCAAATCGAAGACCGTTCACAGCAGAAATTGCCAACGCCTTATAAATCGACCGGCGACCGACAATTGCTCCGGCTAGTTCATTGTTGATATCGAGAGCAGGTGGCGTTGGCACGTACGATAGATGCTCCTCGTCGTCGGAGCCGCGAAGTCAAGACGAAGTCTGCTATCAAACATCGACGCGAAGAAATTGGCACTCAGCGCAACGCCGGTCTCAGAGCTGATGCACTCGGCGACGTTTTGTGCCCAGCATGCAAGCCTCACACGACTAAGCAGGTCTCCGTCGCGCGAATTCTTTCTCGCCCAGCTTTTGGCTGACTCGACCGTATTCGCGGGTGTCATCCAGCGACCGGTGATGTGCTTCGTAAAAAGATGCGATATCACGAGAAAAGTGAGGAGCTCCGACCGCGCGTGGATATCCCATCGTGAGTACGTTGTCATTGGATATTCGTTCTTCGACGGATGAAGACCAGTTTAGGACGGAACGGCGTAAGGTCAAGGAAACGACAAAAGCCATTCGATGGAGAAGCCGGGCCGTCGGCGCAAAATCTATTCCGACGCCGTGCGCGCCAAATTGATAGCGGTCGGTTAGCCGCGTCCCGGCACTGAACATTGGGGGCCCCGGTAACTGGCCCTTGATGTCCGTCATCGTTGCGCATTGGCGTGACCGTCGACGGGCTGCGACGAGGCAACTGCGCTGCAGCGTGAATCGTGGCGCAACACGCCCTATCATTCGACGCATAGGTATCGAGCAGCGCGGCGTATCCTGTCAGCGGACCTTCACTGCTTTAGCAATCGCCTTTAGGGAGACCAATATGCGAATCGCGATGAGGGTCGTCACTGACGCTTACAAGGCACTTGCTCGGGGCGATGCTTGCCCGCTCGTCGCGCTCATTCCAGCGGGCATCGAATGGAGAATAGTTGGGCCGGCAAGTCGCCCGCACGGCATCGTATGCCGTACGCCGGTAGACGTGCAGAAGTATTTTGGTGACCTTTTCTCCTCGGAAAGAATCACCAGCTTTGAGCCCGATGACTTCATCGACATGGGTGAGCAGATTGTCGTAATCGGCTTCGTTGCGTCGGCAACGAAGTCGACAGGCGAATTCTTCAAATCTCAATGGGTGCATATCTTCGATGTCCAAGACGGCCTGCGGACGCGCTGGTCCGACTTTCTGGATTCGTCCGTGCCCATAGCGTTGGACGTGCTGCCGCTGGCTAGCTCTGCTTCGAGCCTTCGGACCAGGGGGACTTGAACAGAGAATCGCCCATGGGCACCAGCTCTCGCAGTGGGGACAATGAAGAAGCGCCGTGGCGGCCGACTGGCGCGCGCGAAGCGGTGGATGAACTCACGCGCAATTCAAAGGCGGGAATCTATGACAAGCGAAAGTGACCGCACACTCTGGCTCCCGCGGCCCATACACATGAGTATGCGCACGATTTTAGCGTTGAGTGTGTCGCAATGCCTCGCGTCTGAATACGAATGTAGTATCAGACGTACGCCGAGGTCGGCGTCGTGATATTGGACGTTATCCGGCACGACGAGTTCTATGCGGCCGATGGTTACCATCGACATGTCTAGTTGAGAAAAATTTGGCCGCGGTTGAGTGTTCGCATAGGCTCAAGGAATGGCAACCGTTCGATTGGCAGATGGCTTAGCATTTGAATCGTCGCGTGATTCATAACTGCAACTGCCCGCCAAGCAACTTTACATAGAGAAGAAACACCTGCCGATATGCTGACCGACATCTTTGCCTATCGATATTCGAAGTATCCGATTTGGTCGCGATACAGCGAGGCCGAGCGCCGCCTCCTCAATCAAACAATCGGACTAGCAAAAGAGATATACCCCGTACTCGACAGGTCGGGCAAAAAGTTGGAGGCAAACGAAGCCAAGTGGCAAGAAGCTCACAATCGCCTTGCCCGAGAGTTGGGTGTGAACGAACTGGCGCCGCGCTACTATTCGTTCCCAACGAAAGGACCGATGGGGCAAGATTGGCATCAGTCCGGCTACTGGACCTACGACCAGGTGTGTGAGCAATTCGTGAATGCCATGCCTCAGCCTGGACTTTCCGATGTTGACGGCTTCATCAAGGAGCGGGTGAGCTTCATTGAACTGATAATGCGCCTGCGCCACGATGAAATAGCGACAGCAAACGCGGACCTCCCTCGGGCTCTGCTCGCAGCGAAGCTCCTACCCGTTCCGCGCCATGCACTTCGCGTGCCGGGGCAAGCAGAGGACGGAGTTCGCGCGCTGAATCTGTCGCTGAATCAGACGTTCCAAAGGCAGGCCGAGGAGCTCAACGAGCGGTTCCGTCGAGTGGGTGCTCCGTTGACGTTCCACAACGGCTTCATCCAGGTAGCTACCGACGAGCTTATCGAGCGTGAGATTGGCTCTCCCTTCTGGCGTCTAGTCGCGGTTCCTATGTGGGAAAACGTGAGCATCGACATGGCTGAAGCACTTGACCGTCGAGATGCCAACGACAAGGACCCGGCATTTTTCGCCGGAAAGGCGCTCGAGAGCGCTATCAAGATAGTTTCGGACATCAAGGGCTGGACGCGCGGCAAGGAAAATGGTGCAAGTGCGTATATCGACAATCTTGTGAGCAAGGAGAACGGCGCCTTCTTGACCGTATGGGAGGGGGAGATGCTTAGGGATTACTTCCGGAAGGTAAGAAACACCGTTGGTCACGGCCCCGGCTCTGAACCGATGCCTTCCCTTACCCCTGTGCAAACCGATTGGGCAATTGAGACTGCCATGTCGTGGGTCCGCACCTTAGTGCGTCGCGTGCAATAACGCGTGTACCTGCCCTCGCGAAAGTGACCAACCTGAGCCGGTGGTGCAAAAATCAACAACTTCCAAATTTGAGAAGGTAAAGGAGCAGCCATTCTATGGTTTGTTGCTGCGTGTGGCGACGGACGAAATGACTGATTCCGCAGGACGTGAACGCGATAGCTCCGCTATAATCCGAGCCATGAAACTTTTGCGGACGTTGCTCCTCCTGCTGCTCTGCGCCGTGCTGCCCATTAGTGGGCTGGCGGCCAGCGGCTTGACTGGAGACTGTCCGATGCAGATGAGCATGGCCGCCGAGGATGGTGGCGCAATGTCTTCGGAGATGCCCGGATGCGAAACCATGAAATCCCCGCAACCGGGGAAAGCCAAAGGCTTCCTCTGCAAGGTAACGGCGCAATGCCAACTTGGTAGTCTGTATCATCCGGTCTCCACGACTGAAGTAACCCGTCCCGCCGGACTGTCCATCCCCGTCGTATTCCACTACGCGCAGTCCCTGACCGTCCGTGAACTGGCCGGTCTCTGGCGACCTCCGCGCGCCATCTAATCCCTTGCTGACAGGTTCACCGCATTTGCGGTGAGGTCGTCCTGCGTCCAGGACGTGGATTCCTTTGGGATTCCGCCGTTGGGGTTAGAACATGCCTTTAACTATTGGCACGCCGTCATGCCGGCGTGTATCACTGCGCGCGCACTCGATTTTTGCCGCGCTGATTCTCGCGAGCGTCGCTGCCCGCGCTCAGGAAGCACCCGTCACGCTCGATGCAGCGCTCCAGTCCGCGACCGACCGCTCGGCCGCCATGGGAGCTGCGCAGGCATCAGTGCGTGCCAGCTCAGAGGTGGCCGTCAAGGCAGGCCAGTTGCCCGACCCAATGCTGAAGGCTGGTGTGGACAACCTGCCTGTGAGCGGACAGCAGAAATACACCATTGGGCAGGATTTCATGACGATGCGCCGCATCGGCGTCGAACAGGAATGGGTGTCGGGCGACAAGCGGCGGCTACGCTCCGCGTTAGCGAATGACGTAGTGGACCGCGAGCGGGCCGGTTACCTGGCCCAGCTCGCGAACACGCGCCAGCAAACGGCCGCAGCGTGGCTCAACGCGGTCTACGCGAAGAAAGCTGTCTCGTTGCAGCAGGAGCTCGTCGGCCACATGACGCATGAGCTCGAGGCGACGAAAGCGTCGTATCGAGGGGCTAAAGCGACGGCTGCCGATGTGACGCAGGCTCAGGCCATGCTCGCGCAGACCCAGGACCAGTTGCTCAAGGCGCGGCAGACGTTCCAGACCGCACTCATTGGCCTTTCCCGCTGGACGGCAACGCCGGCTTCCGATGTGACCGGCGAGCCGCCGGCGCCACAGTCCTATGTCTCGTCCCTGCCGCCCGAGGAACTTCGTGACGTGCAGCCCGCGCTCATCGCTGCGTCAAGAGACATTGCCGTTGCCGATGCCGACACGGCAGTTGCCAACAGTGACCGCAGTCCCAACTGGACGTGGGAGGTTTCGTATCAGCAGCGAGGCGGGGCGTACTCGAACATGGTGTCGGTCGGCGTCAGCATTCCGCTGCCTATCAACCGCAAAAATCGTCAGAACCGCGATGCTGCCGAAAAGGCGGAGCTCGGCACCAAGGCACGTCTGATGTACGAGGACGCGCAGCGTCAGGTGGAGGCGGATATTCGCACGCAGGCGGCAACTCTCGCCAGCGGTCGCGACCGTATCGACAATCTGCGCAATTCCTTGCTGCCCGCTGCGGACCAGCGCGCTCTACTTGCAACTGCAGCGTACAAAGCAGGCACGGGTTCGCTTGCGGACACCTTCGCTGCCAGGCGCGCGCAACTCGACGCCCAGCTTCAGGTGCTTGACCTGCAACGAGACGTATCGCAGACATGGGCCAAGCTCGAATACCAGGTCGTACCTGCCTCGATGTCCGTGAGTCAGTGATGGAGAACAACATGCAAAAGAAACAACTGCCACGCGCGGCCCTGATGGCGTTTGCCGCTGCGGCATTGCTCGCGGCCGGCTATGTCGCCGGTACGCATCGTTCAGCGATGAGTGGTGAGACCGCTCGTGCGGCTACAGCTTCCGGCGACAAGACCGACCCAAAGACTGGCCGGAAGGTACTGTACTGGCACGACCCGATGGTGCCCAACCAGCATTTCGACAAGCCGGGCAAGTCACCTTTCATGAACATGCAACTCGAGCCGGTCTATGCCGATGAAAGCGGCTCGAACGGCATCAAGATTGACCCGGGTCTTCAGCAAAATCTGGGTATTCGCTACGCAACTGTGCGTCGTCGGGAAACAACGGGCGGTTTCGATGCGGTGGGCACCACGCAGTTCGATGAGTCGAAAGCGGATGTCGTCCAGTCGCGGGTGACCGGCTACATTGACCATCTTTACGCCAGCGCCCCGATGCAGCGCGTCGCGAAAGGCGCGCCGATTGCGTCGCTGTTCGTGCCGGAATGGCTTGCGCCACAGGAAGAGTATCTGGCGCTGAAGCGTGGCGCCATGGATGACGGCATGCTTGCGGCGTCACGTGCGCGCATGCGGGCGATGTCGATTCCGGACGGCGTGATTGCAAGTCTCGACCGCACCGGCAAGGCCCAGACGCACATCACGCTATCCGCACCGGAAACCGGTGTGCTCACTGAACTGAACGTGCGCGATGGCGCGATGGTGTCACCCGGGCAGACGCTTGCAAAGGTCTCCGGGCTCGACAGGCTGTGGCTCGTGGTCGAAGTGCCCGAAGCCCTGGCCCTCCAGGTTCAACCCGGCATGAGCGTAGACGCCGTGTTTGCCGGCGACCCGGCGCAGCATTTCACGGGACGCATCCGCGAAATCCTGCCGGGCATCAGCACGAGTAGTCGCACGCTGCAGGCACGCCTCGAAATCGACAACGCCGACTTCAGGTTGACGCCAGGGATGCTGATGCGGGCGCGCATTGGTGCGGCGAAAAAGGTGTCGCGATTGCTCGTTCCGTCGGAAGCCATCATCACGACGGGTAAGCGCTCGGTGGTCATCGTCAGGAATCCGGACGGCAGGTTACAACCGGTCTCGGTCACCGTCGGCAACGATACCGGCGACGATACTGAGGTGAGCAGCGGCCTGACTGAAGGACAGCAGGTCGTCGCATCCGGCCAGTTCCTGATTGACTCGGAAGCGAGTCTGAAATCCGTTCTGCCGAAGCTCGAAGCGACCGCACCAACCAGTGCAAGTGCGCCTGCTCCTGCACCTGCTGCAGCAGCACCGCAGACCTACGACACCACGGGCAAGGTCGAGAAGGTGACAGCAGGGGACATCACGTTTTCACATCAACCCGTTCCAGCGCTGGGCTGGGGCGCGATGACGATGTCGTTCGGCAAACCGTCGCCGACGGCGTTTCCAGACGTGAAGCCCGGCCAGACCGTGCATTTTGTCTTCAGGCAATCTGACGAGGGCTACCAGTTGACCAGGGTCGAACCGGTTGGAGGCGCCAAATGATTGCGCGTCTTATCAGGTGGTCTATCCACAACCGCTTCCTTGTGCTGCTCGCAACCGTGCTCGTTACGGCATGGGGTGTCTATTCGGTCACGCAAACACCGCTTGATGCATTGCCCGACCTGTCCGACACGCAGGTCATCATCAAGGCGTCGTATCCGGGGAAGGCGCCGCAGGTCATCGAGGACCAGGTGACGTATCCGCTCACGACGACGCTGCTTGGCGTGCCCGGAGCGGAAACCATCCGCGCGTATTCGTCGTTCGGCGATGCGTTCGTCTACGTGCTGTTCGACGACAAGACCGACCAGTACTGGGCACGTTCGCGAGTACTCGAGTATCTGAATCAGGTGCAGAGCAAGTTGCCACAGGGCGCGACGGTCTCGCTTGGTCCTGATGCAACCGGAGTAGGTTGGGTCTACGAATATGCACTCGTCGACAAAACCGGGCAACACGACCTCGGACAACTGCGCGCCCTGAACGACTGGTTCCTTAAGTTCGAACTGAAGTCAGTGCCGGACGTGTCCGAAGTTGCGAGCATCGGGGGCATGGTGCGCCAGTATCAGGTTGTGCTCGACCCGGACAAACTGCGCGCCTACGGCATCACGCAGGGAACGGTGGCTGACGCGCTCGGCAAGGCGAACCAGGAATCGGGTGGGTCAGTAGTTGAGATGGCCGAGTCGGAATACATGGTCCGCTCTTCCGGCTATCTGCGTACGCTCGACGACTTTCGCAACGTCGTACTGCGGACAAACGATGCCGGTACGCCGGTTCTGCTCGGCGATGTAGCGCGGATTCAAATCGGACCCGAGATGCGAAGGGGTATTGCCGAGCTGAATGGCCGGGGAGAAGTCGCCGGCGGCGTCATCGTCATGCGCTCCGGCAAGAACGCGCTGACGACTATCGATTCGGTGAAGGCAAAACTGGCCGACCTGAAACGTTCTCTGCCGGCCGGTGTCGAGGTCGTGACCACCTACGACCGCTCGCAGCTCATCGAGCGCGCGGTGGACAACCTGAAGGACAAGCTCATCGAGGAATTCATCATCGTTGGGCTGGTTTG
>Ga0058694_1000489_pt1 | contig 20464 bp, 19 predicted proteins | sample AgamicOrSfrz_FD_55041 | JGI IMG/M metagenome (GOLD analysis project Ga0058694, IMG submission 55041) | Agave microbial communities from Guanajuato, Mexico - Or.Sf.rz | ecosystem: Host-associated > Plants > Phyllosphere > Phylloplane/Leaf | place: Guanajuato, Mexico | collected 2012-05-30 | reverse complement strand
CCGTATAAAAATAAAATCAAATGAATATTTAAAAAATCCAACACTTTATTCTATATTTTTAAACATTTTTATTTATTCATAAGTTTTTATTTTTATAACTATCTTTCTATTTTTGTTTAGAAATTGTTCACAGATAGTTTTGGAAAACACTGGTTGTTTTTGTGTATAATAAGAATATCGATAAAAATCATCCGTATGACATTTTTTTATACGGCTAGTGGACGTACAGCATATACAGACTGTTCTAACTTAATAGATTAATAAGTAGCAGTCGCAAAAATTTTAATTAAAAGGTGATAACATGATGAACATCACAACGGATTCTTTTTCGAATGAGCTGCAGCAATTTTTTATGAACTTTGATCATAAAATTTCGTTTAAAAAAGGTGACTTTCTCTTTCAAGAAGGTTCGACTTCAACTCATTTATTTTTTATTACGTCAGGGGCCGTGCAAGTAGGTAAAGTGACACCGGAAGGACGCGAGCTGACGCTTCAGCTGGCGAGTTCAGGAGACTTAGTCGGGGAAGTCATGCTGTTTTGCGGATCTACTCCCCATATGCTTCAAGCAAAAGCTATTGAACCTTGTACGGCAATCAGTATTCAAAAACGGGTGTTAGAAAACGAACTAGCACAATACCCTGCTCTTTCTATGGAGTACATGAAGTGGATGGGACTACAAATTAAACGAATGCAGACAAAATTTAGAGACTTAATTCTAAATGGAAAAAAAGGTGCTCTCTATTCTACTCTGATCCGCATGTCTAATAGCTTTGGAGTAATGAAGCCAAATGGTATTTTATTAAACGTAACGTTGACAAATCAAGAAATCGCCAATCTATGCGGGACATCTCGAGAAGTGGTCAATCGCATGCTCGCTGAGTTGCGAAAAAACGAAGTGATTTCAATGGCAGATGGAAAAATTATCATTCATAAGCTTTCTTTTTTAAAGAAAGAAATAGACTGTGAGGACTGCCCTGTGGAATTGTGCAGAATTGAATAAGAAAAAAAGCCATCGTTGATGGCTTTTTTCTTATTGAACACCTAATGCAATTTTAGCGTAGCGCGTCATGCGATCTTTATCCCATGGCGGATTAAATGTGATATTCACTTCTACATTTTCTACTTCTTCAAGNGAAATTAATTGTTTTTTCACTTGTTCGCCNATCACACCAGCNAGCGGGCAGCCGATAGAAGTTAACGTCATCGTCACGATAACCGTGTTGTTTTCTTCCATTTCTACACCGTAAACTAANCCTAAATTTACGATATCAACGCCAAGCTCTGGATCAATTACTTCTTCTAGTGATTCCATGATTTTATCTTCTAACTGTTTATCCATATTCATTCTCCTTTCTTTTACTTCCGTAATTATCTTCACGTATTAAATATACCCTTAAACAATTTATCGTAAGCAATCAATAACTATGTCTTACACCGTAACAAGACAGCTTTTGCATGTCAATCGTTCTGCTTTGCTCCTAAGGAAAAGTTGTGTAAAATATGGGAATACAAGCATGAATATTAGTAGAATTCAATATAATCGTATAACTACTTCAATTTAAAAGGAGCCCTATATGAGAAACGATCAACACTTAATCGCCTTAGATCTGGATGGAACATTGTTAACGAATGAAAAAACCATTTCACCTACAACAAAACGGGTATTAGAAAAAGCCAAACAAGAAGGACATATTGTAATGATTGCAACTGGAAGACCTTATCGTTCCAGTGCTATGTATTACAGCGAATTAGATTTATCCACGCCTATCGTAAACTTTAACGGAGCGCTTGTCCATCATCCCCTTCAGCCTGATTTCGGCACGCATCACGAACCTTTAAACCGCCGCACTGTCCATGACATTGTGACAGCTATGCAAGACTATCGCATCAACAATATCATGGCAGAAGTACAAGATGATGTGTATCTTCATTTTGAAGATCGAAAATTAATGGATGTACTTAGCCTAGGGGATCCTAAATTACAAACGGGTGATTTGCGTCATACGCTGCAGCACGATCCAACGTCTATTTTAATTCACGCAGATGAAGAACATGTACAAGATATACGCTCTCACCTTTCAGATGTTCATGCAGAAGTACTAGAACATAGACGCTGGGGAGCACCTTGGCATGTCGTTGAAATTGTAAAAAAAGGACTTAATAAAGCTGTAGGTCTTGAGCGCGTAGCTAATCATTATCAAATTCCACGCGAACGAATTATTGCGTTTGGAGATGAAGACAATGATTTTGAAATGATTAAATTTGCAGGACACGGTATCGCCATGGAAAATGGTATTAGCGAATTAAAACAGCTAGCGCGTGAAGTAACAAAATCGAATGAAAATGATGGTATTGCTTATTATTTGGAAAAAACGTTAAATTTATAACTTAGCTTTTTTTGAAAAGCAAGGTAAATTTTTATCGCTATCATTTTTTTTATTTAGCACACACTATAACCGACACTTCTTAAGGTGTCGGTTTTATTTATATTACGAGGAGGAATTTATGATGGGCAGAGGCAATCGATCAAAACGTTTTGTGAAACAAGGTGCAGACGCAGTTCAAAAACATGATGAACGAATTCCTTATCATATGACTATGGCAGAGGCAGAAGCATTTCAAGCTCAGCAGCGCCAAACTCCTCATGGAGGACAGTAACTTATGAAAAATTCACTTTTTGGTCAAGTAAAAGATGCGATTCGAAATGCAGTATCCGGCCATTCAGAAGATCAGCTTCACCGTCAAAAGCACGGCAACGGTGAACTTGATATTTCAGAAGGCGTATTAAATAGCATTGCTTCTAACGCTTCTCCTGAGGAGCAAGAGCAGCTGAAGCAATTCCAAAACTCATTGCATCAAGCGTATCGATACAGATGGAGAATCACATTCACAAGAGAAAAGCGCAGACATTACGTCTGATACGCTGTCTCATATCGTTCAGAATGCTTCTCCGAAGAGAAGGCACAGCTTGAACAGCTTCAAAACACTTTAGAAGGCGGTCAGTCTCACGCTCACGGTAAAGCTCACACGTCCAGTGAAAGCGTGGCAGCTGATATATTATCTCATGCACAGCAAAATGCTTCTCCTGAAGAAAAGAGCCAGCTTGAACAGCTTCAAAGCACTTTAGAAGGCGGTCAGTCTCATGCTCACGGTGAAGCTCACACGTCTAGTGAAAACGTAGCAGCTGATATGCTGTCTCATGCACAGCAAAGCGCTTCTCCTGAAGAACAAGCTCAGCTTCAGCAGCTTCAGAATACATTGGGAGCTGCTGGTCAAAATCATCAAACGTCTCAGGCTCATACGTCTGCAGCTTCTGATGAAAACATTGCAGCTGATATGCTGTCTCATGCGCAGCAAAATGCTTCTCCTGAAGAACAAGCTCAGCTTCAAGAGCTTTCTAATGACTTAAAAGGTACACATTAATACAAAGGGTCCAGGTAATTAATACCTGGACCTTTTTTAATCCTTGCGAAACAAACCAAAGATTCCCGTTGTCTGAACGATATTGGTAAACGCCTTAGGATCTACCTCTTTAATCACTCGTTCCAAGTCAAATAATTCATATCTAGTCAAAACAATCATTAGCATTTCTTTATCTTCATTTGTAAAGCCGCCTTTAGCCGGTACCGCCGTAATCCCTCGCACGAGTTTGGCGTGAATCGCCTTTCTTAGCTCCACTCCTTTTTTCGTTACGATCATTGCTGTGAGTTTGACATGACGCGTATGAATAACATCAATGACGCGAGTAGTTGTATAAAGCGTCACAAGCGTATAGAGTGACTTCTCAGCACCATATAAAAGACCTGCTAGCACGATAATAATTGCGTTTAATATGAACATATAAGTGCCAATTGGTCGGTCTTTTACTCGAGACAAAATCAGGGCAATAATATCGAGCCCACCAGTTGAAGCTCCAAATTTTAATGTAATCCCTACCCCTACCGCTAAAATAACGCCTCCAAAAACTGCGTTAAGGATGATGTCTTTAGAAAGTGCTTGAATAGGAATAATTCCAAGAAACAAAGTTGTTGCAGCAACGCTGATAAAGCTGTAAACAGTAAATGACTTCCCAACTTTTTTCCACCCTAAAATAGTTACAGGAATATTTAACAACAACAGCAGCACTCCCGTGGAAATAGTAAAAGGGGTGTAATCTGTCACGATACTCGAAACAAGCTGCGCTACTCCTGTAAAGCCGCTCGAATATACATTAGCAGGTATCAAAAACAAGTTGAGCGCAAGCGCATTCAATAATGCTCCTACCAAGACGACTATCGCTTTTTTTGTTTCAAGCCACATATTCAAATGACCGACCTCCGCTTTTTTAAAACTTCTTACTCTCCTATACCCATTTATAAAATGAATAAAGTCAGCATCTTTAAAATAGTTAGTACATATAGTATGTACGATTTGGCAGAATTAAAAAAACTTATTCAAAAATTGTATTTTCCTCAAAGTGCTTATACACTAATACTATGTCGTATATAACGCTTCTCAATGTTTATACATCAAATTCATTTAATATTTTATAAATGCAATTAGGAAGGTGACATTTATGTCAATTAAACTTTTAACCGATAGTGCAAGCGATTTGCCTTTATCCTTTTTTCAAGAAAATAACGTTGGCTTTTTACCGCTTCGCGTAAGCCTGGATAATCAAGAATTTTTAGATCTACAAACGATTGAGCCAGCTTCTGTCTACGAAGCCATCCGTAAAGGCAAGATGCCAAAAACATCTCAAGCGGCTCCAACTACTATGTATGAAGTCTTTGAGGACATAGCTAAATCAGGTGATTCGTGCGTTTATTTAGCTTTTTCTTCAGAATTATCCGGTACATATCAAACAGCAATGATGATTCGAGAAGAACTCCTAGAAAAGTATCCCGATTTCCAATTAGAGATAATCGATACGAAATGTGCATCTCTTGGCCAGGGAGTAGTTACTTATTATGCAGCACAATTACTACAACAAAACCTCTCACTAGTAGAGATGACAGAAAAAATAAAACAATACGCGCTGCATATGGAACATATTTTTACGGTCGATGACTTAGATTTTCTTGCTCAAGGAGGACGCGTGAGCAAAGCTTCTGCTTTTGTAGGAGGTCTGCTTAATATTAAGCCGCTGCTTCATGTGGAAGATGGAAAATTGATTCCAATCGAAAAAATCCGCGGCCGTAAAAAAGTATTTAAGCGCATGCTTGATGTAATGGAAGAGCGAGGAAAAAACCTCTCTTCTCAAACCATTGGAATTAGCCATGGAGATGATTTAGAAACAGCTCTTCAGCTGAAAGAGATGATTCAAGAACGTTTTGGAACCAAACATTTTATTATTAATATTATTGGTGCAGCCATAGGTTCTCACTCTGGCCCAGGGACGATTGCAGTCTTCTTTTTGAACGAAACCATCGAATAATTTAAAGAGGTCAGGGCATTCTAAAGGTACGATCAAAAAGGGGTGTATCACAATGCCAAAAACGAGCGATAACGATAAAAAAGCAAAAGATAATAACGCAAAGCTTCACGAAAAGAATCTGCAAGCTAAGCATAACCGTGAGCTTGGAAAACATTCATTTTCTAAAAAAACTGATCACTTATAAAAAGAAGCCGCTGAATTTTCAGCGGCTTCTCCTTTTAGTTTTCTTCTTTTTTAAAATATGTCCATCCTTCTTCTTGATAAACTTTTCCTTCTTTCATCAGTTTACCAAGCGCACGTTTGAACGCAGCTTTACTCATATTAAAGCGCTCACGAATATCTTCCGGATAGCTTTTATCCCAAAATGGCATAACGCCACCGCGGCTTTCCATGTAATCGTATAGTACTTGTGCATCTTCATCCATGCTTTCTTGCTTGCGCGGAAGAAGCGATACGTTTAGCGTTCCGTCTTCTTTTACATTAATTACGCGGCCTGTTACATACGTACCAAGCTTTGGTTCTTTGCGTCTCTCGCTTTCATGAATAAATCCAACATATCCTTCATCTGTCATAATAAATGAACCTACGCGCAGTACGCGATAGATGTATCCGCTCACTTCACGATTAAAAAGTTCGGGCGGAGCATCTAATGCCATTGCTTTCATCACATCATCTGTAGCAATTTTTCCGTACATCTTACCGCGCTTTGAAATCTTCATTGTACAGTAAACCTTGTTTCCGACTTCTGGCCACAGATCTTCTAGCGCAGGTAAGTCTGTTGAACCAATTAACATATCTTTGTTCATGCCGATATTTACAAACACGCCCAAACCTGGATTAACATCTACGACCTCGACCCACTCATAAACACCTTCTTCAACAAGAGGTAAGTGCATCGTTGCCGTTAAACGGTCATGCTGATCAAGGTATAGAAAAACTTCTACTTCTTCTCCTTCAGCAAGTTCTCTTGTTGTTTCATTTTTATGTAGCAAAATTTCTTCTTCACCTTCTGCTAACATATAACCAATCGGCGTTTCCCGGTTTACTGTTAAATACGCTTTCATCCCAGCTTCTACATTCATCGTTCTATCCATCCTTTATATAAATTAGTAGTGACTATTCCGTCACCACATACCTTCTCACTTTGCATCGAACAGCATTTTAAATTTCAAATCAACTTAAATGCATGCATTGTTTAAAAAAGCTGCTTCTATAGCTTACAACAAAAAGCATAACTTGTATTGTATCAATTACCGGCTCTCTATTCAATATCAGTTGTATACAGTTTGTGTTTTATTTATAATAAAAGAACAAACTCTTTACATATGGAGGTTATTATGGCTAAAGATAGTTCATTTGACATTGTGTCACAAGTCGATTTATCAGAGGTAACAAACGGCATTACCATGGCAACAAAAGAAATTAAAACCCGCTACGATTTTAAAGGCAGTAAAAGCGAAATCTCGCTTGAAAACGAAGAGCTTGTTCTTATTTCTGATGATGAATTTAAGCTTGAACAGTTAAAAGACGTACTGATCTCTAAGCTTATTAAACGCGGCGTACCTACACGCAATATCTCATATGGAAAAATTGAGAACGCCTCTGGAGGAACGGTTAGACAACGCGCCAAGCTAATTCAAGGTATCGACAAAGACAACGCTAAAAAGCTAAATACAATTATTAAAAATACCGGTTTAAAAGTAAAAAGCCAGATTCAAGATGATCAGCTTCGCGTAAGCGGTAAAAATCGTGATGACCTGCAGCAAATTATTTCAGCTATTCGCAGCGCTGATTTACCTATTGACGTACAATTTATTAATTACCGCTAAAAAAATGGATGCCACGGCATTCATTTTTTCTTTTAAAGCCTTTTTTTATTCGTTCAGACTTATTCCTATGCATAGATACACTTTCTTAACAAATACTAGTATACGCTTACATACTCATATTAATTAAGGAGTGTATACCAATGAATCAAAATCAAAAACAAAACTTCCCTCCTCAGCATCAGCAAACTCAGCCAGGTATTGAGAAAGATATGCATCCAATCCCTACCTCTATCGCTCCAGACTATAAGGCAAGCGGAAAATTACAGAACAAAGTAGCTGTTATCACCGGAGGAGACAGCGGTATCGGACGTTCTGTCGCTTATCATTACGCTAAAGAAGGCGCAAATGTTGTCATAACCTACCTTAATGAACATGATGATGCAAATGAAACCAAAAAACAAGTTGAACGAATGGAAGCTTCTTGTTTATTGCTTGCTGGCGATATAGGAGATGAGCATTTTTGTCAAGAAGTCGTCTCAAAGGCGATTCAGACTTTCGGAAAAATAGACATCTTAGTCAATAATGCAGCTGAACAGCATCCTCAAAAAAGTATTACGGATATTACGACTGAACAGCTTACTCGTACGTTTCAAACGAATATTTTTTCAATTTTTCATCTGACCAAAGCTGCATTGCCTCATTTAAAACAAGGAAGCGCTATTATTAATACAACGTCTGTGACAGCTTACCATGGACATGATCAGCTGATTGATTACTCTTCAACCAAAGGTGCTATCGTTGCTTTTACACGTTCTTTATCAGCTTCGCTCGCAACAAAAGGCATTCGCGTAAACGGCGTAGCTCCGGGACCCATTTGGACACCTCTTATTCCGTCTACGTTCGACGAACAGCAAGTTGCGACATTTGGGTCTAATACACCTATGAAACGGGCAGGACAGCCTTCTGAGCTCGGACCGGCCTATGTATACTTGGCAAGCTCTGATTCTTCTTATATGTCCGGGCAAGTTCTGCACATTAATGGGGGATCCATTGTAAACGGATAACATTTCTCTTCGGTCATTCATTTATTTTTATGTGGAAACACTATCAGAATTCAGCTATTTTTGTTTAAATAGAGATATGAACACCGCTAAAGGAGAGTATTTGAATGACCGATACATTAAGCACTCTTAAACATATATATGAAACCATTTTAAATAAAGTCGATGCCGGTATCCATGCNGTCGATGAAACAGGAAAAACNATTATTTANAATGAAAANATGACAAAGATGGAGCTGATGGATGAACAAGACGTTTTACATAAAAACTTGTTAGATGTGTTTATGTTCAAAGAAAATCAGCAAAGCACGCTTGTACAGGCGCTGCAAAAAGGAAAAGAAACGGTTAACGTCAAGCAAACGTATTTCAACAATCAAGGACAAGAAATCACGACGATTAATAATACCTTCCCTATTTTAAAAGACGGGGTCATTCAAGGAGCGGTTGAAATTGCTCAGGACGTGACGAAACTAGAGCGTCTAATCCGGCAAAACATTAGGCAAAAAGGAAACACACGCTTTACGTTTGATAGCATCATCGGAAACAGTCAAGCGGTTCACGATGTGATTGAAGACGCCAAGCGAGCTACTAGAACTCCTTCTTATGTCTTAATTATTGGAGAAACAGGCACGGGAAAAGAACTGTTTGCTCAAAGCATACATAATGGCAGCAGCCGCTCTTCTGCTCCTTTTATTTCACAAAACTGTGCTGCGCTACCGGATAATTTAATTGAAAGCCTTTTGTTCGGTACGAAACGCGGAGCTTTTACAGGTGCAATGGATAATCCTGGTCTTTTCGAACAAGCGCAAGGAGGCACATTACTGCTAGATGAAATCAACTCGTTAAACCCAAATCTNCAGGCTAAGCTTCTTCGAGTGCTGCAGGAAAAAACCGTACGAAGAATTGGGGATACAGTGGACAAACCGGTTAACGTTCGAGTGATCGCGAANATGAATGAAGATCCAATCGATGCNATTGCNGNAAACCGATTACGCAAAGACTTATATTATCGACTTGGCGTCGTGACGCTTTTTATTCCTCCTCTTCGTGAACGAAAAGAAGATATTATTGAATTAACAAAGTTTTTCATCAAAAAATACAATGATTTGTTTCAGATGAATGTAAAAACCGTAGATCACCAAGTNATGTCTTCTTTTCTCTCTTATGACTGGCCAGGGAACGTACGNGAATTAGAACACATTATTGAAGGNGCAATGAACTTGGTNATGGANGAAGATGTTATTCACTATTCTCACCTTCCTTTCCAATACAGAACGAAGTTCCAGCTAAAGCAGCATGAACATTTTGAAAATAAAGCAAGCAGTGACGCACCTTCTTATCCAAGCGCTTTTCACCCTTCTCTTCCTTTAAAGGAACAGCTGTTAGCGTTCGAAGCAGAATGTATTAAACAAACGCTTGAACAACACAGCCACAACATCTCAAAAAGTGCTAAGATACTAGGGCTGACCAGACAAAGCTTGCAGTATCGTATGAAACGATTAAACATCCGCTCTAAATAAAAAAGAAGTGCACAGTGCACTTCTTTTTTATTTTGCTTTATAAACCGATGAATCCGATTGTTTTTGATCAATATTTTTCTTGATTCCTACGTGATAATACACGTAGAGTACAATGATTAAAGGGACACCACAGTAAAGACCAATTCGTTGATCCGGAATAAAAATTAAGCTGATTAATACAAGTCCATACAAACAAAAACCTAGAATAGGAACGAACGGATAAAGCGGCGTTTTAAATTTCAATTCCTTTATGTCTCCTCCTTCCGCTAAAAAACGACGGCGGAACATAAATTGAGAGGCACAAATGGACATCCAAACAATAATGGTCACCATTCCTGAAATCGAAATAAACCAAAGATATACGGTTTCAGCAGCCACGACGCTTGTAATCAACGAGCACCCTGAAATAATCATTGTCACAATTAATGCGTTAATTGGAACACCTTTTGAAGATAATTTCTTCAAAGGTTTTGGCCCCATATTGCTGTTTGACAGTGACCAAAGCATACGAGAAGCAGCATAAACGCCGGAGTTCGCCACTGATAGAACGGCTGTTAAAATGACAAAGTTCATGATATCCGCTGCGTATGGAATGCCAATTTGATCTAATACGGCAACAAACGGACTTTCAATGACGCCTGCTGTTTTGTATGGCAGAATAGAGACTAAAACAAACATAGCTAACACAAAGAAAAACAGCGTTCTCCAAATGACGTTTCGAATAGATCTCGGCAACGTTTTCTCAGGACTTTCACTTTCTCCTGCTGCAATGCCGACAAGCTCCGTTCCTTGAAACGAAAAGTTAACCGTTACTAAAGTCAATANAACTGCCAGTATTCCATTTGGAAAAAGACCTGCNCCTTGNGTGAAATGNGAAAGAAACGGTGCGGGTTCTCCTCCCTTGAANTCGATAAAACCAAANACAGCAGCTCCTCCAATTAAAATAAATAGAATAATAGCCGTAACTTTAATACTCGAAAACCAAAACTCAGTTTCAGCATAGCTTCGAGCAGAAAGAGCGTTAATTAAAAATGTAATGACGCCAAAAATCAAGCACCATGACCATATAGGTACATCAGGAAACCACCTCTGCATTAAAATTCCTGCTGACGTAAATTCAAGCCCCGTCGTATTTGCCCAGCTGAACCAGTACAGCCATCCAATCATAAAGCCTGTAGAAGGTCCTAAAAACCTTGTAGCGTATTCTTGAAAGGAACCTGAAACCGGCATTGCTACCGCTAGCTCTCCTAAACAAAGCATAACTAAGTACATGAGGAAGCCGCCTATTATATATGCAAGAATGGCTCCTCCCGGCCCTGCCTGGCTAATAGTAAAACCCGAACCTAAAAATAGGCCTGTTCCAATCACGCCTCCTAACGCAATCATAAATAAATGTCTGCTTTTCATTGTTCTCTGTAATTGGTTTTGTTCTGTATGTCTATTCATCGGTACCTCCGTTCTTCATTTTCTTATATGTGGTTTGTACAAGCATGCCTACTTTTTAGCATCTGAACAGTTGTTTCTTGAATCAACTTAGGAAGAACTCCGAACGAATAAGGCTTATACACTCGCTCTGTCCACTTATGTCCGTCTTTCCCATATACTCCTATATTGATGGACGGAATATTTAACTCTCGAATTTCACGGAAAGGAATCGCCCCTGCAATCCCCCACCCCGGAAAGTTACGTGTAAAAGCATCGATTTCCTCATCTGTCTCATGAAGAGATAAAAAGCTGCCATCCGCTAGGTAGGGAAAAAATTTTTTAAACTGAAACGTCTCTCCCGTCTGTTTTCCAACCTTCTCCACAGCTGCTTGCAAGGGATAAAGAAGCTGCTGATCTCTGCTTTCGTCTTTCTTCAAGTGATTATGAGGCAAGTAAGGCGGTGCAAAAAAGACAATTACGCGCGGACTTTGATGCGGATCTAACTTTTGAAGTTCTTCAATTACTTTAAAGCACCTTGTTCTAAGTTCTAAATGCGCATACTGTTCAAAAGCTCGTTCAATATAAGCCTGAGCATTTATCCCTTTTTGATCCAATTCTTCCAGGTAATCTTCCAAACTCACAACATCCACTTTCCAAGACAAGTTTCGCTTTGGTAAATTCGTTCTTTGAACAAAAAGTTCGTAATAATCAGAAAGTTTTTTCTCCACTTTTTCACATGCTTCGATTGATAATCCAATTAATTGACTCATCACTTCTTTTGCCGTTCGTTCATAGATGAAATAGTTAAAATACAAATGACTGCTTACAGCAGTTTGCACATTATAAGCCTCTTTATTATCTCGTTGATACAGACAGGAAGGTGGCAGTACCAGCTCTCCTTCAATATTTTCAGCTAGATTAATATTGTTATGGATGCTTCCCGTAATCTCAGATGCAATCAAATTAGGATCTATACCAGCAAGCGTATCTCCTACGTGTACCTCCCTTCCGTAAATATAAAAACATGGAAGCAGTTTCCCAGCGGCTCCTGTATAAATATAGCGCGTGGAATCTCCATCGTAAAGAGGTGTAATAAAGTCGGTATTAATCGCTGCTACATATGAAAGATTTTTTTCTTTTTTCAAACGGTTCAGTTCAGAAACAGCAGAAATAATTCCAGCATGCTGACTTTCCTCATCTGGGTTGACCATAAAAAGGACGTTTCCTTCTAATTTATTTGGATGCTTAGTAAAATGCAGCACATTGGCTAAATGTACAGCAATTCCACTTTGCATATCAACGGCTCCTCTTCCAAACATCCATTCACCTGAGCGAGCATCTCGCTGTACATCTTCATTAATGTTATGCATAGAGAAATAGCGCTGAAGTTCTTCTGGATCTAATGCTATGTCTTTTAATGGACCAAAATCTTCAATGCCAACCGTATCTAAGTGAGCGTGATAAATCATTGTTTGAGCATTTTTTTTGCTGCCTTGAATAAAAGCAAATACATTTTTTCTACCTAGCGTATCGCCATTAATTTTCTGTTCCCAAACGTGAAGGGGATTTTCTTTGAAATAAGGAAAACTTTGAAGCGTGTTTTTAATGAAATCAGCAATCTTTACTTCGCCGCTTGTCCCATTGATACTTTTGATTTTCACTAACGCTTTTGTTAAACATTCAACTTGCTCTTCCATGCTTAGCTGTGAGAGTTGGATATACACTTCTATTCCTCCTGCCTATCAAATAAAAACGTTATTTAGCTGCATATGAATAAAAATAGTACGATATATACATATCGTACTATTTTTATTTATTTTAAACCGATTACTCAGCAAATACTTTTTCAATTCGTTCAATTGCCCAGTCTAACTCTTCTTTTAAAATCGTTAGCGGCGGAGCAAAACGAATAACCGTACTGTGCGTTTCTTTACAAAGCAAACCTTGGTCTTTTAATTTTTCACAATAAGGACGAGCTTCTTCGTGTAATTCTACCCCGATGAATAGACCTCGGCCGCGCACTTCTTTAATAACTGGATTGCTTAAGCTTTGGAGCTTCTGCTTGAAATAAGAACCTAATTCTAATGAACGCGCTGGAAGTTCTTCATCTTCAATTACTTCCAAAGCAGCTAATGATACGGCACAAGCAAGCGGGTTTCCTCCAAATGTTGAACCATGAGAGCCAGGGTTAAAGACACTTAAAATGTCTTCGTTAGCGACTACGCAAGAAATAGGGAAAACTCCTCCTCCAAGCGCTTTACCTAAAATCAGCATATCTGGTTCTACGCCTTCCCAATCACAAGCAAACATTTTGCCTGTACGCGCTAAGCCAACTTGGATTTCATCAGCAATAAATAGCACATTATGTTCTTTACATAAATCAGCTGCAGCTTTTAAGAAGCCTTCTGGAGGTAAAACGATACCTGCTTCACCTTGAATTGGCTCAATTAAAAATGCGGCTGTATTTGGTGTAATAGCAGCTTTTAACGCTTCTAAATCACCATAAGGAATGGTTTGAAGCCCTGGAAGCATCGGTCCAAAACCACGTTGATATTCTGCTTCAGACGATAAGGAAACAGCTGTCATTGTACGACCGTGGAAGTTGCCCACACATGCGATGATTTGTGCTTGATTTTCAGCAACGCCTTTCACATCGTAAGCCCAGCGGCGTGCAGCTTTAATGGCTGTTTCCACCGCTTCTGCTCCCGTATTCATTGGAAGAGCCATATTTTTATTTGTTAATTTACAAATCTTTTCATACCATGGACCAAGCTGATCATTATGAAACGCTCGTGACGTTAACGTTACTTTATCAGCTTGACGTTTTAATGCTTCAATAATTTTTGGATGACGATGTCCTTGGTTAACAGCGGAATAAGCACTTAGCATATCCATATATTTATTATTTTCTGGATCGTGTACCCATACGCCTTCTGCCTTTTCAATTACAATCGGCAGCGGATGATAGTTGTGTGCCCCAAATTTTTCTGTTTGCTCAATGATTTTCACCGTTTTTTGTGTTTCAGTTGTCATATTTACTCCTCCTTATTTTCCAATTAGAATGTTTCAGATGTTGTTTTTGCTTGCATGTGAAGAACAAGATAATCCGGTCCGCCTGCTTTTGAATCCGTTCCTGACATATTAAATCCGCCAAAAGGCTGGTAACCAACAATCGCTCCTGTACATCCTCTGTTAAAATACAGATTTCCAACATGGAACTCTTCACGAGCGCGCTCAATATGCTCGCGGTTGTTTGATAATAAAGCGCCTGTTAATGCATATTCTGTATTGTTTGCAATCTCCATCATATGATCAAAATCTCGCGCTTTAGAGAATGCTACTACCGGACCAAAAATTTCTTCTTGCATGAGACGAGCTTTTTCATCTACATCCGCAAAAATAGTTGGCTGAATAAAGTATCCAGTTGAATTGTCTGCTTCTCCTCCCGCAACAAGCCGTCCTTCTTCTTTTCCAATTTCAATATACGATAATACTTTGTTATACGACGCCTCGTGAATAACAGGTCCCATATAAGTTGAAACTTCTTCCGGGTTTCCAACGGTTAATGTTTTTGTTAGCGCAACTGCTTTTTCAAGCACTTCATCATACACATCTTGATGCACAACAGCACGAGAACCAGCGGAGCACTTTTGCCCTGCAAAACCAAATGCAGAGTATACAATTGAAGAAGCAGCTAAATCCAGATCCGCATCTTTGTCTACAACCACCGTATCTTTTCCGCCCATTTCAGCAATAACGCGTTTTAGCCATTTTTGGCCCGGCTGTACTTTTGCTGCTCTTTCGTAAATGCGGCAACCTACTGCGCGCGAGCCGGTAAATGAAACAAAGCGTGTTTTTGGATGTTCAACTAAGTAGTCACCGATTTCAGGTGTAGCACCAGGAATAAAGTTTAATACGCCTTTCGGTAAACCTGCTTCTTCCATTACTTCTACAAATTTCGCTGCTACTACAGGAGTGGCATCAGCTGGCTTTAATAAAATCGTGTTGCCTGTTACGATAGCTGCTACTGCTGTTCCAGCCATGATAGCTAACGGGAAGTTAAATGGTGAAATGATAATACCTACGCCAAGCGGAATATAATTGTACTGATTATACTCACCGTCTCGACTCTGTACTGGAGAACCATCTTTTAACGTCAGGACTTGACGTGCATAGTACTCTAAAAAATCAATTGCTTCTGCTGTATCAGCATCTGCTTCGTTCCAAGGCTTTCCTGCTTCTTTTACAAGATAACTAGAAAATTCATGCTTTCTGCGACGGATGATGGCCGCTGCACGGAAAAGAATATCCGCGCGATGTTCTACTTTCCATTTTTTCCACGTTTCAAAAGCTTTTAAAGCTGACTGCATCGCTTGCTCTGCTAGATCTTTATTTACTGTAGAGACATATCCAATCACTTCTTTTATATTCGCTGGGTTAACAGACGTAATTTTCTCTTCAGTTTCCACTTTTTCACCGTCGATCACAAGCGGGTACGTTTTGCCAAGCTGTGTATTTACATATGTTAATGCTTCTTGAAATGCCTTTTTATTGTTTTCGTCCTTAAAATTTGTAAATGGTTCATGAGAATAAGAAACTACCATGATATATACCTCCTAGTATGCAAATCTTTGTTTACTTTATAGTTATGCAAATAGCGTGCCAACTTTTAATAAAACTTTACAGCCTATTTGTCATCAAGGTTTTCACCGCTTATATCATTCTTTCTTTTTGATAAAGAAAAAAATAATTTGCAGGTGTTTATTTTTTTTGCACTTCAAACGCCAATATATTTTGCATAAGAATATATTGAGACATACCTAAATCAACAGCTAAGAAGCAGCTACCTACGTTTACCCTACAAACGAAAAAATCCGAACNAGTTTGATTCTCCATCAAGAATCAAACTCGTTCGGATCTTCCTTCAACTACAATACTTTTGTTCCAGCCTCTTTCTATTCGTTTATAAAGTTATCTCTTCGTCATTTGAATGGTTTTACAGGATTGTCTTTTAATCATTTTGTGAGGAACGCGCACTTGTTCTGCAACAGCATATGGCGTTTCAATCTGCTTAATCAAGCAGCGTACAGCCTGATAACCAAGTTCAAAAATATTAATATCAATAGATGTGAGAGCAGGTCTAGCCATTTCGGCGATCAGAACATTATTAAAACTGACAATCGAAATGTCTTCAGGAACCGAAATCCCCATTTCATCCAATGTATTTAAAACGCCTAATGCCATTAGATCGTCTGCTACTACCAGAGCCGTTGGACGTTCTTTTAGAGATAAAAGTTCGCAAACAGCTTCTTTTCCTCCCTTCTGTAGAAATTCTTCATGAATCACATACTCGTCCCGGTAAGGAATGTTTGCTTTTTGAATCGCTTTATCATAGCCTGTTAAACGGTCAATGGTAACGACTAATTCAAGACTTCCGCCAATAAAAGCAATACGCTCATGTCCAGATTCAATTAAATATTCCGTCGCTTCTTTTCCAGCTTTAAAATTATCATTATCAACAAACGTGATGCTTTCACTATGTTTAAACGGCTTTCCAATAACTACAAACGGCACGCTCTGTTCTTGCAAATAAGAAAGTACTTGATCATCAACTTTGGAGTACAGCAAAATTAATCCATCCACTCGTCTTCCCTGTACCATTTGAACAACTTCTGCAAAAATCTCTTCTTCCGTTTCTCCAGTGGACATATAAATCGCTCTTTTGTTTTCGTGAGCTCCGGTGCTGATTCCTCTTAGCACTTCGGGAAAGAATGGATTTTGAAACACCTTGTCTGCTGAGCTCGGCATCACTAGGCCGACTGCCTCTGTCGTTTGATTTGCTAGACTTCGCGCAATAATATTTGGGTGATAACCAAGTTCTTTCATAGCCGATCGCACGCGCTGTTTTGTTTTTTCACTAATTCTTGAGCTGTCTGCAATGACGCGAGATACCGTCGAAGGGGCTACATTTGCTAAATTTGCCACATCTTTTATTGTTACACCCATAATTCCACCTCTTAATTATGTTTTCTTCATTAATACTTATCCAATATAATTTGACAACTACGACGCGCTGTCCTTTTTACGAGATTGAGAAATTTTCTTTTCTTTTCTTCTTTTTGAAGATGCTTTGTACAAAAAGATGCCAAATCCCGTATAAACAGCAGCAACCGCTGCGATATATCCAATATTAAACCCTGACTTTTTCACTACTTTATATACATTTGTGGTCTCAGGCTCCAATGAAATGTTGTATACATCGTCAACGGGTCGTATAATTCCTTCCGTTATTAACCCTCTTAGTTCATTTTCTTTTCCAACTTTTTTAAGCGGGACATTAATGGCCGACGTTTCCTTTGTATTATTAATCACAACAAACGTCGTTTCGTCCTTATACCTTCTCTTGTATACAGCCACACCTTTTTGCTCAGACACAAGGGTAAAGCTTCCTTTTCGAAGAGAAGGCGACTTTGCTCTAAGTTCAGCCAGTTTTTTTAAATGATCTATAATATCGGGATTAGCTAAAAAATTCATCATGCCATAATTTTCTGCTCCCTTTCCCCCATTCAGCGCAATTTCCGTTCCATAAAAAACGATTGGTACACTCGGCGAAGTATAAAGATAGGAAAGCCCTTGCTTTGTTCGGGCTCCAGGATGATTTTCACTCTTTAATGCTTGTGCTGTAAAACGTGTGCTATGAACATCATCTAAAAAATTGGCTAAAGGCTGATTACTTTCTTTTCCCCACTTGTCATACAACATTTTCTGCGGACGATTAGTACCGCTAAACGTAGCAGCAGTGGCTTCGGCTAGCGTTCTATCTACAAGCAAATCTACTCCTAACGAATCAGCCTGCTCATTTTTTTTTAATGGTTGCCCGTTTATTTCTCCTATTAATAGAAAAGAAGGATCCATGCTTTTTAGCGTCTTAGAAAAGGATGAAATAAATGCAGAAGGAGCTTGATCGATATCTTTAACGTAATATCCGTCAATATCTGCTTGTTTGCTCCACCAAGCAGCATTTTTAATAAGGTATTTCTGCACAGCGCTTTCTTTTAAATTAAGGTGAGGCAATGCTTTAATTACTTCGTTATCTGTACCGGATTCATTACTTATCCATGTTTGTTTTCCTTTATCTGCTACCCAGGTATGATTGTTACTGATTGTCAAAGGAAATTCGACCATAATTTTTATATTGCGCTCATGTGCTTTCTTCACAAGATTTTGTAAGTCTTTTAACGTTCCAAAATGATCGTCTATTTTATAATGGTCGGTCACCGCATATCCATGATAGCCTGTCTCATCATTTTCCATAAAAGGAGTTAATAAAACAGCGGTAAATCCCATCTCTTGAATATAGTCTAACTTTTGTGCTATTCCCTGTAAATCGCCTCCATAATAGGCATCTGAACGTTCATAGTTAACATTTCGATCATTCTGTTCACTTCCGTTATAAAAACGGTTGATCATCAATGAGTATATTACCTCATCACGTATATCTTTATGATCTTGCGCTGAGGCACTGCTTCCAAAAAGCAATAATAGTATAAGTAGCATACTTGTCCTTTTCCATTTCATCTATTCCCCTCCTATAGACGAACTGTTTCAAACTCACTTTTGTTTCCATTATAACGTTAACGCTTACATTATTGTTAAATAAGTTGATAAAAACAAAAAAAGTGATTAAAAGTTTTTACTTTTAATCACTTTTTTCCATCTATATACTGCTATACCGTCTCATTTACGTTCGATATATGAGGTTTATCCGATACTTTACCAACTTTATTTAATCGATCAATCAATCCAACACCAAATTCAGGATGAAGGTTACCATCTCCTGTCGCTACGAAACTTTCACGAAATTCGTATGCGGATGAACCGTGTTCAGCAAAATCTAAACCAGCAATTTCTTCTTCGCTTGATACTCGAATAGAAGAAAAACGCGTGAGAACAAATAAGAATAACCCAACCGTTCCAATTGTCCAGCCCATCACAGCTATAATTCCAAGAGCTTGAATACCTAATAGCTGTACGCCGCCGCCATAAAATAAACCATTAGCTGTATCAAACAGCCCCACTGCTAACGTCCCCCAAATACCGCAAATTCCATGAACAGTAATAGCACCAACTGGATCATCTAACTTCATTTTGCTATCGATAAAATGCACAGCTTCTACTAGAATAATTCCTGCAATTAGCCCAATGACGATCGCACCTGGAATCGATACGTTTGCTGTTCCAGCTGTAATCCCTACAAGTCCAGCTAAGGCACCGTTTAATGTTAAGCTAGCGTCAATACGTTTGTAGCGAAACTTTGTATATAAAGCAGAAGACAGGACTCCGCATGACCCAGACATTAATGTAGTTGCGATGATTCCTGGTACAAGGGCAGGATCCGCTGCTAATGTACTTCCTCCATTAAATCCAAACCATCCAAACCAGAGGATAAATACACCTAATGCGCCAAGTGGAATATTATGTCCTTGAATAGCATTGACTTTTCCATCGCTTCCATACTTTCCAAGACGTGCTCCTAGAAAAGTAACTGCTACAGCCGCACCAAGAGCTCCAGTCAAATGAACAACTGTCGACCCTGCAAAATCTACGAAGCCTAGTTTAGACAACCATCCTCCTCCCCACACCCAGTGACCTGCAACTGGATAAATAACAGCTACCATAGCAATTGTGAGCATCATATAGCTCGATAATTTCATACGTTCTGCTAACGCTCCTGAAATAATCGTAGCGCACGTTGCTGCGAAAACAATTTGAAAGACAAAAAAGCTCATTTGATCGCTTTCTCCATTTAAAAAGAAACCGCTCGAACCGATAAATCCTCCTTTAGTACTTCCAAACATAAGCGCAAAACCAACCACAAAATACAAGACGGAAGACACAGCTACCGTTAGCATATTTTTCATTAAGATATTAAGCGAATTTTTCGAACGAGTGAAGCCTGTTTCAACCATCGCAAACCCTGCGTGCATTAAAAACACAAGTACTGCCCCAAACATTACCCACATCATGTCAATTGATGCGCTGACTGATTCAACAGTTGGGTCAGCCGCATTAACGCGTGTTGCCGCCAACAAACTAATAAGCAAAGCCGCACTAATTTTCTTTTTCAACGCTTAACTCCCCCTCTATTAAAATAACACTCTCTTTTTATAAAATAGCCTCTACACCTGCTTCTCCTGTTCTAATTCGTACAGCATCCTCTACCGGATATACAAAAATCTTTCCGTCGCCTATTTGATTCGTAGAACAAATTGA
>Ga0058694_1000486_pt1 | contig 20533 bp, 20 predicted proteins | sample AgamicOrSfrz_FD_55041 | JGI IMG/M metagenome (GOLD analysis project Ga0058694, IMG submission 55041) | Agave microbial communities from Guanajuato, Mexico - Or.Sf.rz | ecosystem: Host-associated > Plants > Phyllosphere > Phylloplane/Leaf | place: Guanajuato, Mexico | collected 2012-05-30 | reverse complement strand
CGGCATCTGCCGCCCGTGGATACGTCGATTCCCAGCCGCCGCCCAGTGCCTTGCATAGCGTGATCAGATTGGTAGCGGCGTTGGCCTTGCTCTGTTCCAAGTTGCTCTGCGCGTCCAGCAACTGCTTCTGCACATTGAGTACGTCCAGAAAGTCGAGAGCACCGGCCTTATAGCGTTGCTGCGCAATGGAAAGCGCACTCCGATTCAACGTCACGACTTCTTCCAACCGGTCGCCGCGTCGTTGCTCGGCGTCATATACGATGAGCGCGTCATCCACCTCGCGCCATGCTTGAAGCACTGTGCGCTTGTAGACTATTGCGGCCTCCTGCTGTTGTGCCTCGCGCAGACGAACCGTTGCCTTCAGGCGCCCGCCTTCGAATATGGGAAGCGTGATCGACGGCCCGACTACGAATTGGCCCGATGCCCAGTCCGCGAGACTCGACAGTTGCAGACTCTGAAAGCCGGCGCTGCCGTTGAGCGAGATACGCGGATAGAAGTCCGCCTTTGCCATGCCAATGGTGGCCGTGGCGGCGTGCAGTTGCGCCTCAGCCCGCCGGATGTCCGGCCTGCGTTGCACCACTTCGGATGGAAAGCCAATAGGCACCTGCCGAGGCAAACCCGGAACATCGCCCGGCTCAGCCAAGGTTTGCCGCAGCGCGCCGGGTTCCATTCCCAGCAGAACGCCAATTGCATTGATCGTTGTCTCGCGGCGCGCTTCAAGAGCCGGTATCAGGCTTTCAATCGAGGCTGCCTGGGCTGAGGCATTCGCGACATCGAGACGGGTCGTCACGCCTTCGCGCACGCGGGTTTCCGTAAGCCTCGTCGCGTCGCGCGCAATCGCGAGATTCTGCTTCGCTATGTCGAGCAGGGACTGCGTGTCGCGCAACTCGATATAGTCTCTCGCGAGCTCGGCACGCGCCGAAAGCAGCACAGCGCTACGATCTTCGTACGATGCCTCGCTTAGCGCAGTCGCAGCCTCTACGCCGCGGCGGGTGCGTCCCCAGAAGTCGAGTTCCCACGACGCATCGAAACCGACCTGATAAAGGTTGTATGCCGGTGAGCCCTTGTCGCCCGGCAACGCCGCGACGCCCGTCGGCGACGCCCCCGAAGCGGACTGCGTTTGAGTTCCCGCGGGCGTGACACCAAGCAGCGACAGAATGCCGTTCATGCTGCCGCGCTCGCGGTTATAGGAACCCGCGGCATTGAAGGTCGGATATTCTTCGGCACCCACAATCCGTTGCTGTGCCCGGCTTTGCAGCAGGCGAGCCGATGCCGCGGCAACGTCCAGGTTCGCATCGCTCAAACGCTCTTCCAGCGAGTTCAGAATGGGATCGCCAAGCAGCTTCCACCAGTCCGGATCGAATTCGGACTGGACCGGCCGGCTCGGCCCCTGCGCAGAGTCCGTGCGACTGAACACGTCGGGCGTGGCTGCCAGCGGGTGCTCAAAGTTCGGTCCCACGAGGCAACCACTCAGCGCGAGGCATGACAGCACCAGCAACAGCGGTGTGCGTATGGAAAACTCGCTCATGTTCATTTGAGTTCTGCCCCATTGATTGACGCATCTGCGGGCTTACCGACAGCGACCTCCGTTTCCACGGAAAGTCCCACGCTCAATGCAGATGCCGTCTGTTGGCCCGGATCGATGCGGATTTTCACAGGCACGCGCTGCACTACTTTCGTAAAGTTGCCTGTCGCGTTGTCCGGCGCGATAGGGGCAAAGCTCGCACCGGTAGCGGGCGCAAGACTGTCGATATGGCCGCGAATGACTACGCCAGGAAAGCTGTCAACCTTGATGCGCACTGTCGCGCCCGGGCGCATTCTTGCGAGCTGATTCTCCTGAAAATTGGCGACGACATATGCATCCGAGAGCGGCACGATGGCAAGCAGCGGAGCACCCGGCGTCACGAAAGCGCCAACGCGTGCCGAACGGCGTCCAATCTTGCCGTCCACGGGTGCGCGGATCTCCGTATAGGAGAGGTTCAGCCTGGCCTGTTCAAGCGTGGCCTCGCTGTGTGCCAACGCGCCGACTGCTTTATCGCGCTGAGTGCGCAAGACGTCGAGATTTTGCTGCGTCGCCGCCAGGACCGCGCGATCGCGTGACTGCTGTGCAAGTTGCTCGGCGAGCGCGCTGGAAGCACGCTGTTGCTCCTGCGCGGTCCCAGCTCCGGCATCGGACAGATTACGGTAGCGCGACGCATTCGCCTGGGCGTATGCGATACCTGCTTCGTCTGAGCTGAGCGCGGCGCGCGCCTGCGCCACGAGCGAAGGATGTCTCGCGATTTCGGCGTCGTAGTTCGCGACCAATGCTCTTGCTGCGGTGACGTCGGCCTCGGCGCTCATCATCGCAGCGCGGAAATCACGGTCGTCGATACGAGCCAGCAACTGCCCGGCCTTGACTTCCTGGTTGTCCGCGACCTGTACGTCGGATAGTTGGCCCGCAATACGCGATGCCACCAGCGTGAAGTCCGCGGTGACGTATGCGTCGTTGGTCGATTCACTATCCGGTTCGGCCCACAGCCATATGCAAGCCAGAACCACAGCGCATGCAATCAGCACGTACGCTCCGAGACGAAGCGTTTTAAAAGGAATTCGGGTGAGAGGTGACATAGCTTTCGTCGCTTAGCGAGAAGAGGGAGGCGTGGTGCTCCAAGGCGGGTAAATACGCGTCGGTAACACGGGAACAAGCAGCAGCACGACGCAGGCAACCCCGGCCATCACGCGATACAGATCCGCGGAAGTCAGCACCACGGCCTGCTCGTGAATGCGGTGAGCGAGGGCACCGAGGCCATGGGTCGTATCCACGCTTTGTGTAGTGATCAAGGCGTTGTTGCCGAGGCGGTCCACCAGCATGCTTGAGTGAAAATGCTGTCGCGCGGTGCCGAGTCCTTCAATGAGGCTGGTCGCGCCAACACTCGCAAACACTTTTAGCGAAGTGAACATGGCGGACGCGAATGGACCATCAGTGGGCGCAAGTCCCGACGTCACGCCCATCAGAATCGACAGAATGACCATCGGCTGGGCGGCGATCTGCAGTGACTGCAGCCAATAGAAGTTTTCGCGCACCCACGCAGACGTGACGAAGCTGCCCATGAAGCAGGTGCCCGCCATGAGCGCGAGGCCTGCCGCAAGTACCCAGCGGCGGTCGACGCGCTGGAGGTTCAAAGCCGCGGCAGTCAATGGCAATGCGAGCAGCAACGGAATGGCCACGAGCAGCGCCAACGGCGTCGTTTGCAGCGGTCTATAGCCCTGCACTTTCGCGAGGTATTGCGCGGGAATGACGGCAATGCCGGTCAACAGGACCACTGCTCCTCCCAGCGTGAGCAATCCGTGCGCAAAATTTCTACGGCCAAGTAGCCGCAGTCCAAAAAACGGCAGCGGATGAAACCACTCGTTGACGATAAACGCGGCGAAAAGCAGTGTCCCGCCGCCGAGCATCACGCGAATGAAGCCGGAGTTGAGCCAATCGAGACGATCGCCCTGCAACAGCCCAATGACGAGCATTGCGACAGCGGGAAATCCCGTCACTAATCCGGTCCAGTTGAACGACTTGAAGCGTTCCATCTTCAACGGCTCGTGGGGGAGTCCTTGCTGGATCGCAATGCAAGTGAGTACACCGAGCGGCACTATTTGCCAGAAGGTCATCCGCCAGTTGACGTACTCTGTCCAGAGCGCTGCGAGCGGAATGCCGAGCGCCGGCCCAAAGGTTGCGGTCAGCGCGTAGCCCGCAAGTCCGTACAGTTTGATCTTTGGCGGAAGATAGCGAAGCGCCGCAATGATCAGCATGGGAGGCAGACATCCTCCAGCTACTCCCTGAAGCACTCGTAGTACATACAGTGCCGGCAAAGTGGGCGCAAACGGACACAGCATCCCGAAAGCCATGGTGGCCACAACTGCGCCGATCGTAAATCGCTTGAGCGTAAGCGTCATTCCGAACCACGGGGCGAACACCATGGTGGCAACGTTGGCCGCCTCGAATAGCGCGGTAAGCCAGCTTCCGTCGTCATGCCCGATGGAAAGCGCCCCGCGGATATCGGCCATCGCCGACGCTGTGACCTGTTCGTTAAGTATGGCTAACAATGACGCGAGCAGCATCCCTATTAGCCCGGTCGCAAGTCGAGCCGATAAACCGGATGGCGCGGGCTTTTCTCCAGCGGTATGGTTTGCGTCGGGCAAGGCGACGATTGCCGATGAACCTGCGGCCTCCGGTTCTGCCGCAGTGCTTGTATAGGGTGTGGCGGTGTTCATAAGCGTCTGCAAATCCGTCAATGTTCGATGGGAACGCGCACTCACTCGAAGCCGCAATGCGTGTTGCCGGTGACATGCAAAGACCGCATCGGGTTTGCTTCATTCTAGGAGAGCGGCGCGTCTCGCTGAAGACAATGAAGCACGGGCAATTGGCCATTTAGTTCGTGAATCCGGCCAATGCATGTATCTGCGCGAGGTGGTGGTTGTTTCCTGAAAAACTCTTTTTCCATCTGGCTAACCATTCGCATCCCAAACTACCTGCAATCGTCCAGAACCCACGATTCGAGTTCGATACAAGCTATGGCCATTTCTGATCATCTTTGGGCCAATGCGAAGACGCGGGCTTTTCAATGCCGCAGGCGGCGCCCATGATCAATGCAGGTGGGCGGATGCGCCGTTGGCAACGCCTGATGCTGCACCACTATCGATTGGAGAAACGAAATGAAATTCTCAGTGAAGAAAGACCTGCGCACAGACGACGTGCCGACTATCGAGCATGCAATGAAGACCGTGGACGCGGACGCCAAGGTGAACGTGAATATCGACGCGAAGACCGTCAGTGTCGATTCCTGGTTGATGCCGGAAGAGTTCCTCGTGGCCTTTGTGGAGGAAGACTATGAAGTTCTGATTGCCGAGGCATAAGGCGATGCAGATGAACCGGAGGCGGCTCGCATACCGCCTCCAGCGCCGTAGTACCTTCAGGCGGCGGGCCGTGCCTCGTTAAAGTATTGAGGTGCTTCACGACGATCGAACATACCGTACTCGCGCAATACACGGATATGCCGCAATTCCACGCTCTCCGGCAGCTTCGTCGCGCCTTCGAAAGCCTCTGCAGCCTCCAGATCGCTCCACGTCAGCACTGCAATAACATCGCCCGGCGCCAGCAAGGCATCGAACACGTCCCACGCCACGAGTCCGGATGCCGCCGGATCGAATCCAAGCGATTTGCCCACCGCCTCGGCTCCCGCCTGCTTGACCCATTCGTGCTCACGTGTCGCACTCAGAAGCGTCACCGCCTTGCCGACACCTGTTTCCGTAACGTCCTGACGCTGCTCGAATGCACCCCTGCCCGCAGGCCAGCGCGTGTCCCTGACAGTCTGCCCAATGCGCAGCCTGTAATCGGCAAATACGCGATCTCGCGCCGCCTGCTGCACCTGATGATGCTTCGCGGTGGTACGCCAGCGGATCAAGGCTTTTTCGTCCTGCCAGCTCGACAACGAGAGTAGCCAGCCTTCGCGCGTGAGGCTTGCGTAACGGCTGTTGTCGATGAATCCGACAATCTGCTCGAGCTCGGGCCGCAGCATTTTTGCCATGCTGAGATAGAGATCGAACTGTTCGGCGAGAGGATTGACTTCGAGCATTGCAGAAAACATGGCGGACGCTTCCTTTGTTTAGCGATACGGTGAACCCACGGTCGGGGGCGAGTCCCATTGATTGTCAGCGACACGTGCCGTTTGCAGAAGCGCAAGCGGCCTCCCTATTGGGCCAATGAATTACCGAAATCTGCCAACCGCGGCGCGGCCCGATCTCCGCCCCACGAAAACCGTCCCGCCGTTTTTTCAGAAGCATGGCGCGCCGGCCATTCTTCGTCTTCTTTAGGCCACATATCGCCGCGGGCTACCGCGATGCCTACAATTACGGCATGCAGACCGGCTTTGATGAGGAATGGAAATGGACAGGTTGCGCGAGATGGAAGTGTTTGTGGCCATTGCCGATCTTGGCAGCTTCACCGGCGCTTCGGAGCGGCTGGGCATGTCGACACCTTCTGTTTCGCGTGCCATCAACTCGCTCGAAGCTCGCCTCGGCACGCAACTGCTTGCGCGCACCACACGCAACATCCGGCCTACTCATGCCGGCCTCACTTACCTTGAAGCATGCCGCAAAGTACTCGACGCAATCACGGACGCAGACGCCAATGTTGCAGCGGACCACCTGAATCCTGTGGGCACGTTGACGATTTCGGCGCCGGTATTGTTCGGCCAGCGATACATTGCACCGCTCATCAATGCCTTCGCGCTGCGCTACCCCGACATCAGCGTCAATGCGATCTACGCGGATCGCACCACCCGGCTTCTCGAGGAAGGCGTGGACATTGCCGTTCGCATCGGCCATTTGGGCGACTCGTCGATATTTGCCATTCCTTTAGGCTCCGTGCGGCGCCGGACCTACGCAGCGCCTGCCTACCTCGCGGCACATGGCCGACCTGCTCATCCACGCGATCTGACGGCTCACTCGTGCGTTTCACTAACAGGCGTATCTAATCCGGCGGAATGGGTGTTTTACGAAAACGGCTCGAGAATCGCCGTTCGCGTCGAGTCACGGATGATTGTCGATCTGACTCCGGCTGCTGTACTGGCGGCACTCGACAGTGTGGGAATAACGCAGTTACTGTCGTATCAGGCGGCACCAGAGGTACGCGATGGCACGCTCGAGCCTATTCTCACCGCATTCGAACCGGAGGCGACGCCGGTCAATTTACTGCACATCGAAAGGCGAGGCGCGAGCGGCAAGGTTCGTGCGTTCGTCGAATTTGCTACGGAAAGTTTGCGTAGCAATCCGCATCTTCAAGGCGGAGCCGCAATAGCCACATAAAGCTCGCGGTAGGCGGCTACCAGGGAATCGAGACTGAACCCGCGGTTCAGTCCACTCGGATTGGGAAGCACCCATGCGCGGGCCCCGCCGAATGTATTGGCTTGCAGTCCCCATTCGATCTCGCGTTGGCGAGTGATGGCGGACAGCGCCGCCTTTCCCAGGAATGCAATGTAGCGCGGTGCATAGCGTCGGACCTTCTGCTCCAATCCGCATGCGGCGGCTTCGATCTCGGATGGCGAGAGTTGGTCCGCCCGCGCGGTTGCACGCGAAACGGCGGTGGTCAAACCGCAACCGTACTGCACAAGCGTGCGATCGTCTTCGGGACGGATCTGTTCAGGCGTAAAGCCGGCGAGATGCAACGTGCGCCAGAAACGGTTGTTCTTGCCTTCGAAGTGATGCCCTGTCGCTGCGGCGCGAACACCGGGATTGATTCCGCAAAACAGCAATGACAAACCCGGCTGGAGAATATCCGGAAGCAACTGAGGCGACGGGGCACAGTTCATTGATGGCTCACCACCCCAGCGGCTGCCGGCGTCTGCGCACTGCCGTGCGCCCACGGCTGAGTCTCGACAGTGCCGCGAAATCGCTGCCGATATTGTTTCGGCGTGACATTCAGGCGTCGTGCGAAGGTCGTCCGCATCTGCGTCGCACTGTGAAAGCCGCATTGAAAAGCGATGGTTTTCAGCGGTGCGTCCGAATCTTCAAGCAGTTTCCGCGCCGTATCCACACGTACCTGCTCGACAAAGGCCGAAGGTGTGACCTTCGCATATCGGGCAAAGAGTCGGGAGAAAGTACGCCGGCTTACCGAAACGGCGCTCGCCAGTTGTTCGATAGATAGCGCATCGGTTATATGCTCAGTCACATATCTATGCACCTTGCCGATGATCGGGTTCTCGTCCTTGCCGGCTCCAATGTAGGGGCTGTATTGCGACTGGCCACCTTCGCGCTGGATATACACGACGAGACGCTTGGCAACGCGCACCGCCATTTCGTGCCCCCAGTCTTCCGCAACGAGGGAAAGACACAGATCGATGCCAGCCGTTACGCCGGCAGAAGTGAAAAGGCGGCCATCACGAATGAAGATCCTGTCGGGTTGCACACCTGCTTCGGGAAACTCGGCTGAAAGGCGCTGGGCGTCCGCCCAGTGCGTCGTCACCTGCTTTCCGTCGATCAAGCCCGCATGGCCGAGCACAAACGCGCCATTACAAACGGAGCCAAAGCGCGCTGCACCGCGTGCCTCACCCTGCAACCACTCCAGAAAACCGCTTGAGGGTCGCAAGTCAGGCAGCTTCGGCCCGCCAGCAACAAGAACGAGGTCGAACTGGCCGGGCCAATCCGCATATCCCACCGGAACAGTGAGTTGCATACCATTCGAGCATGTGACCGTGCCCGCCTGTTCGCCGACAAGCGATACCTCGTANTGTTGATGCTCGGGGAGATTTGCATTCGCTTCCGCGAATACATCCAGTGGGCCTGCAACGTCCAGTGCCTGCACACCATCGAAAATGACAATGGCGACTTTCATGCCGTGACCTTCATCGAAGAGGAGCCCGCTGCGGTGGGAATGACGAATTCGCGCCTTTTGAGGGGAAGGCCATGCAAATTGATCTACCGCGCAACGAGCGATGGGGTAGCTTACCGCAACGCTCACGTGCGAAGCGCGCCGTAACTGGTAAATGACTTTTTCATCGGAGTAAAGACACGCTCGTGCGGCAACGGGCTGATAACGCATTGCGCAGACGGGAACGCGCAGCCAGGAACGGCAGGCCCCGCCAATAGCGCTGGCCCAATTTACGCATCGATTGGCCCAGCATCGCGCCAGACCTTCCATGCGGCCTCGCGCGTAGCGATTAGACTCCAGCGAACAGATGGTTTCTTTCGAGTGCACTCGCGGAGTAATGGCGCATGCGCGTTGCAATGATGCTGTACTCGGGGTTTCAATTGCTCGAGGCAAGCTGTCCGATGGATGTTTTTCATGAAGCCAACCGCGTCTGCGGCACAAGCTTCTATGAGCAACATGTCGTCGGGCCAGTGCCGGGACCGGTGGTGTGCTCCAACGGCACGGCGGTCGGCACGACAGCCTGCCTGCGGGATCTGCAGACGCCGTTCGACATTCTCGTGATACCCGGCTCTCCGCTCGCAGCGCCGGGGCGCGAGCAGCGCGAACTGGTCGCGTGGCTACGCGACGTTGGGTGCGGTGCGAGGAAGATCGCCTCTGTGTCGAACGGTGCGTTTCTGCTCGCCCACGCAGGGCTTGCGAATCACCACCGGGTCACCACGCGCTCTTGCGACGCACAGCGCCTTGCAGGCGATTATCCCTTGGTCGAGGTGGTAAGCGAGTCGAGTTGCGTGAAAGACGGCTACCTGTATTCGTCCGATGGCTTGAGCGCAGGCATCCAGCTCGCGTTGTGCATGGTTGCGGAAGATCTTGGTGAAAGCGTCGTTGACGACATTGCGCGCACGTTGCTCGTTTCAAGTGTCTGAAGGAGTTTCCGGTAACCCCGCAAGGCGTGCGGTGTCTACGCCGCAAATTGGCACGCAACACACGTGTGGCCAATAACCGGATTATTTTGGCCTGCAGATTGACCGCATCGTTCGCACGGCGGTCCCTATAGTTGGCAGAATCGTCTCGCGACCGGACATGGCAGTCGAATTGCGGCCACTGCTCTCTTCCCGCCGGTCTTCTACCGAGCCAGCCATGACGCAGAATCCTAACGTTGCAGCGCAAGTGTGTCCGCCATCCGATTACTCACAGGAAGCGATGTCCGGCGCCGACATCATTTTGCGTGTCCTCGCGGAACAAGGCGTCGATACGCTTTTCGGATACAGCGGCGGGGCGATCTTGCCGACCTACGACGCTGTATTCCGATTCAACGAGAAGCATGCGGCACATCCCCAACGCCAGATCAGGTTCATCGTGCCGTCCAATGAGCAGGCAGCGGGTTTCATGGCCGCGGGTTATGCGCGCGCAAGCGGAAAAGTGGGCGTATTCATGGTGACATCAGGACCGGGGGCAACCAATGCAGTGACACCAATTGCCGATTGCAACGGCGATTCAGTGCCCGTCGTCCTCATATGCGGACAGGTACCGCGCTCGGCTATCGGTAGCGATGCGTTTCAGGAGGCGCCTGTCTTCAACATCATGTCGGCCTGTGCCAAGCAGGTTTTTCTCGTCACCGATCCGGCGAAACTCGAGCAAACGCTGAGAGCCGCATTCGAGATCGCGCGTACGGGCCGCCCGGGGCCGGTTGTGGTCGATGTGCCGAAGGACATTCAGAACTGGATGGGCGTTTATCACGGGCAAGGCACGCTGCAATTTCGAGGTTATTCCGATCGTCTGCGAATGGTCGCGAATGGCACGCGTCTGGACGAAGGCAAACGCGCGCGATTTTTCGAACTGCTTGAGCAAAGCGAGCGGCCGCTGCTGTATGTGGGCGGCGGTGTAATCGGGGCAGGCGCGGCTGCGGAGCTTCGCGAATTCGCTGAGCGTTATTGCATCCCCGTTGTGTCGACACTCATGGGGCTCGGCGCGATACCCGCCACTCACGAGCTCTCCCTCGGCATGTTGGGCATGCACGGCACCGCCTGCGCGAATTACGCAGTAGAAGACTGCGACTTTCTGATTGCAGTCGGCGCGCGCTTCGATGACCGGGTAGTTGGTGGACAGCCCAACGCATTTGCGCGGCGGGCCCGCTTTGTCGCGCACATCGACATTGATGAAGCGGAGATCAACAAGGTGCAACGCGCGCATTGGGCTCACATCGGCGATGCCAAAGATGCACTGCGTTCGTTGATTGAGGACGGTCCCGCTGCATCGCCACGTTCGCGCTGGATGGATGAAGTGGTTGGCCTGAAGCGCACGTACGGCATGAACTACGATCGCGCCAATCCGCTGATTCAGCCGCAATTTGTTATAGAGAAGCTGAACGAGATTACTGGCGGGCGAGCGATCATCAGTACAGGTGTTGGTCAACATCAGATGTGGACCGCGCAGTTCTTCGACTTCAACGAGCCACGCAGTTTTCTGACTTCCGGCAGCATGGGTACGATGGGATTTGGTCTGCCCGCGGCAATCGGCGCCCAGTTGGCGCGGCCAGACGCGCTAGTAATAGACATCGACGGCGACGGCAGCATCCGGATGAATGCAGGAGAACTCGAAACGGCCACGACGTATGGCGTCCCGGTAAAGGTGCTGCTTCTGAACAATCGTGGCGACGGCATGATCAGGCAGTGGCAGCGACTCTTTTACGAAGGCCGCACCTTCGTGAGCGACAAGGCGCTTCATAGCAAGGACTTTGTGATGGCTGCGCGCGCGGACGGGTTCGAATTCGCGTGCCGTGTCCATACCCAACGTGAACTTAAAGACCGGTTGCGGGAATTTGTCGAGTTCGAGGGTCCGGCCTTTCTTGAAGTGATGATCGACCCGCATGCCGATGTCTTTCCAATGGTAGGACCTGGTCAAAGCTATACAAGCATGATCACCGGGCCCTTTATCCCGTCGAGGGCCGCGCCGGAATCTGGCGATGAAGGTGCATACCGTTTGCGCGCCTCGGATATGTTTTGACCATGACTGCGTGGTCTTGCATCGCAGGCTTCTACCGCTCACATGATTGACGTCGATCTGATTTATAAAGCGCTTGCGAATGGGTTCCGGCGGCAAGTCCTTATGTGGCTGAAGGAACCGGATGACTTCTTCGCGCCGGGTCACATCGATTTTCGCCACGGCGTGCCGCCCAACGTCATTCATGCGCGCAGCGGTCTAGCGCAGTCGACGGTATCGGCGCATCTCACAACCTTGAGCGAAGCCGGGCTTCTTGTCTCTTATCGGGTCGGACAGTGGGTACTACTATCGCGCAACGAGAAAGCGATACGGGCCTTCGTGCGGCAGGTTCAGTCGGAGCTTTGAGAGAGCGTGGCAGGCACACACGTTTTTCTCGACTTGGCGCGTGAAGAGGCGAAACTGCTTCGTACAGGCAGGCGAATACGCGCCGGCGCGGCGCGCTACTTGCCGCATTCCAGAGGTCCGGTGCTTACCACGGCGCCCGCCTTTCGCTCTGGCTGAACCGCGCGACACGCAATTGAGCTTCATCGACGGCGAACACCGGGGCGCAAAGCAACTGCCGCTCATGTAAATCGAAAATCGTGATAATCGAAAAACAATCGTCAGCTTCGATAATCCAGGCATCGCGACTGGCGCCAGAAGCTGCGGCATCCAGAATACGCTCGGCCTCGAGAAAAACCTCTCGCTCAACCGTGCCAAAACCCGCCTCCTGAAGATACCAGGCAAGATAAAGAACCTTTGCGAGTTTAGCCAGCAAATTCCCATTACCCTTGCCTGCTTTGAAAGCTGCCAATGCAAGATGCCAGCTGAGCGCCTGCTCGCGGGCGTGGGCGGCCGTATGCGGCAAAAGTTGCGCTTTACCAAGCGGCTTTCTACGCGCCTGATTCCCCGATGGCCGTTTTTTCCGATTCTGCGACATGGATCGATTTATGTTCTAGGTGCCATTTTATTTTCAGCATCGTAATACATTGGAACAATAAATCAATTGCCGCGCGCGAGTTTTAACATTTTTTCGATATGCGACAGGCATCGGTATTTGAAAATGGCGATTTTATGTCACCTCGCACTGCAAAGCTGCCGCAAATGCAGAGGCCGTGAAACAGCTGCATTACCAAAGCTCCGCATTGCACACTGGTTTCCAATCAGAAAAGCCGCGTTTTGAGCCGGCTGCGCGCGCGCAGCGGCAATACGCGTCCGATGGAGTCGCCGTTGCGACCGGAATGTTATTATCGGAAACAACGAACCTGCCGCGGTGAACCACGACCCGGCGAGCAACAACGCAGCGACCAATGCCGCAACTCATGGACACAAACACCACCAAGCCCGTCGAACCGTCCATCGCCGACCTCGGCCGGCGCGTGCGCGCCGCCCGTCAGTCGCAGGACCTGACGCTCGAAACCGCAAGCCGTCTTTGCGGCGTTTCGCGCTCAACACTCTCCAAGGTCGAAAACGGCCTGATGTCCCCCACTTTCGACGTGCTGCAGAAAATCGTGCTCGGTCTGAAGATTGAAATCGGCGAGTTGTTCGGCTCTACGCCCAAGGTCAGCGCAAGCGGACGCCGCGCGTTGACGCGCAGAGGCGAAGGGCAGCGCCACGCCTACCGCGGCTATCAAATGGAATTGCTCGCGACCGATCTCGCGCACAAGGCAATGCTGCCGTTTCGCATCCGCATTTCGGCGCATACGCTCGACGCGTTCGACGACTGGGGCCGGCACGAAGGCGAAGAATTTCTGTACGTGATCAGCGGCAGTGTCTGCCTCTATTCGGAGCTGTACGCGCCGACGCATCTGAACGCGGGCGATAGCCTCTACTTCGACAGCCGCACTGGCCACGCGGCGGTGTCGACAAGTAAAGAGGATGCCGAAGTATTATGGATGGCAACTAGCGCCGATCTTCCGCAAACGCCGAAGCGCGACGAATCTGCAATGAAGTAGCGCTATCAGCAGGTCAATCGCGCGCCTGCGCGAGTGCGCTCAAATTGCCTTCGCCGAATCCATGATGGCCCTGGCGTTGCACGATCTCGAAGAAAATCTCGCCGGCGCGGCGGCGCACGAAAGTCTGGAAAAAGAGTTGCGGCACACCGTCGGCGCCGATCTCGCCGTCCACCAGAACATGTGTGGACTTCAGGCGCTGCACGTCCAGGCCATGTCCAGGCAAGCGCATGTCGAGCTGCTCGTAGTAGCGCGGCGGCGGCTCGACGAATTCCACGCCGTTTGCAAGCAACTGCTCCACGCAAGCAAAGATATCGTCCGTGGCGAGTGCAATGTGCTGGACCCCCTCGCCCGGATGATCCGGCAAATACTCATGCATGAGATCTGTACGCCGTGTGCCCTCTTCATACAACGGAATGCGGATCGCGCCGCACGGCGACACCATCACGCGCGATTCGGCCGACACGTGCCAGTTGGCGTGCAGTTCATGAATTTCGCGGAAATTCAGCAAGTCGCGGTAAAAATCGAGCCACTCCTGCATACGGCCCGCGCCCACCGTTTGCGTCAGATGATCCACGGCGACCAGGCCTGTCCCCGCGTGGCTTAGATCGGCATGCGCAGTGTCGATGTGGATCGGCCGGAAGTCGATGTCGAAGATAGAGATATCGCCCAGCCCGCCGCGCTGGCCGCCGCGCCCGCGCCAACGGTCGACAAAGTAGATGTGCGAGTCGCCAATACCCTGAATCGCGGGAATCAGCAATTCTCCCGCGCCGATTCTCTCGCCTTCGAACGCCCACGCGCCCAGTTCGATCGCGCGGTCGAAAGCACGCTGAGCGTCGGCCACGCGAATACCGATTGCGCAAATGCCCGCGCCGTACTCCTCGGCGTAGCGCGCGGCGAACGAATCGGGTTCGGCATTGATCAGGAAATTCATTTCGCCCTGCCGGTACAGCGTGACATCCTTGCTGATGTGGCGCGCAATGGCCTTGAAGCCGAGCCGGGTGAAGGTGTCGCCAAGCGCCTGCGGATCGCGCGAGGCGAACTCCACGAACTCCAGGCCGGCGGTGCCGAGCGGATTGTGCTCAGGCGCCGATACAGCGCGAAGCGCGGCTTCTGGAGTGGGCAAGTCGCTGGGCATGGCAATCTCCTTGTACTGTCTTTCGATGCTGGTTCGCTTGTTGCTGCTCGCGGGCGCCAACGACGTTGCCGACCGCGCTGCAGGCCGTGCTGCTCGACTCGCCGTGCAATATCTCGAGCGATGTGATGCGGCCTCATGTGCAAACCAGCCGCTTTCGCACCGTGTTTTTACACCGGCTCGCGCCAGCTTCGCAACATCATTTTGTACTGGATGGTTCACTACAGTGACAAGCTGCGGTTGCGGCGCCGCTCGTGGCCGAGCGCCGTGACGCTGTTAGTTCGCCGGCGCGCGGCCACGCACGCGCTTGCGCGTTACCTTTCCTGCAGCCTTGCCGCCGCTTGCCGCCATCCTCGCTTGCGCGACTTCCCGCACCGCGTCGATAAACGCGCGCCCCACCGGCGAGGGCTGGGTGTCGGAGCGCCGGATCAAGCCCACCGGTTCGTCCGTGCCCGCAAACGGTAGCGGCAAACGCACGAACATGCCGTGCGCCAGCTCGTACTCCACCGCGCTCAACGGCACGAACCATACGGCGTCGTTCTCGAGCGTCAACGCGCGCCCCGTCGATACCGACAACACCTCGACAAACGCGGAAAGCGGCAACGCCCCCCACGCGCTCAGCAGACTGTCCGCTGACTGCCGGATCAGCGTGCCGAACGGCGGCAACACCACCGGAAAGTCCTGCAACGCAGCGGGTGGCAAGCCCGACTTTACGTCGAGCGCATGCCCGGCCCGCACGACGGCGATCAGTGGTTCGCTGAACAACTGTTCGAAGCTGAGCCCAACCATACGCTCGGGATCTGCTAGCCGCCCGATTGCGAATTCAATCGTGCCCGCTTTCAGGCGCTCGAGCAATTCGGGGTTCGCGCCGGTTGCCAGACGCACGATCACACGTGGCCAGAGCGACGCAAAACGCTTGAGGACGGGCGGCATCAACGCACCGGCGACGGTCGGCAGAATGCCGACCTCGAGCGTGGCGGCGGCCGCGCCTTCAGCGCGCGCGAGCAGATCGACGCCCTGGCGCAAGGCACTGACGCAGGCGCTCGCGTGCGGCATGAACAGCTGACCTTCGCGCGTCGGCACGGCTCCGTGACGGCCGCGCTCGAACAGTTTCACGCCGAGAATGGCTTCGAGTTCGGCGACTGTCTTCGAGACGGCGGGTTGGGTGATCGACAGGCTGCCGGCCGCCCGCTGGACGCTCCCGAACTGGGCCACGGCCAGAAAGCACTGAAGATGACGGAATTTGACGCGGCTGTCCGCGAGGCTGCGTTGCATAACGGCAGGTTATATCAAAAACGCCAAAACGTCATTTTTCATAACTGGATAGTTTGGATAAAGTCACTCCATAACGCCGTATCCCACAATCCCGAAGGAGACATTGATGGACGATTCCTTTCTCAGCGCGCGCGATTTCGCGTCGCATCCCGAGTACATTTCCCCAAGCTATGGTTCGTCGGTCAAACGCGGTCCGACGCGTCCGTTGATTCCGCTGAAGGAGAAGCTGCGCGACCAGCGCGTGCCCGTGTACGGCGCGGAAGACCTCGGCGCGCTCGATAACGACCTGACGCGCAACGCCGTTCGTAACGGCGAGCCGCTTGGCGAGCGCATCATCGTGACAGGCCGTGTACTCGACGAAGGCGGCCGTCCGGTGCGCAACACGCTCGTCGAAATCTGGCAGGCCAATGCCGCAGGCCGTTACGTGCACAAGGTCGATCAGCATGACGCGCCGCTCGATCCGAACTTCCTCGGCGCCGGCCGCTGCCTGACGGATAACGAAGGCCGCTACCGTTTCCTGACCATCAAGCCGGGCGCGTACCCGTGGGGTAATCATCCGAACGCGTGGCGTCCCAATCACATTCACTTCTCGCTGTTCGGCGAGCATTTCGGCTCGCGGCTCGTCACGCAAATGTATTTTCCCGGCGACCCGCTGCTGGCGTTCGACCCGATCTTCCAGGGCACGCCCGAACACGCGCGAGACCGGCTGATTGCAAACTTCTCGCTCGACACCACGCAAGAGTCGTACGCGCTCGGCTACGACTTCGACATCGTGCTGCGCGGCCGCAACGAAACCCCGATGGAGCGCTAAGCCATGACCACTTTCAAGCAAACGCCCTCGCAGACGGTTGGACCCTACTTCGCGTATGGCCTGTGCCCGCAGCAATACGACTTCGACTTCAAAAGCCTCTTCACACCTGTTCTCGCGGACCGCGAGGCAGCCGGCGAACACATTACGATTGTCGGCCAGGTGTTCGACGGGGACGGCAACGCGATCGGCGATGCGATGCTGGAAGTGTCGCAAGTAGACGCGAACGGCCACTACCCGGAATCGCGTGAAGAAATCCTGAAGACGGGCTTTCGCGGCTTTGCGCGCGTCGGCACGGGCACGGATCCGCAAAAGCGCTTTGTTGTGGAGACAGTCAAGCCCGGTCGCGTGAGTGAGGACGAGGCGCCGCACCTGAACGTGATCGTCACGATGCGGGGCATGCTGCTGCATACTTTCACGCGGATCTACTTCGAGGACGAAGCGCAAGCCAACCAACGCGACCCTGTTTTGGCGGCAGTTCCGGCTGATCGGCGCGATACGCTCATTGCGCGCCGCGATCCGAACACTGCCAACGTGTATCGCTTCGACATCTATATGCAAGGCGACAAGGAAACGGTGTTTTTCGACCTGTAACGCGGATTTCTCACACTTTCATGTAGCTTTCATCTACACTCAAATCGATCCGTCCAGCGACTGGATCGCGAAACTCCAAGTAGTTGAGCCCGCCTTGCGCGGGCTTTTTTTTCGCACTGGCTGCAACGGCGAACTCTCGTCACCTCAACGAGCAACGCAGCCAGCGGCGAATCCTGATTACGTCCGCAAGATGATCGCGCGGCCCCGGCGCGCCCAGCACGACAATGTCGATGGGCCGGCCGTGCACCACCATTCTCACGACAACGCAGTGCCCCGCTTCATTAATGAAGCCGGTTTTCTGCAACACGATCGAGCGGTCGCCCCCTCTCACGAGCGCGTTCGAGTTGTGATAACTCAGGCTTGCGCGCGGGCCACCGGGAGAGACCAGGAGAGCGCGGTCTGTCGAATCGGCGCGGATCAGCGGATAGCGGCTCGCCGCCGCCACGAGCCGTGCGAGGTCGCGCGCCGTCGACACGTTGTGCGGCGACAGGCCGGTGCCGTTCACGAACCGCGTATGGCGCATGCCGAGCGCGCGTGCCTTGGCATTCATCGCGGCCACGAAGCCCGGCCTGCCGCCGGCGTAATCGCGGCTCAATGCGGCAGCCGCGCGATTCTCCGACGACATCAGCGCAATGTGCAGCATGTCGTGACGAGGCAACACCGAGCCCACACTCAGGCGCGATCCGGTGAACTTGTCGAAATCCTGGTCCTGAACCGTGACGCTGAGCGGCGCATCGGGCGCGTGTCTCGCGTCGAGCGACACGACCGCCGTCATTAGTTTGGATATCGAAGCAATAGGCATTACCGTGTCGGCCTGTTTTTCGGTGAGCACGGTTTGCGTTCGCTCGTCGAGCACCAACACCGAGCGCGCGCGCAGCAATGCTCGCGACTTCGGCGTATAGCCGCAGCGCGGCAACAGACGCAGCCTCGCACGCGTCGCATGCGCGTTATGAGCCGACGCGCGCGAGGCGGCTACAGGCTGCCGGTTCCGATGCACAGTCTCGCCCGCCCGGCGCTTCAGCCCGCGGGGTTCGCGCGCAATCCGTGCAGCCTGGCGGCGCAACTTGGGCGCGAGATTGCCTGCATGCAGCGGGCGCTCGGTGTCGGCAATGTATTTGCGCTTGTGCGCGACACGCTGCCGCGCCTTGCGCCCGGCAACTTTCTTCGCCTGGCTCGCGCTCGGCGCTTTTGCCTTCGACGAATGCCGCGCCGGCTGCAACGCATAATGGCTCACGCGAACCGACTCTTGTCGAAGAGGCTCGTGAGCCGCCCCGAACGTCCAGCTGATGTTTAGCCACAACAGCGCGAACACGGCGGCATAACGAAGCGCCGCAGCAACATGGCCGCGAGGAAATGATGATGAAGGAGTAACTCGACGGTACGGCATGCAGCTTCCGGTTCTATGGCGCGCGCTTTCAATGCCGAAGGTGCAGGAGCAAATACACAGCGAGCGCGCCAACGGCAAAGAGCGGGATGTGAAAAGAGATCGCGCATACGATCAACGGCGAAAGTGCCCGCGGGTCGGCCAGTAACCGGCATGCGTAACGCACTGCGATTGACCCGCCTGAGCTCAGCAGCGAAAGTGCTCGATGTTTTGCCCAGCGTAAATGGCGCGTGCGAGCCAGTCAGGCTTGTCGCCATGTCCGTCCCACGTATTACCGAATGCATCGCGATATATGACCGCGCGCGTCGCAGTGGCGTCCGCTTCAATCGACTCGGCGAGTGCTTCTATCGTAATGTCGTATTCGTCCATGCGACGGCGTATCCACGCGATCAGGCGTTCGCGCGCATTGCCGTCGACGTCGAACAGCCGTTGTTGTTCTTCTCGCTCTTTCATAAGTACCGGTGTCGCAGCCGATAACGCCTGCGATGGAAAAGAAAAAAGATCTGGCTGGAAGAACGCGAAGCCTTTGTGTTATTCCCGAATGCGTGACACGGGGTTTGGGGGAATTCGCCGCCGTTGCTCGAATTGCACCCTGCGCTCCGGAGTACCGAAGCAGCTTCAGCGTATAGAGCGCGATTTTAGCATTCAAATAATTGTGGCTGCCGCCAGCGTGTACGTTGTCGCCTCGCAGTAGCGCTTGCCGTGCTTATCGCATGACGACTACCTATATTGGCAAACGATTCGATAAAGCAGGCGCACCGCACCGGCGCCCATGCTATCTTTCAATGACGTTGTCTATTCCGATGCAATAACCGCAATGAACGGCAATATTCAGAGCAAGGAGACACGACCATGCCAGCCTCAACCGCTATCCTCACCATTCTTGCCGCACTGCTATTGGGCGCAATGAGTCCCGGACCGAGCTTTGTTATCGTCGCGAGAAATGCCATCGGTCTGTCGCGCGGCGACGGCCTCGCCACGGCGCTCGGTATGGGAATCGGCGGAGTGTTTTTCAGCGGCATTGCGCTACTCGGCTTGTACACGCTGCTCGCTACCGTCGAATGGCTTTATATCGGCCTGAAAGTGGCCGGCGGGCTCTACCTTGTCTATCTGGCCTCCAAGATCTGGCGCGGCGCCGCGAAACCGCTTGCTTTCGACGCTGGCCAACGCGCCTCCACGAATCCGCGTAAATCTTTCTGGGTCGGCCTCAGCACCCAGTTGAGCAATCCCAAGACAGCGGTCTACTACGGCAGTATTTTCGCGGCGCTGTTGCCGCAACACCCGCCGCTCTGGTGCTACTTCGCACTGCCGCCCGCAATTTTCTGCATTGAAGCCGGCTGGTACACGATCGTTGCATTGTGCTTTTCGAGCCGGCGTCCGCGCGAAATCTACTTGCAGTGGAAAGCGTGGATCGACCGCATAGCCGCGAGTGCGGTCGCCGCGCTCGGCTTGCGCCTGATCGTGACCGCGCACAAGGTGGGGATCTGATGACGTCCAGGCATGCGGCGCCGCTCGAGTGGCCTGGCCTGAGGCGCCGTTCGAGCGGTCGGCCCCAGGCCACGAAGACGCCGGCCGCACCCAAGATGCAAAGATCGAGCTGAACAGCCAGCTGATCGCGCCATACAGTGCGACATAAAGCAGAACACGGAGCGCCAATCCGAATAGCGGCACAAACAGGGTCATCTGGCAAACCCGCAGCAGCACTGGCGATGAACGGCTCACCAGAACAGTTACAAGTTAACTGTTGACGCTGGTGTGCTGCAGCGGTTACTGTGGCATCCGAAGTTCAAGAAGTTCGATTGCTGTTCATCAATGTCTCGCTCCTCAGCGGTATTCGTTGTCCTCTCCCTCCTTGACGCTTCTCCCGCTCTTTCGCAGAGCACATTTTCTATTTCTTTTCTCAGGGGTTCTTCATGGATACCGGTACCGTTAAGTGGTTCAACGACAGCAAAGGCTTTGGCTTCATCACCCCGGACAAGGGCGGCGACGACCTGTTCGCGCACTNCTC
>Ga0058694_1000484_pt1 | contig 20551 bp, 14 predicted proteins | sample AgamicOrSfrz_FD_55041 | JGI IMG/M metagenome (GOLD analysis project Ga0058694, IMG submission 55041) | Agave microbial communities from Guanajuato, Mexico - Or.Sf.rz | ecosystem: Host-associated > Plants > Phyllosphere > Phylloplane/Leaf | place: Guanajuato, Mexico | collected 2012-05-30 | reverse complement strand
GACAAGGCGGTCCGCAAGGCGATCTCGCAGGCGCTCGACGTCAATGCGCTGAACCGTGTGGTCTGGTATGGATATGGTCAGGTGTCGGCCGCCGCGATCGGTACGGCGAACGCGAAGTATCACAACGCCGACATTCACTACTTTCCGTACGACGTCGCGCAGGCGAACGCGGCCCTCGATGCAGCGGGTTATAAGCGCGGACCCGATGGCAAGCGCTTCCGCTTGCGGCTGCTGTACAACCCGTTCCAGGACCCGCGTGCGGCGGATTTCGTCCGGCAATCGCTGGCGCGAATCGGGATCGACGGCGAGATCGAAAGTTACGACTTCGCCACGTACGTGAAGCGGGCGTACACCGATCGCGCATTCGACATCACGCTAGAAGCGCTTTCGAACACCTTCGATCCGACCGTCGGAGTTCAGCGAGTGTTCTGGTCGAAGAACTTCAAGATCGGTCTGCCGTTCTCGAACGCCGCGCACTACTCCAATCCGGAAGTAGACCGATTGCTCGAGGCAGCCTCCGTCGCTACCGACGATGCCCAGCGCCGCCAGCTCTTCATGCAGTTTCAGCAGATCGTGCACGACGATATTCCGTCCGTCGAGTTCGGTGCAAATCCGAACATCACGATTTCGTCCAGGAAAGTGAAGAACTATGCGCCGGGCGGCGAGGGCATACGCGGCAATTTCGCCGACCTGTATATCGAACGCTGAATCGCCTGGCTGTCGATCCGACCCGAGCGCGCCGTGCATGCCGGTCTCGCGCATCCCGCCAACGCACAGCGCTGGCGTGCGCGACCGGCAGCATCGTGCATTCGCCATCCGAAGCACACTTCGCACACACCATGAGCCAACGAAAAGGACAACTGCACCTCGGCGCGTTTCTCTATCCGACCGGGCATCACATCGCCGCGTGGCGTCATCCGGGCAGTCACGCGGATGCGGGACGCGACTTTCGGCACTACGTCCGGCTTGCGCAAGCCGCCGAAGCAGCAAGGTTCGATCTGGTCTTCCTCGCGGACGGCTCGGGAACGCGTGGCGACAACGTCGACTTCCTGAGCCGCACAGCGCACAGCTACGTCGCGCAGTTCGAGCCGCTCACCTTGCTCTCGGCATTGGCTGCGGTCACNGAGCGAATCGGCCTTGTNGGCACGGCGTCGACGACCTTCAACGAGCCGTATCACATTGCCCGCAAGTTTGCGTCGCTCGATCACATTAGCGGCGGGCGAGCGGGCTGGAACCTCGTCACGTCGTCGAATGCACACGAGGCGAAGAATTTTGGCTTCGACGAACATCTCGCTCACGCGCGCCGCTACGAGCGCGCGGTGGAATTTGCGGAAGTGGTCGAGGGGCTGTGGGACAGCTGGGATGAAGGCGCGTTCGTGCGAGACAAAGCNGCCGGGCGTTATTTCGATCCGGCAAAGCGTCATGTGCTCGANCATCGCGGCGAATTCTTCAACGTGCGCGGGCCGCTGAATGTCGAACGCTCGCCTCAGGGCAGGCCGGTCGTCGTGCAGGCGGGTTCCTCGGAAGCAGGCAAGGCGCTCGCGGCGCGTACCGCCGAAGTGATCTTCACCGCGCAGCAAACGCTGGACGACGCCGTTGCGTTCTACGCGGACGTGAAGGGCCGCCTCGCGCAGTACGGACGCGACCCGGACGATCTGAAGATCATGCCCGGCGTGATGCCGATTGTCGGCGCGACCGAGCAGGAAGCGCAGGACAAGTTCGCCGCGCTACAGGCGCTGATCGATCCGGCGGTCGGNCTTGCATTGGTGTCCGGGCTCACGGGCGGCTTCGATCTGTCGGGCTATCCGCTCGACGGGCCGATTCCCGAATTGCCTGAGACCAATGCAAGCAAGAGCCGGCAGTCGTTGACGCTCGAACTGGCGCGGCGCGAGAAATTGACGATCCGCGATTTGTATCTGCGCGTCGCCGGCGCACGCGGGCATTGGCAACTAATCGGTACCCCGAAGCATATCGCCGATGCGCTCGAGGAACGCTTCGTCAACTATGGTGCAGACGGCTTCAACGTAATGCCGGCGCTGTTGCCGGACGGCCTCGACGACTTCATCCGACTGGTATTGCCGGAATTGCGGCGCAGAGGCCTCTTCCGCACGGAATACGAAGGTGCGACGTTGCGCGAGAACCTGGGCCTGCGGCGGCCGGTGTCGCGGTATCAGCGCGAAGCTACCGTAGCTTGAGGCGTTAGATGAAGCGCGGCGCTACAACTAGCCCGCTCACGACGCTGGTTTGCCTGCAACGATGTTGGTTGCACGGTTTGCCGCGACAATATCGGCGTGGGTGGGATTCGGGCCGAGGCTGGCGAAAACCTCCGGCAGCCGGTCGCGTATCCTGGGCGCAATTCCAGGAGCGGCCGCAGCCAGCGCCTTGCGCATGGCATCCGCATCGTAGTCGCAGCAATACGCAGGAGTTGATGGCTGCTGGCGCCAGGATTCTGCGAGCGAGCCCGCATCGACCGGATCGAAGCCCGTCTGATTCACCAGCTCCATCACGATTCCCTTGGAGCGCAGGTCATCCCCCGCGACGGCGACGGCGAGGCGGCCAGGCGTCCCCTCCGGCTGACCCAGTTCTGCGAGCGTGTAGGCCAGCACGTTGTTGAATGCCTTGATGACAGGGCGCCCGATCTGTCGGGATACCCACACGCTTTCGGGCATTCCTTCGTCGATTTCCGGAATGTGCGGGTCGCGCATGTCCGGGTAGTAGTTGCCGGTGTCGACGACGATCGCGTCAGCCGCTACGGAACCAAACAAATCCGCAGGAAGCGCCTGTATGGCGGGCAGCGGAATCGACAGGATGATGACTTCCGCGCCATCGACCGCGCCGCGAACATCCACGGCTTGCGCGCCGATCTCGTCGGCGAACTGTCGAACACCATCCGCCCCGCGAGAGTTCGCGACGCGGACTTCATGGCCTGCCGCGCTCAACTTGCGGGCGAGAGACGCGCCAATGTTTCCTGTTCCGACGATCCCGATTTTCATAGCTGTATCCTCNATATTGCACGTGGCGCCCACTTTAGCTGGCTTATGTTGTAATGNTAAGTACCGACTAAAAAGTAAGTAGCGTACCGAGGTGTTTGTGTCTGAAGAGCGTGAATGGAACTGCGAAGATCCCAAGAAGCGGCTTGAATGGGCCGAGGCGACGACAGAGGCCCTCCGGGTTCTGGAGGGCAAGTGGAAGATCGTCATCATTTGCCAGTTGTTTGCCGCAAAAGGCCCGCTGCGATTCTCCGATCTGGAGAAGCTGATTGACGGCATCAACCAGAAAATGCTGATTCAGCAGCTCAAGCAGCTGGAGAAAGACGGCATCGTGCGGCGAACGGTGTATCCCCAAGTGCCGCCGAAGGTAGAGTACGAACTTTGCGATATGGGATATGCGCTCGGGCCGTCGATGCAGGCGTTAATCGAGTGGGCCGAGATGAGGCGCAAACGTGCCGGAGGTGACGGCTACTGAGAAAGAGGCCGGCGGCGGCTCGACCGCGCGGCGCGGCGTGCGGCTCGCTGATACCTCGGGCAAAGTGCAAGGACTACGAGTCGCCGTTCCCGACGTAACTGATCCCGTCGCCGTCGGTAACCTGGGTCGGCAAGCAAGGGGTCCAGGACCAGTCACATACCGTTCCGCTTACCTTCTACGACCTGTCGGCGCGCTCCGGCATGACCTGAACGACAATGGGCCGGCTCTTCCAGAACATGTTGTGGACTCGGGCCTGGAGATTGCGCAACGCATCCGGCGACGTGCCGCTGAAGCTGAGCACGATCGCGGGCCGCGCTCCCGTTCCGTGATAGCGGTGGATCCGATCGAATGGCGGAAAGCCGTATTTGATAAGGAAATCATTGATTTCGTCGTCCGAAGTATTGTCTTCAACGTTTCCCATCCACAGATCAGCCATAAAGTGCTCCCTTAGTGGAATCGATACGGCGGTCAGGCCATGATATTGACGCCGCCGTCGATATACAGCGTCTCTCCGGACAGGCGCCGGGCGTAGGGCGTCGCCAGAAAGGCGCAGGTAAACCCAACATCCATGATGTCGACCAGCTCGCCCAGCGGCGCGCGTTGCGCAGCTTCCGTAAGTAGCAGATCGAAGTCTTTCAGGCCAGATGCGGCTCTCGTCTTGAGCGGCCCCGGTGAAATGGCGTGAACGCGGATTCCCTTCGGGCCGAGTTCATATGCAAGGTAACGGGCGCAGGCTTCCAGTGCGGCCTTGACGGGTCCCATCATGTTGTACGAAGGCACTACCTTGTTTGCGCCGTGATAGCTCATGGTGAGCATGGTGCCGCCGTTTTTCATCAAAGGCGCGGCAAGGCGGGCCATGCGCACGAACGAGTGGCACGAAATGTCCATTGCACTCGCGAAGCCTTCGCTCGAACTGTCGATCAACTGNCCTTGCAGATCATTTTTGGGCGCCCACGCGATCGAATGGACGAGAATATCGAGGTTGCCCCATTCCCNGTCGATTCGCTCGAACACGGCCGCAAGCTCGCCCGGGCTCGAAGCATCGAGCGGCTCGAAGATCGATGCACCGAGGGCCGTTGCAAGCGGTTCTACATAGGGCCTTGTTTTCTCGTTGGCATAGGTAATCGCGAGGTCCGCGCCCAGCTCGCGAAACGCTTTCGCACATCCGTACGCGATCGAATATTCGTTGGCAATGCCTGTGACCAGCGCTTTCGCGCCACTCAGGATCGGCTGCGGCGGGGCGGATGTCATGGAGGTATCCTTCGGGTCCGGTCGGGCGTACGTTCGCTCTATGAGGCGGCGGCATGGATCGCCGCGAGTGTGTGTTGCCCTATCATGAGTTCTTCATTGGTCGGGATGACCCAGACAGATACCTTGCTCGACGCAGCGCTGATGCAGGGGCCGCCCGACTCGTTTGCCGCAGGGTCGAGTTCCAGTCCGAGCCATGCGGCGTCGCGCACAATGCGCTCGCGAATCGCGCTGGCGTTTTCCCCCACGCCGGCTGTGAGAACGAGCGCGTCGATGCCGTGCATCGCGGCCGCTAGCGAGCCGAGTTCACGGGCGATCCTGTACGTGTAGATATCGACTGCGAAACGGGCGCGTGGCGCATCGCTCGCGAGCAGTGCGCGCATGTCACTCGAAATACCGGACACGCCAAGCAGGCCCGACTGCCGGTAGATCAGATCTTCGATGTCCTGCTTCTCCATCTTCAGTGCATCGATCAGATAGAGAATTACGCCTGGGTCCAGATTGCCGCAGCGTGTGCCCATCGGGAGGCCATCGACGGCGGTGAAGCCCATCGTGCTCGCGACGCTCTTGCCGCCCACCATCGCGCACATGCTGGCGCCGTTGCCGAGATGGGCTACGACGCATCGGCCTGCTGCCGCGGCCGGTGCGATCCGAGGCAGCACGCTCGCAATGTACTCATAGGAGAGGCCGTGAAAGCCATAACGGCGCACGCCTCTTTCCGTGATCGCCGAGGGTAGCGCATAAGCCTGCGCGACCTCGGGTGTCAAGCGATGAAACGCCGTATCGAAGCAGGCTACCTGCGGGATATCGGGCCGAGTTCGCGCGATGATGCGTATCGGACTCAGGTTGTGCGGCTGATGCAGCGGTGCGAGCGGCACCAGCTTGTCCAGTTCGTCGAGAACGGCGGGCGTCACCGTCACCGGGCCCGAGTACATCTGGCCGCCGTGTACGACACGATGGCCGACGGCGATCAGACGATATCCTCCGCCGTAGCTTCGCAGGAAGCCGCCGATATGCTTGATTGCGCCCTCGTGTCCGAGCGTTGGATCGGCGTCCCAGTCGCGGGTTGTCGTGTTGCCGTCGCTGTCTACGGCGATAAAGCGTGGCGCCGTGCCGAGGCCGTCGACCTGACCGCGCAGCACGAGATGCATCGTCGCACCGTCTACGCCGAAGGCGCGGAACTTGATGCTGGACGAACCGGCGTTCAGTACCAGAATGACATCCGGCATGGCGTTACCTCAACACCTTGTCGCTCGTGCGCCTGGCGTCTGCCACGAGGGCCGCCACTGCGCATGAGGCGAGGCGCGTCAGCAAGCTGTCGGCGCGGCTGGTTAGCACGATCGGCACACGGGCGCCCAGCACGATACCCGCCGCATCCGCACCAGCGAGAAACGACAGGCTCTTCGCGAGCATGTTGCCGGCTTCGAGGTCGGGCACCATCAGCACGTTGGCGCGGCCCGCCACCTGCGAATCGATCTGCTTGATCCGGGCCGCTTCGACACTGATCGCGTTGTCCAGTGCAAGCGGACCGTCTACCAACGCTCCCGTCACCTGACGTCGATCGACCATTTTGCAGAGCGCGGCGGCTTCGATCGTGGAAGGCAGTTTCGGATTCACGGTTTCCATCGCTGACAGAATCGCGACGCGTACTTGCTCGAATTGCAACGCGTGACCCAGGTCGATCGCGTTCTGCAAGATGTCCATCTTCACGTCGAGTGTGGGCGCGATATTGATCGCGGCGTCGGTGACGATCAGCGCCTGCTCGAGCAGCGGGACGTCCATGACAAAGCAGTGGCTGATACGCCGTTCGGTACGCAGCCCCGACTCGCGGCTCACCACCGCGCCCATCAGTTCGTCCGTATGCAGGCTGCCTTTCATCAGGGCTTCTGCCTTGCCTTCGCGCACGAGTTGCACTGCGGCGGCTGCCGCGGCGTGGCTGTGCGGGGCATCGACGAGCGCAAAGCCGGCGATCGCAACGCCGGCCAGCGCGGCTGCGGCTTCGATACGCTCGACCGGCCCCACGAGTATCGGCGCGATGAGCCCCAGCCGCGCCGCTTCGACAGCGCCCTCGAGCGAGCTCGCATCGCACGGATGCGCGACCGCCGTTTTCATCGGCGGCAAGCTTTTGCAGTGCTCGATGAGTCGTTGGTACTTGCTGTGCTTCGCTTCCATTGAGGCTCCATGCAAAACAGGACCGTGTGCATCTGGCTGGCGGACTATGGCCGCGCGAGCGCAGCAACGGAGCGGCCCGGCGTGGGCTTCGCCGTGAGTGCCTGGCGAATGCGATCGAACATGGCCCGCTGCGCTTCAGTCGGACCAGTGCTTTGTACGCGTTCGTCTTTCAACAATTCGTCTAGCAGCGTGATGAAACGCGCCCGATCTTTCCTGTCGGCGACAAGTACCGGCAACGTGGCAATCGCCTCATCCTGCTCGAAGCTGACGATGATTTCCTGCTCACCGCGAATTCGCCGCCACTGATCGGCAGGCAGATCCGGAAGATAGCTCGCATACGCCTGAGCCAGTTCCTTGCGCGTGACGAGCCGCGAAAGCGGCAATGGCTCGCCTTTGCGCGAGAGCAGGGCGGCCGCGCGTGCGATTGCTTCCGTGTAGCCCCCTTCGCGGATCGACGCGAGCGCTTCCTTGACGAACGGCAAATCGCGAGGATCACTGTCGGGCCCGGTCCCGCTTTTGGCCCCGCTTTCTGCCGCAGGTTTAGCGTCAGCGAGATAGAGCGAGAACAGGTTGCCGTAGATCGTGAAGAATGTTGCCTCCGTACCTGCATCGCGCATCTCCCGATAGTAATCGAGCGATGCGCTGATCATTTGCGAGCCGCTTTGCTCGATCGCGCGCCACGGGTTGTCTGCTTCCGCGGGCTGGCGATGAGTCTTCACCGCGCTCGCCGCGGATGGCAGCCACGCGAGCCAGGGATTGAGATCCGAGAACGCCCAGCGCTGCAAACGCAACGGATGAAATTCGCGAAACAGCCGCGCGGTCGTTTCGTTCGACATGGCCTGCACGATCGGCTGGGCGAACAGTTCGTACGCACGCTGGTTGAACTCGGAAAGTTGCGCGACGGCTTCGAACGGCTTTTCGTCCTCGCGCTCGAAGCGGTTGAAATGCGCCGCGATTTCTTCGAGCCGATGTTCTCGAAACTCGACCTCGTATTCGGTTTCGCCGTTTGCGTCTTTCCGTTCGGTGATCGACATTCCGTAGAGGCCGGGCGCAAAAGATTCGATGGCTTCCAGCACTGAGACGATCTGCGTGTGTTCCTTCTTTGCCACTTTGCCCGATACAAAGATGCCGAGATGGCCGATGTCCTGATGCATGAGTCCGACGATCACCTGGCCGCGGGCCTTGATTTCCTCGGTGCTGCCGTACAGATCCGCCACCCAGTTGAATGCCTGTTGCGGCGGCGTGATGTTATCGCCAAGCGACGCAAACAGAATGATCGGCGAGCGGATTTCGCGCAGATCGAATGCCTTGCCGCTTGATCCTCTCACATCGCCAGACCAGAGCTTGTTTCCGATGAACAGGTTGTGCGTGATCCACTCGATTTCCTCGCGGTTCATCAGATAGTAATCGCCCCACCAGCGTTCGAAGTCGAGAAAGCGGGGCGGTTCGGTATCGACGTTATGAAAGAGGTGATAGTACTTGTCCCACAGCGTATTCGCCGGATTAAGGCTCTCGAAGTTCNGCACCAGATGAGCGCCGTCGAATTTTCCGGCTCCGAGATCCGCGGCAAATGACGCAAGCCACGAGCCTCCGAGTATGCCGCCNGCGTAGCGCATCGGGTTATCGCCCTGGCCTTCGCTCCACGCACCGCTCCAGTAGGACATCGGCGCGCCATTGATGACGATCGGGCCGGTGTCGTCCGGGTCTGACGCCGCGATCATCATCGCGGCCCACCCGCCCTGGCAATTACCGACGAGCGCGGGTTTCGGGCTGTCGGGGTGTAGCGTGCGCAACCGCTTCACGAACTGCTGCTCGGCGGCGCACACGTCGAGCAATGTCTGGCCCGGTTCTGGATCGGGAAAGAAGATGAGAAAGTACACCGGATGTCCCCCGCGCAGCGCGACACCGGCTTGTGAGTCGTCCTTGAAGCCTCCAATGCCTGGGCCATGGCCGGCGCGCGGATCGATGATGAGGTAAGGGCGCTTGCGCGGGTCCACGATCACGCCTTCGGGAGGCTTGATTTTTAGCAGCGCGTAGTTGACGGGTCTTTCGAACTGGCGACCGTCGAGAACAGACTCGTAGTCGAAGTGCAACACGGGTTTCGGATCCTGCCGGGCCCGCTCGCGATACGCAGTCCCGCGCTCACGCAGCGTATCGAGAAACATGACCGACCGCTGAATGATGTCGAGCCCGTAAGACCATGTGTCCCAAGGCGTTGGCGCACGCGTGGTCGGCGCGGCTGCAGTGTCGCNATCGACACCTGACGCGGTGCGCACGCGTTCTGTCAGATGCTCGTGTGCGACCGCGCTGCGTTTCGTCAANATGCGGGCAACCTTTGCATTGATGTCCCGACTGCGTGAAAACTGCTTTGCTCCGTCCATGAGATGGACCTCGACATTGAAAAGCGGGACCAACGAGGCGCGACTTGCCAACGGTTTGAATGCTGAAGGCAGCGCCCGACTGTGGCAATTGGACCATGGTCCTACACGCGAACCGCTGGTTGCTGCCGGCCCGGCGGCGGGCAGGCGGCCGACGGCGTAATGGAGCAGGTTGGCTGCCCGCCAACATCGGCCTAAGGTCCTATTGCCTGTCGCCTGTCCGGCGTTTATCTCTATTGTGTAGAGCCGCTCGGCTGTTTGTTGGGGCCGAGGCTGCACGCACAGGAGACACCAGCATGAGCAGCGATCGAGCATCGGACTCCTCGTACCCAACCGCGCTCTCCAACGACGAACTAAGGCGGATCGACGCCTGGTGGCGCGCGTGCAATTACCTCTCGGTCGGCATGATTTACCTCAAGGACAACCCGCTTTTGCGCGAACCCCTCAAAGTCGATCATGTAAAGCACCGTCTGCTTGGGCACTGGGGCGCAAGTCCCGCGCTTTCGTTCGTCTGGGCGCATCTGAATCGCGTCATCAAGCGCGACGACCTGGACATGATTTTCATGGCCGGGCCTGGGCACGGCGCGCCTGGCGTACTCGGCCCAGCCTATCTCGAAGGCACCTATTCGGAGGTCTACCCGGACAAAAGCGAGGACGCCGAAGGCATGCAGAAGTTCTTCAAGCAGTTCTCGTTTCCGGGACATATCGGCTCGCATGTGACGCCCGAAACGCCCGGCTCTATTCATGANGGCGGTGAACTCGGNTACAGCCTGTCGCACGCTTATGGCGCTGCGCTCGACAACCCNGATCTGATCGTGGCCTGCGTGGTCGGCGATGGTGAGGCCGAGACAGGTCCGCTTGCGACCGCGTGGCATTCGAACAAGTTCATCAATCCCGCGCGCGACGGCACCGTACTGCCAATTCTGAACCTGAACGGCTACAAGATCGCCAATCCGACGATCCTCTCGCGCATCAGCCACGGAGAACTCGCGGCGTTACTCGAAGGCTACGGCTATATGCCGTATTTCGTCGAAGGGTCCGACCCGTCGCAGATGCATCAGACAATGGCCGGCACGCTCGATACTGTGATCGCCGACATCCGCTCGATTCACGAAAGAGCGCGCGCGGATGGCAATGCCGAGCGTCCACGCTGGCCGATGATCGTGTTGCGCACGCCCAAGGGCTGGACGGGGCCGAAGGAAATTAACGGCCATAAGGTCGAGGGGTCATGGCGTTCGCACCAGGTGCCGTTCTCGGATGTAAGGGGAAACCCCGCGAACCTCGACCTGCTCGAAAGCTGGATGCGCGGCTACAGGCCCGGCGAATTGTTCGATGACTCCGGAAGGTTGCTTGCGGAACTGCGCGAGCTTGCGCCGCAAGGCCCGCGCCGCATGAGCGCGAACCCGCATGCAAACGGCGGATTGTTGCGCCGCGATCTGAAGCTGCCCGACTTTCGCGACTACGCGGTCGAAGTTTCACGCGCCGGCAATGTGCTGCGCGAAAACACGCAGCCGCTCGGCCAGTTTCTGCGTGACACCATGCGTTGCAACATGGACACCTTCCGCGTCTTCGGCCCCGACGAGACTGCGTCGAACCGGCTTCAGTCGATTTACGAAGTCAGCAAGAAAGCGTGGATGGCAGACATGCTGCCCGAAGACGACGACGGCGGCGAACTGTCGCGCGANGGCCGCGTGATGGAGATGCTCTCGGAGCACACGCTGATGGGGTGGCTCGAAGGCTATCTGCTTTCCGGCCGCCACGGCTTCTTNCACACGTATGAAGCGTTCGCGCACGTGGTGGACTCGATGTTCAACCAGCACGCGAAATGGCTGGACGTATGCAAGAACCATGTGCCGTGGCGGGCTTCGGTGGCCTCTGAAAATATCCTGCTTTCGTCGACGGTATGGCGTCAGGATCACAACGGCTTCTCGCATCAGGACCCCGGCTTCATCGACCTCGTGACTAACAAGAGTCCCTCGGTCACACGGGTTTATTTGCCGCCGGACGCCAATACGCTGCTCGTCGTGGCGGATCAGTGCCTGCGCTCGACCGACTGCATCAATGTGATCGTCGCCGACAAGCAGAAGCACCTGCAATTCACGACTATCGACGAAGCGGTCGTGCATTGCGCGAAAGGCATGGGTCTTTGGCGGCGCGCGAGCAATGACGAAGACATGGAGCCCGACGCGGTGATGGCTTCATGCGGCGACGTTGCCACGCAGGAAGCGCTCGCAGCAACGGCCATTTTGCGCGAGCGTCTGCCCGAGTTGAAACTGCGCTTCGTGAATGTAGTCGATCTGTTCAAAATGCAGCCGGTGACAGAGCATCCGCACGGCTCGACGGAGCGCGAATTCGACAGCCTGTTTACCGTCGATAAGCCCGTGATATTCAATTTTCACGGCTACCCGTGGCTGATTCACAAGCTTGCGTATCGATTCCGCAATCACGAGAATCTGCACGTTCGCGGCTACACGGAGAAGGGCAACATCAATACGCCGCTCGAACTCGCGATACTCAACAAGGTCGACCGCTTCAATCTGGTGCTGGACGTGCTCGATCGTGTGCCGCGCCTGCAGGGCAGAACCGCACATCTAAGAGAAGACATGAGGAACGCGATCATCCTCAACATGAACTACGCGCATGAGCACGGTACGGATAATCCGGAGTTGTCGGAATGGGTGTGGCCGTATTGACCGTCCGGAGCATAGAACCTGCGTTGCGCGATCCAACGGGAGCCGGGGCCGATCCCGCCCCGGCGTGAAATGCGAGGGCCGAGACCATGAACGAGGTTTCCGTAGCGGAAGCGGCTTTGAATACGCAAGGCGCCACTCACGACGTGAGCGGCTACGCGTTCCAGAACGACGTAGTCAGGAATCTGATTTGCCGGGTAGGACGCTATCCGGACATTGCAAGCCCGCACGACTGGTACATGGCGCTTGCCTTCAGTGTGCGCGATCGGATGCTCGCGCGCTGGGCCGCGTCGACGAAAGTCTACGCCGCACAAAACGTCAAGGTCGCCTGTTATCTGTCCGCAGAGTTTTTGATCGGCCCACAGCTTGGCAATAACCTGCTCAATCTCGACATGGGAGACGAAGCGCGCGAGGCGATGCATGCGCTGGGGCAGGATGTCGACGCGCTGCTTGCGATCGAGGAAGAACCCGGACTTGGCAACGGCGGCCTCGGACGCCTTGCCGCGTGCTACATGGACTCGCTTTCCACGCTGGAAATACCGGCGATCGGTTATGGCATCCACTACGAGTTCGGCATCTTCGATCAGGTTATCCGCGACGGCTGGCAGGTGGAGGTGACAGACAAGTGGCTGCAGAACGGCAATCCCTGGGAAATCGTACGGCCGGATGTGAGTTACTACATCGGCTTCGGCGGATACACGCAACAGCAGACCGACGCTGAAGGCCGCCTCCGCGTGAACTGGATACCGGCGCGGCAAGTGAAGGGCGTTGCCTGCGACCTGCCGGTGCAGGGCTATCGTGTCGATACCTGCAATGTACTTCGGCTGTGGAAGAGCGAAGCGGTCGAGTCGTTCGACTTTCAGGATTTCAACGCCGGCGAATACTACGAGGCTGTGCAGGAGAAAGTGGTTTCTGAAACCTTGTCCAAGGTTCTCTATCCGAACGACGAGCCCGAGGCGGGCAAGCGTCTGCGGCTTGCGCAGCAGTATTTTTTTGTTTCGTGTTCGCTGCAGGATATGTTGCGGCTAGCGGCATTGAAGAACACATCNATCGAACACTTTCCTGACCTGTTTGCCGCGCAACTCAACGATACACATCCATCAATCGCCGTTGCCGAGTTGATGCGTCTGCTGCTGGACGTGCACGGACTTTCCTGGGATGCGGCGTGGGATATCACCCAGCGCACTCTTGCATACACCAATCACACGCTGTTGCCCGAGGCGCTTGAAACGTGGAGTCTGCCGCTCTTTCAGAGCCTGCTGCCGCGCCAGCTCGAAATCATTTATGAAATCAATCACCGTTTTCTCGACAGCGTGCGGTGTGCTTTTCCCGCCGACGACGCGCGCGCGACGCGCATGTCGCTGATCGACGAACGCGGCGACAAGAAGGTGCGCATGGCGCATCTCGCCACGGTGGGCGCGCATGCGGTCAACGGAGTCGCGGCATTGCACTCCGATCTTTTGCGCCAGACGGTGCTGCGTGATTTTGCGGAGATGTATCCACAACGCTTTCTCAACGTGACGAACGGCGTGACGCCGCGCCGCTTTCTCATGTTGAGCAATCCGGGGCTCGCGGGTCTTCTCGACNGGACTATCGGCGCGAAGTGGCGAGCCGACCTGACCGAGCTCGACGCGCTTGCCGCGCATGCCGACGATGACGGCTTTCACGAGGCGTGGCGTGCAATGCGCTTCGACAACAAGGCGGCGCTGGCGGCGCGTATCGCTGATGCAACAGGTATCGACGTCGACCCGAACGCGCTATTCGACGTCCAGGTCAAGCGCATCCACGAGTACAAACGCCAACACCTGAACGCGTTATACATAATCAGTCTGTATCGGAGGCTATGCCGCGATCCGGGGCTCGACATCGCGCCGCGCTGCTTCATCTTTGGCGGCAAGGCGGCGCCGGGCTACGCGATGGCCAAGCTGATGATCCGCCTGATTACGGGCATTGCGGAAGTCGTCAATGACGATCCGGTAATCGACGGTCGGCTGAAAGTCGTGTTCTATCCTGACTTCAACGTGAAAAACGGGCATTGGGTGTATCCCGCCGCGGACCTCTCGGAGCAGATTTCNACCGCGGGCAAGGAGGCATCCGGCACGGGCAACATGAAGTTCATGATGAACGGCGCGCTGACCATCGGCACNCTCGATGGCGCGAATGTGGAGATCCGTGAAGAAGCGGGCGCCGACAACTTCTTCCTGTTCGGCTTGACCGCGCAACAGGTCGAACAGGCCAAGCGCGACGGCTATCGTCCTTCCGACTATGTGAAGTCTAACGACGAACTGAGCGATGTGTTTTCGCAGATCGCGCAGGGGCGCTTCTCGCGGGGCGATCCGAATGTATTCAGGCCGCTTGTCGACAGTCTGCTGCAATTCGACCCGTTCCTCGTGCTGGCCGATTTCGCGGATTACGTCGCGTGTCAGCAACGTGTGAGCGACGCGTGGCAGGACGCAAGGCGGTGGACGCGAATGTCGATTATGAATACGGCGCGATCGGGCAAGTTCTCGTCCGATCGTGCGATAGGTGAGTATTGCGAGCGCATATGGAACGCTCGTGCAGTGAGGATCGACCTTGAGCAGCGCTAACGTCGATAGCCAGCGTACTTATGTAGCGCGGCCCGGCTCACGATTTCCGCCTGGTGCGTCGGTCGTGCCGGGCGGCGTGAATTTCTGTATTTTCTGCCGGCACGCGGCTCGCCTGGAACTGCTGCTTTACGCTTCGCCGGATAGCATCGCACCGTTCCAGATCGTCGGACTAACGCCCGAAACAAACCGCACATTCTATTTCTGGCATGTGTTGATAGAAGACCTTCCGGAGCAATGCTGCTACACGTGGCGTGCATACGGCCGTCATGGTGTTCCGCAACTGGATGACGAAGCCAGCAGCCGTTTTGAGNTGCTCGATCCCGGCGCGCGCGCGGTCAGCGATCGGCGATGGCGCCGCCAGCCCGCTGCCGCTGTACNGGAGCGAGAGCATGCTTCGCTGCGAGCCATCGTCACCGAACCGCTGGGCGAACGCGAAGACGTNAGCGTGCGCACACTCGATGACGCGATCATCTACGAGCTGCATGTAGGCGGATTCACGCGCGATTCGTCGAGCGGCGTTCAACACCCCGGAACGTTCTCGGGGCTGATCGAGAAAATCCCCTATCTGAAGGATTTGGGCATCACGCACGTGGAGTTGCTGCCGGTGATGGCTTTCGATGAGCAGGACGTGCCTGCACCGGCTGCAGCGATCGGCCTCGTCAATTACTGGGGCTACAGCACGCATAGCTTCTACTCTCCGCATCCTGGCTATAGCGTCGAACCTGGGCGCGCGCCGCAGGAGTTCCGTGCGTTCATCGATGCGATGCACGCGGCCGGGATCCAGGTGCTGCTGGACGTGGTGTTCAATCACACGGCGGAAGCGGGCGCGAGCGGCCCGGTGATCAATTTCAAGGTGCTCGCCAACGAAGTCTTCTATCACGTCGATCCGGCGCAAGGAGGACGTTATCTCGACTACACCGGCTGCGGCAATACGGTCAACTGCAATCATCCGCTGGTGTCGGCGTTCATCCTGCGTTGTCTCGAGTACTGGGTTCGGGAATTCGGCGTGGACGGTTTTCGTTTTGACCTCGCGAGCGTATTCACGCGCGGCGAGGGCGGTGCATTGCTAGGTACGCCGCCGTTGCCGTGGGCAATGGAAGCTTCCCCGGTACTCGCGCGCGTGCCGCTGATCGCGGAGGCCTGGGACGCNGCGGGGCTGTATCACGTCGGCGCGTTTCCGGGCATGGCGTGGGCCGAGTGGAACGGGCGTTACCGTGACGTGATCCGGCGCTTCGTGCGCGGCGATCCTGGAATGATCGGCCAGATGTGCACGTGNCTCGCTGGGAGCGCTGATCTTTACCAGGCGGACGGCAGNCTGCCAGTGAACAGCATCAACTTCGTCACCTGCCACGACGGCTTCACGCTGCGCGATCTCGTCAGCTACGACGCGAAGCGCAACGAGGCCAACGGCGACGACAACCGCGATGGCAGCAACGATAACCTCTCGTGGAATTGCGGCGAGGAAGGCGACACAAACGATCCGTCGATCGTCCGTCTGCGTTTGCGGCAGGGGCGCAACTTCATTGCGATCCTGCTGCTGAGCCAGGGTGTACCCATGCTTCTCGCCGGCGATGAAATCCTGCGGACCCAGCGCGGCAACAACAACGCTTACTGCCAGGACAACGAACTGTCGTGGACGGACTGGCGCTTCTCCGATGACTCGCTTGACATGCTGCGTTTCGTGCGCGAGATGATTGCGCTGCGCAAGCGTCACCCGAGCCTGCGTCGTCGCCGGTTCTTCACGGGCGGTACGGAGCATGACCAAACGCATCCCGATGTGGCGTGGCACGGGGAACGGCTCGGGGCGCCCGCATGGGGAGACCCGGAGGCTCGCCTCGTCGCGTTCACGCTCGCGGCACAGGCGCTCGACGAGCCCATGTTGCACGTCATCTTCAACATGAACGCAGACGGGCGCGATGTTGAGCTTCCCGCGCTCGACCACGCGAACTGGCGGCGGTTCGTCGATACGGCTGCGGAACTGCCGTCGAAAGTCGTTTCGAACATTGAAACGGCCCGCGTCGAGCGCGGTATCTGCCGCGTCGAATCGCGCAGTGTAGTCGTACTTGAATCGAGATGAATTGGTGCAGTGGTGCAAGACCGTCGGCGGCAAAGCGACCTCCATATTGCTGCATTGCCTTGTACAACCTGAGGGGGCGTCATGGACGCAGTCAGAACCTTCGTCGAAGCTCAGCCGCTGTTTGCGCTGTTTTTGACGATCGCGGTTGGCTACCTGATCGGCGAAATCAATGTGAAAGGCGTGGCGCTGGGCTCCGGGGCAGTACTGTTCGTTGGACTGGCGCTTGGCGCGTTCGCGCCAAAAGCCACGCCGCCAGCGTTGCTGGGCACGCTGGGTCTGTTGATGTTTCTGTATGGCATCGGCATTCAGTACGGCGCACAGTTCTTTCGTGGACTGACGAGCCGCGAGGGCCTAAAGGCCAATCTCGCCGCATGTATCGGCGTCATTGCGTCAGGCCTCGCAGCGTGCGCGTTCATCCGCTTTGGCGTTACGCTCGCCGATTCTCTCGGCATGTTCGCAGGGAGCGGCACGAGCACGGCGAGCCTTCAGGTTGCGATCGCATCGATGAACAGCAGCGATGCCGCCGTGGCCTATAGCGTTGCCTATCCGTTCGGCGTGGCCGGGCCGATTCTATTTATCTATGCGCTCAACGTGGCGCTCAAAGCCAGGATACGCAAGCCGCCCGCGAAGTTGCTCGAGACTGCGGAAATCGCGCTGCGCAATGAGCGTCTCTTTGGTCTGCGGTTGCCGGAACTTCTGACACAACTGCCTGCTGGCGTAGCCATCGCGGCCGTGCGGCGCGCGCATCGCAACCAGCTCCCCACCGACGATCTCATTCTGCGCGCCGACGACGTCCTTCTTGTCACGGCCACCGACGCGCGTCTGCTCGAGGAGGCGACGACGCTGTGCGGGGAGTTGCAGCCGGGACGCATCGCGAGTCACCGGGAAGACCTGGACTACATGCGCGTGTTCGCTTCGAATCCGTCGGTGGTCGGCATGCCGCTTGGCAGTCTGCGTTTCCCGGACGGTGTGAACTGCGCGGTTGCGCATGTGCGGCGCGGCGATACGGATCTGCTGTCCACGCCGGAGCTTGTTCTCGAAGCGGGCGATCGGGTCGGCCTGCTCGTGAACCGCGCGCATCAGGTGGCCGTGCGCGCGTTCTTCGGCGATTCGATCAAGAGCACGGCCGATCTCAGTTTCATTTCCTTGGGCATAGGCGCGGCTGCGGGACTGCTGGTCGGCGCGATCCCGCTGCGCTTTCCGGGTCTCGGTGCGTTCAGTCTGGGTCTGGCGGCGTTGCTGCTGGTCGCGCTGTGCCTTGGCAAGGCGCGCCGCAACGGACCGTTCGTATGGACGATGCCGCTTTCCGCGAACCTTGTCCTTCGCAACCTCGGACTCACCATCTTCCTCGCGCAAGTGGGCATCGCTTGCGGACCCAAGTTCGTCACGACCGTCGGGACCGCGGGGCCGCTGCTGCTGCTTTATGGCGCGATAANTTTGCTCGTGCTCGTCGGCGTCACGGCGATATGCTGCCTCTGGGTTTTCAAGCTGTCTTTCGATACATCGGTGGGCGTGATTTGCGGTGCAACCGGCAACCCCGCGATTCTCGCCTTCGCGAACCGCGTTGCGCCGACGGATCAGCCCGACATCATGTACGCAATGATTTTCCCGTCGATGACCATCCTCAAGGTGCTTTTCGTGCAGCTTGCCATAGCGATTGCGGCCGGCTAGACAAAGCTGCGCCGCACGAGGACGGACGTTCAATCCGGACACTGAAGGAGTCGATCATGGAAGTAGCGGTATTTAGTTCGACGCGCTATGAACGCCGGTATCTCGACGGAGCGAATCGCAACGGTGCGCACAAGCTGCATTACTTCGACGTGTTGCTGGATACGGATACCGCCGGCCTCGCCGCCGGCTACGGCGCCGTCTGCATCTTCGTCAACGACAAGGCGGACGCGGAAGTACTCGGCGCGCTGCACAGGGGAGGGACGCGTCTGCTGGCTCTGCGCTGCACGGGCTTTAACAACGTCGATCTCGCCGCCGCCGCCGGGCTCGGCATGAAGGTGGTGCGCGTGGTGACGTATTCGCCGAACTCCGTGGCGGAACATGCCGTAGCGCTTCTGCTTGCAATCAACCGAAAGGTGCATCGTGCCTACAATCGCACGCGTGACTCGAATTTCTCGCTTGACGGGCTGACTGGCTTCGACCTTTGCGGCAAGACGGTTGCGGTGGTCGGCACCGGCAAGATCGGCTGCGTGTTCGCGAAGATCATGCTCGGCTTCGGCTGCAGGGTGATCGGTTTCGATCCGCAACCGTCGGCGGAATTTCAGGCGCTCGGNCTGAGCTATGCGAAGCCCGGCGAGATAGGGGAGCAGGCNGACGTTATTTCGCTGCATTGTCCGCTTACACCGGCGACACACCACGTGATCAACCCGCAGACGCTCGCACGCGCGAAGCGAGGCGCGATACTCATCAATACCAGCCGCGGGGGCCTGCTCGACACCGAGGCTGCCATCGACGCGTTGAAGACCGGGCAGCTTGGCGGCCTTGGAATAGACGTGTACGAACAGGAGAGCAATCTCTTCTTTCGCGATCTATCGAGCGAAATCATCACCGACGATGTCTTTCAGCGACTCGTGTCGTTCCCCAACGTAATTGTGACGGGGCATCAGGCCTATCTCACGCACGAGGCGTTGACGACCATTTGCGAAACCACGCTTGAAAGCGTCTCGGCATTCGAGAACAATCGGACTTTAGAGAACGAGGTGAAGACCCAGTAGCAGCGTGCGCTATTGACTACGCGAAGCGAGGCTAACGAGGTCGCGACGCATCGGACCAAGGTCCTATACCTGCCCGCGTGCGCGAGGCCTATCGTTCATGTGCGGTGTTGCCGCGTTACTCCGTCGCGTGGCGGATACGAATCGCAATCTCATCTGTTTCCAGGCGCAAATCTGGCGCACTTCAATAAGGGAACGCTCATGAACCGTCGCACTTTTTTTTCGGTTAGCGCAATCGCACTAGCCAGCTCGCTCGCCGCGTGTGGCACGACCTCGAATCCGACGGAAGCGGCCAATAAGCGCAATGAAATCGACGACGGCGTCGATGGCGCCCTCAAGAAGCTATACAGTTCGACGCCGGGTGCTCAGGCGCAGGCCGGCAACGCCAAGGGGATTCTTGTCTTTCCGTCCGTGTTCGCGGCAGGCGTGGTGGTCGGTGGCGAATACGGCGAAGGCGCGCTTCGCGAGCGAGGCACGTCCGTCGGGTATTACAAGACCAGTACCGCCTCATTTGGCTTGCAGATCGGCGCCCAGTCCAAGGCGGTGATACTCATGTTCATGACGCAGGACGCGCTCGACAAATTCCGCACCACCGACAAGGGCTGGACAGCCGGCGTGGATGGCTCCGTCGCGGTGGCCAAGACTGGCGCCAACGGTTCGCTCGACACTGCAACGACCAGTTCGCCGATCGTNGGTTTCGTGGTCACGAACTCCGGCNTGATGGCCAANCTCAGCTTTGAAGGCACGAAGGTCAGCAAGCTCGACATCTAGAAGCGGTGGCGGACCGGATGAATCTCCGCTGAATNTGGCGGTAACCAACCGGAAGCATCGCTCGTAAGACCCGCTAGACGCGATTCCGTACAATGGGCCTCTACGATCTTTGGACAGATCGCACTTGCCTGGTGCCCAGCGTAATGAGTCACGATACTGAACACATTCTCGCCGCCGCGCAGGCGAACTTGCAGGCCGGCCGGCTCGACGATGCGGCAAGCCTGCTTCACGGCATTCTGAAGACCGCTCCCGACCACGGCGAGGCGCTCGCAGGCCTTGGCTATATCGCCGCCCAGCAGGGCGATCATGCACGCGCNGCGGACTATCTGATCCAGGCATCGGAGCGTGCGTCNCTCTCGTGGCATCAACTGAAGTTCGCCGCGCAGGTTTGTCGGCTGGCGCAGCGCCGCGATGCTGCTATAGCGCTGCTCGAACGCTGCCT
>Ga0058694_1000475_pt1 | contig 20652 bp, 17 predicted proteins | sample AgamicOrSfrz_FD_55041 | JGI IMG/M metagenome (GOLD analysis project Ga0058694, IMG submission 55041) | Agave microbial communities from Guanajuato, Mexico - Or.Sf.rz | ecosystem: Host-associated > Plants > Phyllosphere > Phylloplane/Leaf | place: Guanajuato, Mexico | collected 2012-05-30 | reverse complement strand
AGGAAGCCTGCGGGAATTCAGATTCATGGGACGCTCCTCCGGTTATTGGCAATGACGTTCTTGGAACTGCTGGCGGTTGCACACGCGAACGCTGCGCGGGCGCAACCTGGAATGCGGCACGTCCGAGCGGTCGAAGTGGAACCGTGGACGCCGCCTAAATCACTTTGGTTGATTTAGTACAGCAGGCGGCGAGGGGCGCGTCAAGGAATCCCGTTGGATGGAGATCGAGCTTGACGCACCTTGGAGAGTCCGGGAAAGCCTTGTGCGGCGGGGGTTTTAGCGAGATGGTGCAGCGCAGCGCCGGGGCGGACGGATTGGGGAAAGTCCTGGCTTCAATGAAAGCAGGTAGAAGGGGTTTCGTGCGTTTTGACTGCATCGAGGAGAGCGTAAGGGACGCCCAAGCGGCTCACCACGACGAGGTTTCTTGCTTCATTTTTCCGTTCAACGGGAGCGCGGGATACCAGTCGACGCGCGCACCACGAGTTTCGGCGGCGACGAAATTCGCATCGGCACATTGGCCTCGCCGGGGCCGGCCTGTCCATACGACGATTCGATGAGTTCGCGCAGCAACGAAACCGCAAGCCCGGCGACTTCCACGGTCGGCACGGCGACAGTGGTCAATGCAGGTCGCGACTCGCGCGCGAGCTGGATGTCGGTGATGCCCATCACGGAAAGATCGGCTGGTACGGCGAGGCCGAGGTCGGCAGCGGCATGCATCGCGCCGAGCGCCGGCAGGTCGTTGGTCGCGAAGATCGCAGTGAGTTGCGGATCGGCCTCGAGCAACTCGCGCGCCGCGCTGTAGCCACCCTGGATCGTATCCGCAGCATGTTTGACGCGGTTTTTGCGGACCCCGGCCGCACGCAGCGCATCGACGAACCCTTCATAGCGGGCCGCGTGAATACCGGAAGCCTTGCTGCCGACAATCGCCCCTATCCGCCGATGTCCCAATTCGAGCAGATGCTTTCCGGCAAGCTCGCCGGCCAGACGAAAATCCACCGCAACGCAGGGCAGGCCCGGCGGCTCGTTGGGTCGCTCCCACATGCACAAAACCACAGGAGTGCCGCGCGATTCCGTCACGTGAAGGTCTGCGAACTGCAGGTTCGCGTTGGTCACGAGCACCCCTTCCGAAAGCGTGCCGGCTATCTGGTCGAGGTACGCGCGGCCCGTTAGCGGATCTTCGTTAGTATTGCAAATGATCACGAAATGCCCGCTGGTTCGCGCCGCGCGTTCGACGGCTAGCGCAAACTCGGGATAGAACGGATTGGCGATGCTCGACACCATCAAGGCGAGCGTCGGGGCGCGCCCTTCGGCGAGCGCGCGGGCGGCGAGGTGCGGCCGGTAGCCGAGCGCGTCGACGGCTTCGAGAACGCGTTGACGTGTGCTCTCGCCGACGCGCCCGCGATTGCGCAGCACATTCGATACGGTGGCAGGCGTGACGCCGGCATGGCGCGCGACTTCGCTAAGTGTGGGCATGTCTCTTCATTATTTGGGATGGCTGCCCGGCATTTGCATCGGCGGGCAAGGCGCGGCACCATCTGTCGCACAGACAAAACGATAGCGGAGACAGGCAAGGCCCGACGATCGCACGCGATCGATTTTTTAGGCCCTGCTGATTAAGCGCTTAATCTCCGCCGTCGAGCCGATTAAATCACGGAGTCGAGACGATGGCGAGCATTTCGTTAAGAGGCGTGCAGAAAGCGTATGGCGACGGTGCGCCGGTGATTCGCGACGTCGATCTCGAGATCGGCGAGAACGAGTTCTGCGTTTTTCTCGGCCCTTCGGGCTGCGGCAAGTCTACGTTGCTGCGCATGATCGCAGGGCTCGAAGATCTCACCGACGGCGACCTGTTCATCGGCGGCAAGGTCATGAACGACGTGCCGGCGGCGCAGCGCGGCGTGGCAATGGTGTTTCAGAGCTACGCGCTCTTTCCGCACATGACCGTGTTCGAGAACATGGCATTCGGACTGAAGCTCGCCAAAACCCCAAAAGACGAGATCGACCGCAAGGTGCGCGAAGCCGCGCGCATTCTGCAACTGGAAGCGCTGCTCGAGCGCCGGCCGAAAGCACTGTCCGGCGGTCAACGTCAGCGCGTTGCAATTGGCCGCGCGATTGTGCGCCAACCCGGCGTGTTTCTCTTCGACGAACCGCTCTCCAATCTCGACGCAACGCTGCGTGGCCAGACGCGCATCGAAATCGCGCGGCTGCACAAGCAGTTCGCGAAGGCGAGCGTGGTGTATGTGACGCACGATCAGATCGAGGCGATGACCCTCGCGGACAAGATCGTCTTGTTGCATGCCGGGAAAGACACCGAACGTTACGGCAGCATCGCGCAGATCGGTGCGCCGCTGGAGTTGTATCACCGTCCCAGGAGCCGCTTCGTCGCGGGGTTCATCGGATCGCCGCGCATGAACTTTCTGCCGGGACGTATCGCTTCTGTCGACGCGCAAGGCGTTGTCGTCACGCTCGATCACACGCAAGAGAACGTCCGCGTGCCTGTGGATGGTGCCGCGTTGCAAGTCTCGCAAGCGGTGACGCTCGGCGTGCGTCCTGAGCACCTTGAATTCGTCGACTCGTCCTCGTCTCACGACGACGCCNTTCTTTCGCGCACCGTCTCGCTCGTCGAACAGCTTGGCGAGCACAGCTATGTGCACCTCGATCAACCCGGCGGCGTCGCGCTCATCGCGAAAGCACCGGGCGATACGCGACTCGCGCCAGGCGATCGCGCGAACCTGCGCGTACCGCGCCACGCCACTCATTTGTTCACCGAAGACGGCTTCGCCGCTCCTTCGCTTGAATCCGTCGAACATTACGCATAAAGGACATTCGGATGCGCCTTGGAGTCTGTTATTACCCGGAACACTGGCCCGAGTCGATGTGGGAAGACGACGCGCGCCGGATGAAAGCACTCGGTATCGAGCAGGTGCGAATCGCCGAGTTTGCGTGGAGCCGCATTGAGCCGACGCCTGGCGAATACGATTGGGCGTGGCTCGATCGCGCAATCGAAGTACTCGGCGCCGCAGGCTTGCAAGTCGTGATGTGCACGCCCACCGCGACNCCTCCAAANTGGCTGATCGACCGCCATCCGGANATCNTGCCGNTTGGCGCAGATGGCCGACCGCGCGCGTTCGGCTCGCGCCGTCACTATGACTTCTCGTCGCCCTCGTATTTCGCGGCNTCGCAGAAGATTTGCACTGCAATCGCCGAGCGTTACGGCAAACATCCGGCCGTTGCGTACTGGCAGACCGATAACGAGTTCGGCTGTCATCACACAGTCGTGAGTTATTCGCCCGCAGCAGTGGCGCGCTTTCGCGAGTGGCTAAAGGCACGCTACAAAACGATCGACGAATTAAACCGCGCGTGGGGCACCGTGTTCTGGAGCATGGAGTACCGCAGCTTCGACGAGATCGACGCTCCGGTGGCGACTGTGACCGAGGCACATCCTTCGCATCGGCTCGATTACCGGCGCTTCGCGTCCGACGAAGTTGCGCGCTATAACCGCATGCAGGTCGAGATCATCCGTGCGCATTCGCCAGGGCGGCCGGTTGCGCACAACTTCATGCAGCTCTTTACCGAGTTCGATCACTACAAGGTCGCTGCCGATCTCGACGTTGCCGCTTGGGACAGTTATCCGCTCGGCGCGCTGGAAGAACAATGGTTCGCGCCCGATGTGAAAGCGCGCTGGCTGCGCAGCGGTCATCCGGATTTCGCGTCGTTCAATCACGACGTATATCGCGGCATGTCGAAGCTGCCGTTCTGGGTGATGGAGCAACAACCGGGTCCGGTGAACTGGGCGCAGTGGAATCCGGCGCCATTGCCGGGCATGGTGCGGCTGTGGAGCTGGGAAGCGTTCGCGCACGGCGCGGGCTGCGTATCGTATTTCCGCTGGCGTCAGGCGCCGTTCGCGCAGGAGCAGATGCATGCGGGTCTNAATACGCCGGATAACCGACTCGACGTCGGCGGTAGCGAAGCAGCGCAAGTGGCGTCGGAAATTCNCACGGTGCTCGCGGCTAATGCGCATGCCGANGCCGCGGTCCGTTCGAAAGTGGCGCTCGTCTACGACTANGAAGCNAAGTGGCTGTTCGAGATCCATCCGCAGGGTGCNGACTTTCACTATCCGCGCTTCGCATTCGAGTACTACTCGNCATTGCGTGCGTTAGGTCTCGATGTCGATGTNGTGCCGGTCGACGCGTCGCTCGACGGCTACAGCCTGATCGTCGTGCCGCCGTTGCCGGTCGTGCCGGCGGATCTGGCCGCGCGTCTTGCCAGCTCGGGGGCGCAGGTCGTGCTTGGGCCGCGCACTGGCTCGAAGACTCAGGACTTGCAGATTCCCGCGAATCTGCCGCCGGGTGCGCTCGCCGATGTGTTGCCGCTGCGTGTCTGGCGCGTCGAATCGATGCGGCCTAATGTGACCGAGCCCGTGCGGCTTGCCGGTACGCAAGACGCGAGTGTTGAAGACGGCGTCGCGCGTCACTGGCGCGACTTCATCGAAAGCAAGGACACGAATTCTTTCGATGTACTGGCGCGTTTCGCCGACGGACAACCGGCGTATGTGCGTAGCGGTGCGTTCCATTACCTCGCCAGCTTGTTCGACGACGCGCTGACGACCCGGCTCTTCGAGCAGATCGCACAACGCGCCGGCGTCGAAACGGTGCAGCTCGGCGAAAGCGTCCGCATTAGCCGGCGCGGCGCGCTGACCTATGTGTTCAACTACGGCGACACCGCGCACACGATCACCGGTGCGGCAGACAACGCATTTGTGATCGGCTCACGTACTGTCGAGCCACAAGGCGTGGCAGTGTATCGAGCCGGATGACAGGTTGCGGGGAGCGGGACGATGTGCAAACCGGAATTCCATGCAGTAACGACAACGATGCAAAATCAGGAATCAAGGAGACAGGTAGCATGAAAATGAAACCACGCAAGGTTCTGCTGGCACTCGCGGTCGCCGCGGCGACTCTCGGAACGTCGGTCGTCAGCACTGCTCAGGCCGGCACGCTGACCGCGAATATCGCATTCAAGGGGGCGAGTCAGCGCGCGGTCTGGCAGTCTGTTGTCGATGAATTCAAGAAGGCACATCCCGGCATCGACGTGAAGGTGTCGTTTATCGACGAAGAAGCGTACAAAGTGCAATTGCCCGGTTGGCTCTCCACTGTCGCGCCCGATATCGTCAACTGGCATGACGGCGAGCGCATGGCGTATTACGCACAGCGCGGTCTTTTTGAAGACTTGAGCGGCGATTGGGCGAAGAACGGCTGGAACGACATGTATGCCTCGACGAAGGAAGCGTCGTCGTATAAGGGCAAGCAATATGCGGCGCCTACAGTGTATTACTCGTGGGGCATGTTCTATCGCAAGGATCTGTTCCAGAAAGCCGGCATCTCTGGTGAACCGAAAACGTGGGATCAGTTTCTCGACGACTGCAAGAAGCTGAAGGCCGCCGGCATTACGCCGATTGCCGTGGCGGGCCGCGATGCGTGGACGCTCGCCGGCTGGTTCGACTATCTCGATCTTCGCCTGAATGGCAATGCGTTTCATCAGAAGCTGATGGCGGGTGAAATTGCATACACCGATCCGCGTGTGAAGAAGGTCTATACGACCTGGAAGCAGTTGATCGACGCGGGTTATTTCATCGACAACTCGCTGTCGTACGATCTGGATTCGGTGCAGCCGTTCCTGTTCCAGGGCAAGGCCGCGATGATGCTGATGGGCACCTTCATCACCGCAGGCTTTCCGCCGAATGTGAAACCGGAGATGGGCTACTTCCAGTTCCCGATCATCGACGCCAATGTGCCGACCGCCGAAGACGGTCCGGTCGAATCGCTGCATATCCCGTCGAAGGCGAAGAACAAGGCGGACGCTCACACGTTCCTCGCGTTTGTCGAAACGCCTGAAATCGGCGCGAAGCTTGCTGCCGGTCTCGGCTCGCTGTCGGCGAATAGCAAGTCGCCGGAGCCGGAAGATCCGATCTCCAAGATCGGCTTCCAGATTCTTGCCAATACGAAAGGCGGCATTGCGCAGTTCTACGATCGCGACATGACGAAGGAAATGGCCGATGAAGGCATGAAGGGGATGCAGCAGTTCGTCTCCGATCCGTCGAAGCTCGACACCGTGCTCGCGCAACTGGAGCAGACGCGCAAGCGCATTTACAAGAAGTAGTGGGCGGTGGCGGCCGTTGAGGGGCCTTTCGGGGTGTCTGGACGCCAACTTTGCATGGGACCAGAGTAAATGCTAAAGCACTAACTCCGGTCGACCGCTCTGCATGGGACCAGAGTAAGTGCTAAAGCACTAACTCTGGTCGACCGCTCTGCATGGGACCGGAGTAAGTGCTAAAGCACTAACTCTGGTCGACCGCTCTGCATGGGACCAGAGTAAGTGCTAAAGCACTAACTCTGGTCGACAGGAGAATGATTTTGTCGCATTCCGTCACTCGTCATACTGTGGGCGGTCCCGCTGGACCAGGCGGCTCGCCGCTGCCTGCGTCGGGCAGCACCACGCGGATCCACGCGCGCGGGCGTCGTCCTTCGCCTACCGCACGGCGTCAACGACGCGCCGCCTTTCTGTTTCTCGCGCCCGCTTGTGTGATGGTGGCCATTTATGTGATCTGGCCGATTCTGTCGACGATACGCTTGAGCTTCTTCAACTGGGACGGCATGACGGAGCCGACTTTCGTCGGCCTCGCCAATTACACCGAGTTGTTCCATACGCAGACGTTCTATACGGCGCTAAAGAACAACCTTATCTGGCTCCTGCTGTTTCTGCTCGCACCGCCGATGGGACTCGCCGTCGCGTTGTACCTGAACCAGGCAGTGGCAGGCATCCGGATCGTCAAGTCGCTCTTCTTTGCGCCTTTCGTATTGTCGGGTGTGGTGGTCGGGCTGATCTTCTCGTGGTTCTACGATCCAACGTTCGGCTTGCTCGCGGTAATTCTCGGCCACGGCGTGCCGGTACTCGGCGATCCGCGCTACGCAACGCTAGGCATTGTGTTCGCCGCACTATGGCCGCAAACAGCCTATTGCATGATCCTTTATCTGACAGGCCTCACTTCGCTCAACGCGGAACAGATCGAGGCGGCGCGCATGGAGGGCGCACGCGGCTGGTCGATGCTGTGGCATGTGATCCTGCCGCAATTGCGGCCCACCACCTTTATGGCAATCGTCGTCACGATTATCGGCGCATTGCGTAGTTTCGATCTGATCTCGGTGATGACCGGCGGCGGTCCTTTCGAAAGTTCGACCGTGCTCGCCTATTACATGTACGACCAGGCAATCAAGTACTACCGCATCGGCTATTCGGCGGCAGTGGCCGTCGTGCTGTTCGGCATCATGCTGGTGTACATCGTTTATCACTTGCGGCGGATGCTGCGCGCCGAGCAATAAGGAGCCAACCATGTTTCCAATTCCAATCGACAAGTGGAAACCGGCAACGCGCCGCGTCTACAAACTGACGCTGCCGATCGCATTGCTGATCTGGCTTCTACCGATGATCGCAGTGCTCGTCACATCGATACGTTCGAGCGAAGAACTCAGCGAGGGCAACTATTGGGGATGGCCGAAGCATTTTGCGCTGTTCGACAATTATCGCGAGGCGCTGACCACTTCGCCGATGCTGCATTACTTCTGGAACAGCGTGCTGATTACCGTGCCCGCGGTGATCGGTTCCATTGCACTCGCCGCAATGGCCGGCTTTGCGCTCGCAATCTACCGCTTTCGCGGCAATTCCTCGCTGTTCGCTACTTTTGTCGCGGGCAACTTCGTGCCTGTGCAGGTGTTGATGATCCCGGTACGCGATCTGTCGTTGCAGCTAGGGGTCTTCAACACGGTGAGCGCCCTGATTCTTTTCCATGTGTCGTTCCAGACAGGTTTTTGCGCTCTCTTTTTACGCAACTTCATCAAGCAGTTGCCGTTCGAACTGGTCGAGGCGGCGCGAATCGAAGGTGCGAACGAGTGGACGGTGTTCTTCAGAATCGTCCTTCCGCTGATCCGGCCCGCGCTCGCCGCATTGGCGATTCTCGTGTTCACCTTCGTGTGGAACGACTATTTCTGGGCGTTGTGCCTGACGCAAGGCGACGACGCCGCGCCGATCACCGTCGGTGTGGCCGCGCTGAAGGGGCAATGGACGACCGCATGGAACCTCGTTTCCGCCGGCTCGATCCTCGCTGCGCTGCCTTCCGTCGCAATGTTCTTCGCGATGCAGAAACACTTTGTCGCAGGCTTGACATTCGGCGCGACGAAGGGTTAAAGCGGCTACCCGATGACCTTGCCGACTCGTGACCAAAGAAATAGCAAATCGAGTCGCGCGTATTGAGCGTTGAGAGTATGAACGGCAAACGTTTGCGCGATCGCCGTCGCGTTTGCCCTCATTAAAGATTGGGATGAGCTTGTCGTTATCTAGTGAAATATGTCAGACCGTCGAACTGACTCGTGCCTGAAGAAGGCACGCGCTGGACCAAAAGCTCATCGGGGGTACCAATCTTGAACCAACAACGCACGCCATGGACGCGCACNGCGGCTCCGGGCGAAGTCATCTATTCAGAAGGCTTCCTGGGTGACGCAGTGATCTACGTCATTGCAGATGGCAAAGTCGAAATCTCCACCCAGTGCGANGAAAAAAANGTCATTCTGGCNACGCTCGGCAAGGGCGANTTTTTCGGCGAAGCGGCGTTGTTGCCGCCCGAACCGCGAGCACACACCGCGAAGGCACTGAGCTTCTGCCAACTTACCGCCATCGCGGGCGGCATTGTCGAAGAAGAACTCGAGCGTGTCTCGCCGCTGCTGCGCCATATCGTGCGCACGATGATCCGTCGCGTCAAAAAGAAAGACGACATTCTCGCGACTAATACACATGCCGATTTTCTACCCGGCGTCCTTTCCTACGCGCACGTTCTTTCGTTGATGGCCGGAGCCGAACCGAACGACAGATTCGATGGACGCGCGCGCCGTCCTCAAAACGAGGAAATCTCGATTCCGCTTTCCGAAGTCATCAAGAAATGCAACGCGATAGCGGGCCACTCGCGTCCACATGTGATGGCAATGCTCAAGCGCATGGAGAAGCTCAATCTCGTATCCATCGAAGGGGGACGCTCGGAGCGGCTGAACAATACGTCTGGGCGCTATTCGGCAAGTGATGGCGCGGCGGGCCGGCAGCTCGTCACNTTCGANGCNGTGAAAATCACTGAACGCGCGCANCAGGTGGCGGACCACGATCTGGATGTATCGATCAGCAGCGAACTCGAACTGATCGAACTGGACGACCTGGAAGCCCTGATCGGCGTCGACCGGAAAGTGATTCTGAACAAGCTCTCTCACGCGGAGATCGCCGAGGACATCTTCGCGTTCCGCAAGACCAAGGTACTCAACTACGTCGAGGAAAAAGGTCTCAGCTACTTCTCGCGCCGCACCGCGCGTGGCGCAGGCGAGTTGAAATCGCTCGACGATCTGGAGTTTGTCGATCAGCGCACGTTGTTCGAAGCGGTGAGTGCTTTCGATACCTATGACCTCGCGAAACTGCTGTCCGCGTCTGAGGGACAGCCGATTGACGAGCGCCTGCAATCGGTGATGACGGAAGCCCGGAAGAAAGAGGTGTCGTGGGTCATGCGTCGAGAGATCAAGATCGACCCGGTCGAGATCATCGAAATCGAGCAGCGGTTCCTCGATACGGTGCGAGCGCTGAAGTCACCCGTGGCAAATACTGCTCCGGCTGAGTCCTGAAGCCTGCGGCGCCCGGTCCGCAACACCGGGCGCAACGCTTGAACGTTTAACTGTAATTCGCAGGCTGCTGCAGCCGGTGGCGAGGACGTATGGATCTTCTAACGATATTTGGCGTAGTGTTCGGCCTGACGGCNATCGTCGCNGGCTTCTCGCTCGANGGCGGNAACTTCACGTCGCTCTTTCAACTGGAGGCATTTGTCATCGTGCTTGGCGGCACCTTCGGGGCCGTGATGATCCAGAACACGTGGGCGCGCTTCTATGACGGCGTGAAGCAATTGCGCTTTGCTTTTGTCAAGGCGCGGCAAGTNGATCGCGAGAGCCTTTCTGTTCTGCTCGAATGGGGCGATCAGGCGAAACTCAATGGCATGCTGGTATTCGAGTCGATCGACGCAAACGGGATTAGCCCGTTTGCCAAGCGAGGTCTTGAGCTGCTGGCAAACGGCGTATCGACCGCAGTGCTCGAAGATGCGTTGCAACGCGAGGTCGATGCCTATGAGCGCAATCACATGGCGGCCGCGCGAATCTGGCAGCAGGCGGGCGGTTATGCGCCGACGTTTGGCATTCTGGGCGCGGTGCTGGGGCTCATTCAGGTGACGGGCCATATGCTGGAACCGTCTCAACTGGGGCAGGGCATTGCGGTCGCGTTTGTTGCAACGCTGTATGGCCTGGCCGTAGCCAACCTCGTGTTTCTGCCGCTATACGGGAAGATCCGCGCTCAGGTGGACAGCGAATTGCGTTTCAGGCGTTTGTATCTCGACGGCCTACTCGCCATCTCGCGAAAGGAATCGCCGCACACCATCGAAACGCGCCTGGCTGGCGACGTGCGCGAACGATCCGCCGAACTGCTCGGCTAATGGCTCGGCAATGCCTGAGCATCAATTCATAGCGGACTCGCGTGTATGAGCACTTCGACTGGCAGCAAGCGTCTTCCGACGGACAAGACAGCGCATCAGGACGGTCACGATAGCGGCGAGCAGTCGGACCGCTGGCTGCTTTCATACGCCGATTTGATCACCACGCTGATGGTGCTCTTTCTCGCGCTGTATGTGTTGCAACTCGCGAAGAACAGCGAGCTGCAAATAAAAACGCTGCAACATCACCCGGTGAAAGAGGCTGTCGACGTGCAGCCGCCCGTTGCCGCAACGGATGCAAAAGAAGCTGCGAAGAAGCAGCTTCTCTCGTTGCTGGAGCCTTTGCAGGGCAACCGTCAGATCACGATTTCGCACACGCCTCAAGGCGTTGAAATTGCGATCAACGCGAAAGTACTGTTCAATTCCGGCGACGCTCGCCTTTTGCCCGAATCGTTCGCTGTGCTGGATCAGATCGCCAAGGTGCTGCGTGAGCGCGCGAGAAACAACGTTCTGGTTGAAGGACACACGGACAGTTTGCCAATAGCGACGGCGAAGTACGAATCCAATTGGGAACTGTCTTCTGCTCGTGCTGGGGCTGTCGTGCGCTTCTTCGCCGACAAGGGTATTGAAGCGCACCGTATGGCCGCCATTGGCCGCGCCGACAATTTTCCGCTGGTTATCGGCAACGACGCGGCGGCCAATGCTGCGAATCGCCGCGTCACCATACTCGTCGAGTATTGAATGTCACGGTGCGAGCGCAAGGTACTGGTGTAGGGACTGAATCGCGGCCGCGCCTTCCCCGACGGCCGCCGCGACTCTTTTCACCGAACCGCTGCGCACGTCGCCCACTGCGAAAATGCCGGGTCTGCTGGTTTCGAGGAAATGCGCGGGGCGTTCCGACGTCCACTTGTGAGCGACATCGGGGCCTGTCAACACAAAGCCATTCTTGTCGAGTTCGACGCAGTCGCCAAGCCATCCGGTACTTGGCTGCGCGCCGAGAAACAGAAACACGTGGCGAATAGCCTTTTCCTCGATTCGCCCCTGCTGGTTCCACTGAATCGACTCGAGATGTTCTTCGCCATTTAGCGCGACGATTTGTGTTCGCACGTGAACCGTGATGTTCGGTGCCGCTTCGATCCGCCGGATCAGGTAGCTGGACATGCTGGCGTTGAGTCCTTCGCCGCGAATCACGATATGCACATGACGGGCGAATCCGGAGAGAAAGACCGCTGCCTGTCCCGCCGAATTGCCTCCGCCGACAATGACGAGTTCTTCATTTCCGCAAAACGCGGCTTCCATGAACGTTGCGCTGTAATAGACGCCCCGACCCTGGAAATGCTCGAGCCGCTCAAGCTCCGGCTTGCGATAACGCGCGCCTGTTGCGATCACAACGGCGCGAGCATAAACATGCTCGTCGTAATTCAGACGGATATGGAACGGCTGTCCTTTGTCGCATTCGATACCGAGTGCCTCGATCGGCACACCGACTTCCGCACCGAACTTCCGGCATTGGGACAGGCCACGACCGGCGAGTGCCTGGCCGGAGATGCCCGTCGGAAAGCCAAAGTAATTCTCGATCTTCGAGCTGGTGCCCGCCTGGCCACCGGGCGCCTTGGTGTCGAGAACCGCAACCCTCAGTCCTTCCGATGCGGCGTACACGGCCGCAGCAAGACCGGCAGGTCCCGCGCCGACCACCACCACGTCGAATCGCTCGCCATTCAATCTGTCGGGGCTCAGGCCAATAGCGTCCGCCACGGCGCGATTCGTCGGCCGCTTGAGAATAGTGCCCTGCAACGTGACGAGTACCGGGAGATCTTCCTCAGTCGCGCCGTAGCGATCGAGCAGTGCTTTGGCCTCTTCGTGCTCGGCAATGTCGAAATACGCCGACGGTTGCGCGTTGCGGCTCAGGAAATGCCGCAATACGAGTGTCGGAAAAGAGCCGGAACTGCCGATGACAACTACGCCGCCGCTTTGATCCTGAATGTACGCGACGCGGCGCAGGATATAGGCGCGCATGATCGTCTCGCTCAGTTCCGCTTCGGCAACCACGAGTGCGCGCAGCGATTCCTCGTCGATCACGATCACCTCGCAATCGCTCGTTGCGCGTGTCGACGCCACCGCACCGCGCCCAGCCAGCGTGCCGACTTCGCCGGTAAAGCTGCCAGGCCCGTGAGTACCCAGAAAATGCAGGTTCTCGCCGCTGCCGCGCGTCGCCTCGATGGTGCCTGACACAATCGCGAACATCGGAACGTGGCGATCGCCTTCGGTGAACAGTACCTCGCCGGCGCTCAGCTTGCGCCGCTCGCCGTATCTTTCCAGTACCGCAAACTGCGCGTCGTTCAGCCTGGGAAAGATCTGGTGGTGACGGCTGCCGCCTGCCAGCAGATCTTCACGCTTACCAGAAGTTTTGTCGCTCATGAGGTGTCCAATTAGAAAGACGCACGGTGCAGCACGTCGCTACGCTGCCGGATTGGAACGACGATGCGAATAATCGGCATCATGGGAATGGCTGTGGACAGCGGTTTCGGCTGAGATTGTGCGCCAGAGTCGGTCCGCCAGTAAAGAGCGGCGTCAGGCCGGACAGGGCAAGGCGGCGCATGCAGTGGGGTGCCGATGCCATACCGCGCGGGGCCGGTCACATTCAAGTTCACGCATCATCTGCCGTTAATAACCAGAGAGACAGACAACGAACGGGTTCGGAAAGCATGCGCGATTTCACAGTAAGAAAAAGCTTACTCGCAGTACTGGTCCTGTTTGCCGCGATGATCACGTTTGGCGGCGTGGTGGGTGTCTTCGCGCTTGGCCGCTCGAACGAGAACGCGCAACGGCTCCAGGAGATTGCGACTCAGGAGATACTCGCCAACGACGGCTACAAAGACAGCACCCGTACCCGCGCAGCCCTCACTCGCGCCTACGCGGCGCTGAAGGAGCGCAACGATCTCGCCACTCGCGATTCTGCACTCGCTAGCGCGCAGCGAACCCTCGATCGCGCGGACGCCGAAACGCGTGCTTTCGCGTCGGCGTCCCGATTCGTGGGACAGGACGATGCGCTGAAACAGCAGCTTGTCGACTCGTCGAATGCGTTGGCCGCAACACTGAAGAAGTCGTTCGACGCACTCCAGCGTGGCGACACCGACGCCTACGTTGCAATCAACGACCGCGACATTACGCTTGCCGGTCAGGTCTATTCGGCGAACGTGGAGAAGTTTCAGAACCTTGCTGGCGCGTTGGCGAAGGAGTCCGCGGCGAGAAACGAACGGGAATACGGCTGGATTGTCACGATGGTCGTCACGGGCGTCGCACTTGCCCTCGCATTGATCGTTGCCACGCACTTCGCGTTGCGTAAGATCGTGATCAACCCGTTACAGCAGGCGTCGAGACTGCTCGACCGGATTGCCGGCAATGATTTGACCACCTCTATTCCTGAAGGCAGCAAGAGCGAAATCGGTCAGTTGTTCATGTCGATGTCGCGCATGCAGGCCGGGCTCGCGCAAACAGTGTCGAACGTTCGCGTCAATTGCGAGGCGATTCACGGCGGCGCGCGTGAGATTGCCGCGGGCAACCTCGACTTGTCGAGCCGCACGAGGAGCAGTCGGCATCGCTCGAAGAAACGGCGGCGAGCATGGAGGAGCTGACCTCCACCGTGAAGCAGAACGCGGATAACGCTCGCCAGGCGAGCACGCTCGCGGCAAGCGCTGCCGACGTGGCGCAGCGTGGCGGCGACGTCGTGCAGCGCGCGGTGCATACGATGACCGCCATCACCGCTAGCTCGCAGAAGATCGCGGAGATTACCGGCATGATCGACAGCATCGCGTTTCAGACCAACATTCTGGCGCTCAATGCCGCTGTGGAATCGGCGCGGGCCGGCGAGCAGGGTCGCGGCTTCGCTGTCGTTGCCGGCGAAGTGCGCACGCTCGCTCAGCGCAGCGCGAGTGCCGCGCAGGAAATCAAGTCGCTCATTTCCGCTTCGGTAGATGACGTGCGGCACGGTAATGAACTCGTCACGCAGGCCGGCCACACGATGACCGAAATCGTTGGAGCGGTTCAAGGTGTTGCGACCATCATGGCGGAGATCACGTCGGCAACCGTCGAGCAAACCGCGGGCATCGAGCAGGTTGGCAAGGCCGTGAGCCAGATGGACCAGGTGACGCAACAGAATGCGGCCCTCGTTGAAGAGGCTGCAGCTGCAGCGAGTGCTCTTGAGCATCAGGCCCAGTCGATGACCGATGCGGTGTCGGCATTCCGCCTCCGCTAAGCCAGGTTGATGTTCGTATCCACTCGATCGGAAAATAAAAACATGGGCGTTAAAGCCGTCTCGCGTGTATTCGCAATTCTGTTAGCCGGTGTAACGATGTCCGCCGCTACACATGCCGCCACCTACGCGTATGTGTCCAACGCGGACAGTCAGGACATTTCGGTGTTCAGCCTCGATACAGCGAATGGCGCACTGAAGCCAGTGGAGACGGTGGGGCTCGCCGGCACCGTCATGCCAATGGCTTTGTCGCCGAACCACTTGCGGCTTTACGCCGGTGTGCGTTCGAAACCTTATCGCGTGGTGAGCTTCGCAATCAATCCGCTCGACGGCCGCCTCAGCGAACTGGGCAAGGCGCCGCTCGCGGAAAGCATGGCCTACGTGTCCACCGATGCAAGCGGCCGTTACCTGTTCTCTGCTTCTTACGGCGGCAATCTGCTGGCCGTGAACAGCATCGACTCGAATGGTGTGGCGCAAGACGTTCAGCAGATCATCAAAACAGGCCCAATGGCGCATGCTATTCGCAACGCGCCGGATAACCGTTATGTATTCGCGTCGGTGCTCGGCTCCGACGCCTGGTTGCGCCTGAAGTTCGATCCGTCGAAGGGTTCACTGACCGAAGACGCCGCGCCCGCGTATTCGCTTGCCGCCAAATCGGGACCACGCCATTTCGTGTTCTCGCCGGATCACCGGTTTGTTTATCTGATCGATGAACTCGACGGCAAGCTGCATGTGCTCGCATTCGACAATCAGCGTGATTCGGTTAAACCGGTGCAGACCATTTCCATTCTGCCGCCCAATTTTTCCGGCGATAAGCCATGGGGCGCCGATGTTCACATCACGCCGGATGGCCGCTTCGTGTACGCGTCGGAACGCACTTCGAGCACGCTCGCTGCTTATCGCGTGGAGCGGGCGTCGGGCAAGCTGACACGTATCGGCACTTACGCCACCGAAAAACAGCCGCGCGGCTTCAACGTCGATCCATCGGGCAATTATCTGCTCGCGGTCGGACAGTTGTCGACGAGCCTGAGCGCATACAGGATCGACCGGAAGACCGGTGCATTGAGCGCGCTGGGGCAATACCCGGTGGGCAAGGGCGCGAACTGGATCGAGATAGTGCAGTTCGACGGTTCGAACGCCGAGTAGATATCACGGCAAGCCGCGACCGCTCGCAGCCGCCGATGCAAAACCACGTCGGCGGCCGCGGCTAACGCGGGCATGCTCCTTTACTCGATCCCTTCGTGTTTCAACGCGAGTTGTACAGCAGGCCGCGTCCGCATGCGTTGTGCGAAGTCCGCGAGTTTTTGCGGCACTTCGATGTTCGCTTCTTTGGCCCATAGAAGCATGGTGAACAGGTACGCGTCCGCGACGCTTGCTTCTGCACCGAACAGATAGTCGCCCTTCAGCATGGTCGAAACGAGCTGGAAGCGTTGGCCCAGTTTCTCCCGCGCGGCACTTGCTTCTTCATTCGACGCGGGTTTGAATACGCGGCCGAATTGCTTGTGCAACTCTGTTGAAATGAAAGCCAGCATCTCGACCAGACGTGTCGCGCCTAGCTCGCCCGACGGTGACAGTGACGGCTTGCGTTGTGCGACCCATGACAGGATTGCGACGTTTTCCGTGAGCCGTTGACCGTCGTCGAACTCCAATGTCGGGACATAGCTCTTCGGGTTAATTTCGTTGAAATTCTGACCCGTCTCCGTGGTTTTCGTTTTCAGGTCGACGCGCACGCGGTCGAAATCCATGCCTGCTTCGTGCATGGCAATGTGATCGGCCAGACTGCACGCGCCCGGTGAGTAATAGAGCTTCATGATGCGGTCCTCCATCTAGTTAGTTGGCGATTTCTTCTGGGCAGCATTCGGCATGCCCTACGAAATGTTCAGCTATGCGAGTTACCGTTCGCCATGTAAAGCGGCGAATTGCCAGCGCCGCACGCTTACTCGTCGTGGTGACCCGGAAGCACTGCGCCAAGCACCTGCTTCGCGGTCTGCACGATCACATTGCCTTCGTCGGGATCGCCCTTCAGCAAGGTCGATGCAAATGCCTTGGCCTGCGCCAGCGTGATATGCGGCGGCAACGGGGCAATGTTCGGGTCGGCCTTCACCTCGATCACGACGGGACGGTCCGCGGCCAGCGCTGTGTCCCACGCGGCGCCCATCTGCTCTGCGTCGTCGACATAAATGCCTTTCAGGCCGATCAACTCCGCGAACTTGTGATACGGCACGGAGGGAATGTCCTGTGATGCCTCGAATTTCGGATCGCCCTCCATCACGCGTTGTTCCCACGTCACCTGATTCAGATCCTGGTTGTTCAGCACCATGCAGATCCAGCGCGGATCGGCCCAGCCTTTCCAGTACTTCGAAACGGTAATGAGTTCGGCCATGTTGCTCATTTGCATCGCGCCGTCGCCGACCAGAGCGATCACTGGGCGCTCTGGATAAGCGAACTTCGCCGCGATCGCATACGGCACGGCCGCGCCCATTGACGCAAGACCTCCCGACAGCGAGCACATCATGCCGCGTTGCACTTTCAGATCGCGCGCGTACCAGTTCGCGCAGGAGCCCGAATCGCTCGTCACAATCGCGTTCGAAGGGACGCGCGGCGACAGTTCCCACACGGTGCGTTGCGGATTGACCGCGTCCTTGCCCGGCTCGTGTGCGCGCTTGTCGAGCGTCTTCCACCAGTCGGCAGTCCAGCCTTCAATCGTTTTGCGCCACTCGCGATCCTGCTTGTGTTCGAGCAACGGCAGCAACGCGCGCAGCGTTTCCACGCTATCGCCGACAAGATTCACTTCCATTGGATAACGCAGGCTCAGCATGTCGGCCTTCAGGTCGATCTGCACACCGCGCGCCGCGCCTTCCTTCGGCAGGAACTCTGCGTATGGGAAGCCCGAGCCGATCATCAGCAACGTATCGCACTCGGTCATGAGGTCGTAGCTTGGCTTGGTGCCGAGCAGACCGATGGAGCCGGTGACCCACGGCAGATCGTCGGGCAGCGCGGCTTTGCCGAGCAGCGCCTTCGCGACACCCGCGCCCAGTTTCTCAGCAACGGCGATGACTTCATCGGTCGCGTGCAATGCGCCGGCGCCGACGAGTATCGCGACTTTCTTGCCGGCGTTGAGCACGTCCGCGGCCTGTTGCAGATCTTCCGCTTGCGGAACGAGACGCGGCGCCCGATAGCCGACACCCGAATGCAACGTGCCATGTTTGCGAGCGGGCGGCTCGTAAGGCAAGTCCTGCAAGTCGTTCGGCAGAACGAGCGCGGTCACCTTGCGCTCGGAAAGTGCGGTACGTATCGCGCGATCCACGAGATGGCGCACTTGCGCGGGCACCGTGGCCTGCTGGACGAACGCCCCTGCGACATCTTTGAACAGCGAGACGAGATCGACTTCCTGCTGATAATGACCGCCGAGTGCTGAACGTGCCTGCTGACCTGTTATCGCGAGCACTGGCATGTGATCCATTCGGGCGTCGTAGAGTCCTGTGACAAGGTGCGATGCGCCGGGTCCGGACGTCGCGATGCAAACTCCGAGTTCGCCGGTGAATTTGGCATGGGCCGATGCCATGAAGGCCGCCATTTCCTCATGACGGACCTGAATGAATTCGATCGGCTCCGGCTGACCGGTGGTCTTGCGATGCTTTTTGGCCTCCGTTTGTGCGCGATTCAGCGCGCCGAATACGCCATTGATGCCGTCGCCAGGGTAACCAAAAATACGGCGCACGCCCCACGCCTGTAGTCGCTCGATAATGAAGTCGCCGACGGTGATGGACATGGATGGCTCCTCACAAAAGTAATCACGATGTAGATCCACACAGCGTTGCAAAGCGCGTTCCGCGTCCTTTCATGCAGAAAGAATCAACATGTCATGCAAATCGAGTGGGCTCGCTTTTTGCTGCGCTGCTATGCGGGCGTGCTGTGCGCACGAAGCACAAGGGATCGCTATGAACAAAGTTGTCGTCGTAACCGGGGCGGGTGCCGGAGTGGGACGCGCGGCTGCAGAGGAGTTCGCGCGGCACGGCTACGATGTGGCATTGTTATCGCGTGACCCGGCGCGGCTCGCGCGCGCCGCCGACGAGATCCAGCATGCTTATGGCGTTCGCGCACTAGCCATTCCGACGGATGTCGCCGATGCTGAACGCGTAGAAGAAGCCGCCACGCGCACGGAGTCGGAACTCGGTCCTATCGACGTATGGGTCAACGTTGCAATGGCCACCGTCTTTGCACCCGTGTCGAAACTTACCGCACAGGAATTCGAGCGAGGAACCCAGGTAACCTATCTCGGCCAGGTGCATGGCACGATGGCCGCGCTGTCGCGAATGCGTACGCGCAATCGCGGCACTATCGTCAACGTGGGTTCCGCGCTTGGCTATCGCTCGGTGCCGCTGCAGTCGATTTATTGCGGAGCGAAGTTCGCGGTGCGCGGCTTCACCGACGCGTTGCGTTCCGAGATCATCCACGACCGGCTCAATGTGCATTTGACCATGGTCGATCTACCGGCACTGAATACGCCGCAATTCGACTGGGCGCTCAACAAGATGGGCAGGAAGGCAAAACCGGTCGCGCCTATTTTCCAGCCGGAAGTGGCCGCACGTGCCATCTATTTCGCCGCAACGCATAAACGACGCCAGGTATGGGTGGGATTTCCGACGGCGAAGGCGATTCTTGCAAACCGCGTCGCACCCGGATTGCTCGACAGATATCTGGCAAAGGCGGGCTACGAGGGACAACTCACCGACGAACCGCTCAGCCCCGACGCGCCCAGCAATCTCTTCGATCCAGTACCCGGCGATTTTGGCGCGCACGGACGTTTTGACCGCGAGTCGAAGCCGGCAAGCCTCGAAATGTTAGCGGTTCGGCACCGCGGCGTTTTATGCGCTTTGGCCAGTATCGGGATCGCTGGCGGCATCGGTTTGCTGATCAGAAAGAGCCGAGGCGCATAGCGCGCACGCGTGCAGCGGTGCGCCTTGCCGCGCTGGGAGACGTGAATAGCCGGGATCGGTAACAATATGCCTGTCTCCGACTGTCTCGACCTGTTACCCCATCGCCTTTAGGAAAGCCATGTCCCAACCGCTCACAATTGATTTCGTCTCCGATATCGCATGCCCCTGGTGCGCCATCGGCCTTTCCTCGCTGCAACTCGCGTTGGCGCGCCTGGGAGATGCCGTAGATGCACAGATCGTCGTGCATCCGTTCGAACTGAACCCGCAAATGGGTCCCGAGGGCGAGGCGATCGTCGACTATCTGGGCAAGAAGTATGGGCGCACGCCCGAGCAGATTGCGCAGACGCAGGAAATGATTCGCGAGCGCGGCGCAAGCGTCGGCTTCAATTTCGGACCGCGCAATTATGTCTATAACACTTTCGATGCGCACCGCCTGTTGCATTGGGCCGGTCTCGAAGGCAAGCAGTTGCCGCTCAAGCTCGAATTGCTGCGCACTTATCATTCCGAGGGCCGGGACCCGAGCAACCATGATGTACTCGTCGCAGCAGCCCAAGCGGTGGGACTGGACGCCGATGCGGCGCGCAACGTGCTGCAAAGCGGCGACTACGCGGACGAGGTCCGCGCGGAAGAAGAGGAATTCCAGTCACATGGCATCCAGTCAGTACCTGCGATCATTTTCAATCGCCGCTACCTCGTGAGCGGCGGCCAACCTGTCGAGACTTTCGAGCAGGTTATCCAGCAGATTCTCGCCGAGGCGTAAGCCGGCACTCCCGAATGGCCGCATGCCGTCATGCGCGCGGTGACGCAAACGAAGTACCGCTGGAGGCAATCGTCGATGATCACAAAGCGGATCGCTGCCGCGTTGTTCGGCTTCGTGCTAATGGCGCTTGCCTGCGTGTGCC
>Ga0058694_1000471_pt1 | contig 20825 bp, 16 predicted proteins | sample AgamicOrSfrz_FD_55041 | JGI IMG/M metagenome (GOLD analysis project Ga0058694, IMG submission 55041) | Agave microbial communities from Guanajuato, Mexico - Or.Sf.rz | ecosystem: Host-associated > Plants > Phyllosphere > Phylloplane/Leaf | place: Guanajuato, Mexico | collected 2012-05-30 | reverse complement strand
CGGTGGCCGGCCCGATGATTCCGCTGTCGCAAACGCTGCTGCTCGCGAGCTATCCGCGCGCGAAGGCGCCGATGGCGCTGTCGATGTGGGCAATGACCACGTTGATCGCGCCGGTCGCCGGCCCGATTCTCGGCGGCTGGATCTCGGACAACATTTCGTGGCCGTGGATTTTCTACGTCAACATTCCCGTCGGCGCCGTCGCCGCNGCNGCGACGTGGATGATCTTCCGCAACCGCGATTCCGTCGTGAAAAAGGCGCCGATCGACGGTGTCGGCCTCGGCNTGCTGATCTTGTGGGTCGGCTCGTTGCAGGTCATGCTCGACAAGGGCAAGGACCTCGACTGGTTTTCGTCGACCACNATCGTCGTGCTGGCGCTCGTCGCCGTGATCGCGCTCGCGTTTTTTATCGTGTGGGAATTGACGGCCGAGCATCCGGTGGTCGACCTCTCGCTCTTCAGCAAACGCAACTTCACGGGCGGCACGGTCGCGCTGTCGATCGGCTATGGCCTTTACTTCGGCAATCTCGTGCTGCTGCCGCTGTGGCTGCAAACCGACATCGGCTACACGGCGACCGACGCCGGTCTCGTGATGGCGCCCGTCGGACTGTTTGCCGTGCTGCTGTCGCCGATCACGGGCAAGGTCTTGCCACGCACCGATCCGCGCTANATCGCGACNNTGTCGTTCCTCGTGTTCGCGCTGTGCTTCTGGATGCGCTCGCGCTACACGACCGGCGTNGATACGTACTCGCTNNTGNTGCCCACGNTGATTCAGGGCATCGGCATGGCCGGGTTCTTCATTCCGCTCGTGTCGATCACGCTGTCGGGCTTGCCGGGCAACCGGATTCCGGCGGCCTCGGGCTTGTCNAACTTCGTGCGGATCATGTGCGGCGGCATCGGCACGTCGATCTTTCAGACGGCGTGGGACCATCGCTCGATCATGCATCATGCGCAACTGACCGAGCGCGCCAACGCCTACAACCCGGTCTTCGATCAGTCGATCCGGCAAATGGGCGCGGCGGGTTTCAGTCAACCGCAAGCGTATGGGCTCTTCAATTCGATGGCGACGCAACAGGCCGCGCAATTGGGCGTGAACGACCTGTTCTTCGTTTCGGCCGGCATCTTCGTCGCGCTGATTGCGCTGATCTGGATCACGAAGCCGGAAAGAGCCGGTGGCGATGCGGGCGCGGCTGCTGCGGCGGCGCATTGAGACGAGCAGACCAGACTNACAACCTGCTGCACCGGGCTGGCGCCACAGACNGATCAGGGCATGACGGGGGGATGGAAGGTCAACGTCCCCGCAAGAATCCACAGCATGAAGATCACGAGCGGAAGATGCACGATGAACTGGGTAAACGTGAAGCCCACCACGTCACGAGCCCGCAATCCCAGCACGCCTAGCAACGGCAGCATCCAGAAAGGGTTGATCAAATTCGGCAACGCCTCCGCCGCGTTGTAGACGGTTACCGCCCAGCCCAGATGAACCTGCAGTTCCCTGGCTGCCGCGATCACGTACGGTGCCTCGATGATCCATTTCCCGCCACCCGACGGCACGAAGAATCCAAGGACGGCAGAGTAGATGCCCATCAGCGCCGGAAACGACGCATGCGACGACACGGCAACGAAGAAATGCGAAAGATGATCGGCCAACGGTAGTCCCGACGGCGCGGAGGCTTTCGTCAGCATGTACGCAATGCCTCCGTAGAGAGGAAACTGGATCAACACGCCAGCCACGGACGGCACCGATTTCGCCACGGCGTTCAGGAAGCGGCGGGGGCGCCAGTTCAACAGCATCCCGGCCAACAGGAACACGAAGTTGTAGGTATTGAGATTCGAGATCGCCAGCACCGGATTTTTCGCGGTGAATTCGTGCCATGCCCAAACAGAGCCGAGTGCGACGATCAGGATTGTGATCAACGGGCTGTACTCGAGCCAGTCGCCGGGGCGTGAAGGCGCTGCTACTTCGAGTTCCGCCTCGTTCAGCGAGATGCCCAGATGCTGCGCGGTTTTGGCGCGTTCGGTGCCCGGCGCAGAGAGATACGCGATCAAAAGCGATACGACGGTCAGAGCGGCGACTATCAGCAACGACTGGGGAAGAAAAATCGTTTCGGAGAACGGAATGACACCGGTGATCGCCAGCAGCGCTTTCGGCAAACTGTCCGGATTCGCCTGCAATTGCGATGCCGACGAACTCAATCCCAGCGCCCAGGTCGCGCCCATGCCGAGATAGGCGGCGGCACCCGCCGCTCGATAGTCCATACGGAGCCCGGTGCGACGAGCGAGCGCACGAACCAGCAGGCCGCTGAAGATCAGGCTGATCGCCCAGTTGAAAAGCGACGCCGAAATGCTGACCAGCGCGACGAATGCCACCGCAGACTTGCCGTTCGACGGCAAGCGGGCAAGCCATGCGATCAATTTGGCGGCAGGCGGAGATACCGCGACCACGTAGCCTGAAATGGCCACGATCGCCATCTGCATCGTAAAGGGAATCAGGCTCCAGAATCCGTCTCCGAAGGCAATGCCCACACGTTGTGCAGGTGCGCCCGTCGCCAGCGCGCCGACCGCGACGACGACAACCGCGATCGCCGCGAATATGTATGCGTCGGGAAACCACTTTTCCGACCAACGGGTCACTGCTGCGGCCATACGCTCGAGTCCGACTGCATCGTCGGCTGTCGAGGCTGCCAGGTCTTGCTGACGGTTCAATTCCTTCATCATGGTCTCCGACGCTTCGAGTGATTAAACATGCTGTTCATAAACCTGCACTGCCGCAGCCAGGTCTTCGAGTGCGGTCCCCACCGCTTTGAATACCGTGCGCTCGCTGCCGTCGAATCGCCCACCGACGTCGCCCCGGCACAGCGCGGCGAGCGTACCGTTCAGGTCCGCCGGCGAAATCACGTTGCGCGACAACGGCCCAATCAGGTCCCCGGACTTCTGCGGTGCCTCGTCCGTATCGACAAACACGCGTGCGTGGCGGAAACAATCGTCGTCAGCCTCGCGCATCTGCGGCGTGAAGCTTCCGATAAGATCGAGATGCGTTCCCGNTTTCAACCACGAGCCGCGTACGATCGACTCGGTGGCGAGCGTCGCGCAGCTCACGACATCCGCGCGCGCCACGCTGTCCGGCAGACTGGAGACAACGGCCGCATTGAAACCTTCGCCTCGCAGTTGCTGCACGAGTCGCGCGGCCGATTCCGGATAGATGTCCCAGACCTCGACATGCGTGATTGGCAGCTGGCTTCGATACGCTGACGGCACCAGGCTTGCCACGCGTCCGGCGCCCAACAGCACCATGTGCGAGGAGTCGTCGCGCGCCAGAAAGGTTGCAGCGAGTGCCGAGGCGGCGGCGGTCCGGCGTGAGGTGATTTCATTGCCGTCCATCTGCGCGAGTGGCTCACCCGTGCTGGCGTCGTACAGCACGTAAGTCGAGTGCAAGCCGGGCATTCCGCGGCCCTGGTTACCGGGGAAAATGTTCACGGTCTTGATGCCGAGATATCGGTCCGCCTCCCACGCCGGCATGATCAATACGGTGCCGCTATTGCCGTCGCCGCTATTGATCGTGTGCGAGTGCCGGAGTGGAACCTCACACCCCTTGACGAACGCCTTCTTCAGCGACGGAATCAGCGTGGCGAAGTCCAGCGCTTCGCGTGTCGCTGGCGTGTCGAAAAATTTCATGCTCGATTGGGCTCCTCGTGGGTCATTCACGCTTCAATGGAAATATCAGTGGCCGGGATCGCCTGGCAGGCGAGGCACATATCGGCTTCATCCGGCCCATGCCCCGTCATATGCGACACCTTGCCCGCCAGGACCTTGACGGCACAGCTCTCGCATTGCCCGACCCGGCAGCCGCTCGGCATGCTGATGCCGAGGCTCTCGCCGAAGCTGAGCAGGCTTCCCCGTTCGGGTGCCCATTCAGCACTGATCTGCGACCGCCGGAATTCGACGGCGAAGCGCTGTGATGGATCGAGGGCCGGCTTTGACGGAGACCGAAAGGCCTCGCTGAAGATATCGAACGGCGGTACGCCGCGCTCGACGAGGCCTGCCGTGATGGCGTTCATCATCGGCTCCGGGCCGCATAAATAGAATCGCGCGCGGTGCTGTATCAATGCGTCGTCCACGACCTCCGCAGTGAGGTAGCCCTGCATCTCGAAGTCGCGTCCGAGTACTTCGTCGCGCGGCTGGTTATAGCAATTCACGACCTTGAGCGTTGGCAACGCACGCTGCAATTGCGCAATTCGTTTCCGGAACGCATGAGTCGAGCTATTGAGATTCGCGTAAAACAGCTGCGATTCAGGCGCTTGTGTGCCCAGTTCCCCGATCGTTTCCAGCCACGAAATGAAGGGCGTTATTCCAATCCCACCCGCGAATATGACGACCGGTCGCTTCGAAGCCGGCGGTACGACGAAGGTGCCGCTGGGGGCTTGAAGCAAGACCCTGTGTCCAACTGCCAACTCGCGATGAATATGCGAGGACATGACGCCCTCGAACTGCTCACCATCGGCACTTCGGCCTCGCTGATGGCGCACGGAGATCGAGTACGTCCGCCGATCGCTTTCAATCGCATGGCCAGTGAGCGAATAGGCACGCGTCGTTCCTCCTTCGCACAACTCCGGAATATGGATCGTCACATGCTGTCCGGGCAGATAGTCGGGGAGCGGTCCACCGTCGGCTGCGCTGAACGTAACCGTGCGAACGCCTTCGGCTTCTCCATGTACGGCCGACACGACAAAGTCCCGGAATCCTTGCCATGCCCGTCGCGCGGGATCGACCGACGCGTCGAGCGTGACGTCGCATGGCACGGCACGAAGCGGCGATGAACCGCTCAGCGGATCGACGATGGCGCCGGACACGATGCTGTTGTAGTTACTGTTTGCGCTTCCCAGTGCCGCCGACGATTCCATGCCGATTTCGTCGCATGCCTGCCACCAGCCATACTCCGCGACTACGACATCCGGCGCGAGTTCGGGGACCACTCGCGCACGGAATCGCGCGGTGCCGTTGGTACTGGCGACGCGTATCCAGTCGCCGTCGACAATGCCCTTCACGGCCGCCAGATCGGCGCTCAGTTCCGCGACGGGATAAGGGGCACGGCGACGAAGGCTTGGCAGGCTACGATGCTGGCTGTGGCAGTAGTAGCCGTTCTTGAAGGAAGTGAGCGTATAGGGAAAGCGTCGACGCTCAGCTGCGCGTGCTCCTTCTCCGCGGCTCGGCGGTACATACTGAGGTACGGCCGGATAACCGTACCGATGCAGCTTCTCCGAATAGAACTCGACGCGCCGCGTTTCGGTCGCAAAACCTCGCGGGCCATTCGGCGTGGCGCAAGCGTATTGCTTTTCCTGCTGCTCGAGCGGCCGGTAAATGCCCTCGGGATGCGAACGCAGCGTCGCGACGTCGAGACCCAATGGTTCGAGAACATGGTTCCATCCTTTTTCGACGTCGCCACCGAAGAATTGATCCCCCATCCCGAGCCTGACCGCCAGATCCAGCACGATGTTGTAGTCTGCCCGGCTCTCCCCGCGAGGCGTCACCATCCGCTGCCGCAACTGGACCAATTCGACGGCCCGCTCATTGATCTCGAAGCCGAGACGCAGTCCTTCCCGTTCCCAAGGCGTATTGACCGGAAGGAGGATATCCGCGTAGCGGGCGGATGGCGTTTCGAACAGGTCGCAATGGACATGAAAATCCAGTGCGCACAGCGCGTCCCGCGCCAATGCGCTGTCGGCTTGCGACATCACCATGTTGGTGCCGAACGCGACGAGCGCGCGTACCCGATAAGGCCTGGACTCGAGAATCGCACGATAAACATCGCGCGCGGTCACCCATCCCTGGGACGGCGGACCGAGCGGTCGCTCGTCAAGCCCGAGCGCCTTTGTTCGCTGCTGAGGACTCAGCATGGCGTAGTTACTGAGGGGATTTGCTGGCTGCTTCAGCAACTCGCGGTTTGAACCCTGCGTATCGAATGCACCTGTCAGTGCATACAGCGTAGCGATCGCCCGCTCCGTTTGCGTCGCGTTCGTNTGTTGTCCCACGCCAGACCACGCATGATAGGCAATGCGCTGGNGTGGGCTGAGCATCGCCGCCACGATTTCGATCGCCGAGGCGTCGACACCGGTGATTCNGCTCACGTGTTCGGGCGTGTAATCAGACAGCGCANCGCGGTACAACTCGAAAGCGGGCGTACACGTGACNTCTATCACCCGGCCCGTCAGGTCGAATACGCGAATCTGATACGAGCCTGAAATCGAAAGATCGGACGGCGACGTGCGCGCCTCTTCTCCGACGAGTTCGAGTCGATTGAGCGCGCCATTCCAGACCGCATATCGATTGTTCGACGACTCCGGATCGATGTCGCGCTCACGCAGAAAATATCCGCTATCACGACGAACCAGGAACGCGCCATTCGTCCATTCGCGGACAAATGTATCGTCGATATTTCCCGTCGCGATCATTTGCCGGGCAATTCCCATAGCAAGCGCGCCGTCCGTGCCTGGCTGCACGCGCAGCCATACATCCGCATCGCGCGCAAGCGCCGTGGGTCTTGGGTCCACGACAATCAGCTTTGCACCGTTGCGCCGACCCGCTGCGATACTGTCCGCCTGGGCCAGCCACGTGTTGGCTGGATTCGTACCCCAAAGCACGATGACGTCGGAATTCCGGTAATCGGCCGTTGGCATGCCGCAACCGAACGTAAACACGTGCGCGAAATCCTTGTGCCAGTTGCAGATCTCGGTCGCGTAGCAGATATTCGGACTCCCGAAAGACCACACGAATCGCTCCACCCAGTCAATGCTGTCGCTCATCGGCGTACCGCTCGGGGTGGTCACGCCGAACACCACCGATTCAGCGCCGTTTTCCCGCTTGACGTGCGCGAGCGTGGTCGCGATCTCGTCAAGCGCCTCGTCCCAGCTGATCCGTTTCCAGCGCGGATCGGCCGCCCCTTTTGGGGCAGTGCGGCGCATGGGATACAACACCCGGTCGGGGCTGTGTACGAGTTCCGGCGCGGCCTTGCCTTTCATGCACATCGCGTTGCCCGTCGGGTGCGTGTTGTCGGGACGAACCTTCAGCAACAAGTCGCCGCGGACCGTGTTGATCGTGCCGCATCTTGACCGGCATAATGTGCAGTACCCTTTCTTCTCCTGCGTCTCCATCATCGTTCCACTGTTTCCTTTCATGACGGGATGCTATGCAGCCGAAATTGCCCTGCCTAATTCATATTTCTTGCCTCGCGATATATAATTTTTCAATACCTCAGTTCGGTCGTCGCTTCGCGCCGTCGGTTTGCACGGCGCCACAACCTAGCGGAGTACGTCAACGTGGCCACACACATTACGCTTCGCCAGATCGAATACTTCATCTCGGTGGCTGATACCGGGCAGATCTCCAGGTCTGCCAATCTCTGCGCCGTTTCGCAGTCGTCGATGACGATCGCGCTGAAGAATCTCGAAGACACCGTGGGGGTGCCGCTGCTGCAGCGCCACGCAAGGGGCGTCCGCCTGACCCGAGCAGGCGAGCGATTTCTTCGGCATGTGCAGAACGCGAATGTGTCCGTCGGGCGCGCCGTGGTCGCGGCCCAGGAGGAACCCGAACAGATTTCGGGGCACGTTCGGGTGGGCGTCACGGAAACCGTCTCGGCTTACCTGATGCCGTCAATGCTTGCTACCGTCTCGCAGCGCTTCGAGCACCTGACTGTCGAGGTGATCGAAGACGCGCGCGAGGATATCGAGCAACGTCTCGTCGACAATCAGCTTGATATCGGTCTGATGCTTGTGTCCAATACGGCCAACGTGGACGAGCTGAAATACGAAACGATTCTGCGCTCCATGCGCCGGCTTTGGACCCATCCGGATCACCCGTTGCAAGATGCACAACAGGTCACGCTGCAGGACATTGCGCAGGAGGACTACCTTTTACTCGACATGGACGAGCATGTCCGAACTGTTCGCAAGTATTGGGGAAAATATGGCCTCGCACCGCACGTGCGTATCCAGAGCAAGTCGATCGAAGCCGTGCGAAGCATGGTCGCGCTCGGGTTGGGCGTCACGATTCTTTCGGACCTCGTCTATCGTCCGTGGTCGCTCGAAGGGAGCCGGATTATGAGGCGTGACCTGAGCATTCCGATCCCGACCATGGACGTCGGCGCCGTCTGGCACCGAAAGAGCATCCTGCCGACGCCCGCGAAAGTGCTGCTAGATCTCTTCCGGTCCTGGAAGAAGACAATCCAATAGTCGATCGTTCCTGACGGACATAGCGGACGTTCGGTATGCGCGCGACCGGGAATTGATCCGAAGCCGACACACGAACGTCACACCTACGAGCCAGGTGAAGCGGAACGGCAGACTCCTGGGCCGACAGGCGAAAGCCGCTACTTGCCGAGCCGGCAAAAGTAAACGCTTTCGCCAGAACGTCAATATCAGGCATCCTGCCCCGCAGCCCTGACATATCTCCCCGGCGTCTCGCCAAAAGCCTTGCGGAACATCGCGATGAAACTGCTTGGGCTGGCATAGCCCAAGACGTCTGCGACCGCCGAGACGCACTCGCCCTACGCGAGCAGATACACGGCACGCAGCAGCAACGCCTGCTGTCGCCACTCGGCCAACGATATGCCGAGCGATACGGAAAACAGGCGCCGAGCGGTTCTAGCCGACAGGCCGGCCATTGACGACAGTGCTTCCAGAGAGTGTTCCCGGCTCAAATCCTTCACCACGATGCTGACCATCTTCAGCAGGCGCTTGTCGTCCGGTATGGGAAGGTGCAGTGGTTCATGCTCTGCCGCGCGCATTTCGTCTATCAGCACTGAGACGACCCGCGCCTCTTCAGGCGTCCGCTCGACGGGATGGTCCCACGGTGCGACGCGCTGTATCAGCGCTCCGAGCAAAGGTCCGACCGCCAGGACCTGCGGTAGCAGTCTTCCTGCTGGGACGACATGGCCCGCGAAGTCGGGACTGACGCTCGTAGGCGATGCCGCCCACGTAATGCCGCCAATGGGCGCAGGCGTCAATCTGGCCATGCGTGACGCTGCCGAACTCGCTGAAGCAATCGTCGCGGCGGCAAACTGGCGAGACGCGGTTTGCGCACAGGAGCAAGTCGTGCTTGATCGGGCGGCGCCTATCGTTGAAGAATGTTTGCGCNGTTTCCGCGAATGGTTTCACGCGTAGTGGCGCTCACACGCACTGCTTTCCGGGAGCACAAGCGGCATCAGGCGGCAGAGTTCGTGCGCACCGGGCACGCTCCTTCCCAGAGCAGGCTCCTCGAGACGGCTCCCCCCCGAATGTCTATCAGATCGAGAGGAATGGCGCGCGCTGGCGCTGGGTCCATCCAAGCCTCGCCTCTGCGAGACTCAATGACATACCGAGAGTCAGTTCCTCGGCATCACGCGTTCCGCAGGCAGGGAGCCGCGGATCGTAGCGACCTATGACCAACGTCTCGCGACGCCCATTCAGGCGATAGTCGAACGGGAAACTAACTACCTCAGACGACGTAACGGCCACATACAGGCCACGTTGGTCGGCCACTTTGGTCGGCCACTTTGGTCGGCCACCTTGTAGATACTGCCAGTCGGCTTGAGCGCCCGCAAGCCGAGGTCCGTAAGCGTCGGGGAAATCCAGGCGCTTATGGACCTCTGCAGACCACTGCAGACCTCTGCAGACCTCCGCAGAGGATCCTGATTTATTCCCACTCGATCGTCAACCTAATGGCCGGCCCCTTGTGGGGACGGGATTCCCACCGGCTCTGCTGACGTCGATACCGTCAGCAATACCGGAAATCGTGCCCGGCAGCTGACGGTTGTGGTCGGAACGCACCGGAGGATCAACGCCCGCTTTGTTTGAAAATCGCGGACACTCACCGTCTCTTCACGATTTGTAGGCGCGATACCGTCGCTGATACCGTCAGCCTCTTTCGAACGCGCTCCTCGATACCATCACACTACAGCAGACGAGGGGATGAGTCAGGAAAGATGGCTGGACAGACAACCGTCGCATACGCCACGCAAGCGAAGCGTGCAGACCCGGGTCGGGAAGCCGGGCTGTACGCATCAGGGATGAACCCAAAGGGCCGCGACTGGGCAGGAGGCGCAGGATGCAGCCCACAAGCGCGACGGCGGTACGCCGGGACGCACGAATTCAGAATTTTCGGGAAAGACGACGTCCGACGTATAGTGACCGTTGTCGGCTCGCTGTCGGGTTACTGTCGTGTTGCCCTTTTCTCTCGCTGCTCATACTCGCCACATCAACCAACCGATGGAGGCACGCATGAACACTACCGAACAGTCCCAGCACGCCCGCCTGTTGACTCCCAACGAACTGGCGCTCCTGATCAAGGTATTTCGGGAGATGCGTCAGTGGTCACAAGAGCAATTGGCCGCCATCTCAGGGCTCAATGTCCGCACGGTCCAGCGAGCCGACAAGGTGAGCCCGCCAATCTCGATACGCGCCGTGCGCTCGCCCGTGCCTTTGAATTTGAGGACATCGACGCCCTGAGTAAACCGTTCACGATTCCGACGGAAGATGAGCTCAAGGCAGCAAGGAAAAGTTCGATCGAGAGAACGTCACACTGACGGCGACCCCACTGACCACAGGAAAACAACTGGCCAAACTCGCCGAGTCCTGCACGATGGATTTGTCCGAGCCAGCTTTCGCTGCTGACACGCGAAGCGGATGAAGCGTTCGCAACGCTCGTCGATTATTTTCGTGACTATCGGGATTGTGCCGATGCCTACATGGAAATGCAGAAGTTCGAGGTGTACGACGAGATGCAATCCGGTATCGAGACGCTGCGAGCGCTTGGTGTCTCGTTGGGCTACTTAACCGCACATCCCAAACCACGCCGCCGGAAGGAGCCGACATCCGGTTGCAACCATTCAGACTGCGAATACCGATTGAAGCGACGCGCGGAGGCGCCCTGCTCAGACTCACGGGCCAGAACGCACGAACTGCGGCGTCGAACGAAACAAACTCACAGTGCCGCTCTCACGAGCTTAACTGCAGCAAACACCGGCGCAGACCGGCGATGCAAGCAGACTTTCTTTGGACTGCCGGATGAATTGCCGCAAAGAATCGCAGCGGCGGAGCGTCAATCCCCTGTGGCATCGCTTGCGTTGCGGTCCGACAGTTCGCGACAATCGGAACGTAGCGTTCCCTCCTCCGGACCGACCTTCTATTCATTCGAACGACGTGTGACGCCGCCGTGTGCTACGACGCGCGCAGCATGACGCGCGTCTGCATCCGAAAGCTCAATTGGCCGAAGTCGGAGCGAGGATCTCGTTTCAGGCGCGTTCCCAGATGCCAGCTTGACACAGTAATGAAACCATCAAGATATGAAGAGTTATCTTGATGGCGTGGGGAGAAGGACCTGCGGCGCTAATTCAATGGCCGTCAACCAATATCGGGCTGACGAATGGCTGCTGAGGGAAAGCATCACGGGCTCTTGTCGACCCGCAGCAGCCACTCAGGCTTCGCGACGCAGACGGCGGCTATGATGCTCAAATCGGACGTCGATGAACAGGCCGTGCTTCCGACTCAATTGGAAGTTGACTCGACGCGTCGGGTACCGGTTCTTTAACATGTCCGACCGCCGTATCGGCAATTTGTCGTCCTGCTGCAGCGCTGACATTTAGCAGACGGTTTGCAACCGGTCGGCACAACACCTCAGAACCTCGTCCGGTGGCGCTTTCCACCAGACATCTTTGGAGAAAATCTCCACTTCCGTCATGCCAACGTACCCGGCGCTTTCGACCAGGCTCCGCGTCTCTTTCAGATCGATCACGCCGTCACCCATCATTCCTCGATCAAGAAGCATGTCCGTGGTCGGCGTCAGCCAGTCGGACACGTGATATGCGGCAATGCGTGCCTCGCTCCCTGCCGCAGAAACTGACTCTGTGAGATGCGGGTCCCACCAGCAGTGGTAGACATCGACCGCAATGCCAAGCGCCTCATTTTCCGGGTCAATATGCCGGCACAGGTCCAGCGCCTGTCCAATCGTGTTGATCACCGAACGCTCTGCTGCATACATCGGATGAAGAGGTTCGACCGCGAGTCGTACGCCGACCTTCTTCGCTTCGATCATCAAAGCGGCGATTCCATCAGAGACCATTTCACGGGCGGCCGACAGGTCGCGACTGCCCGCCGGTAGTCCTCCGACGACCATGACGAAGCATTCGGCCCCCAGTTCGGCCGCGTCATTGATCGCGCGAATGTTTGATTCGATGTTCGCTGCCCGTTCTTCTGCTGTCGGCGCGGGGAAATAAGTCGAGCGGCAATAACCCGTTACGTTGAGTTCAAGCGCGCGGATCTGTCGGGCGATCTGCGATACATCTGCAGCCTCCACCTCATGTCGCCAAGGGGCGATGCCACCAAAACCCGCTCTTGCAATGCGATCGACGGTGAAGTTCAACGGCTCCCGATGCCCCAGCGTTGCGGTGTTGATCGCGCAACGGTGCAGCTTTCCCTGCAAAGTATCCATTTTCTTTCTCGACCAGTTAGCCCGATCCCGCAAACCTGAATCGTGCGCGCTCGTTAAGCAGCGCAGCCGAGCGTCGCCATCAGCCCTTGCATCCGGGAAACGGCGAGGCCAGGGTCGCGCAGCAGTTCGGCCTGATCGGCCAGACGGAATACCTCTGCCAGGTAGACAGGAGGCCTCGTGCCGTGATGTCCGCCCAACATGAAGAAGTGAGGCTGGAATCCGTTCAGATAGGCGAGAAGAACGACTCCAGTCTTGTAGTACTGCGTAGGGGCGCGGAAGATGTGTCGCGACAACGGCACCGTCGGCGCGAGCAGTTGTTCGTAGCGCGACATGTCGCCTGCGGCCAGCGCGCCCAGTGCCTGCGACGCGGCGGGCGCGATAGCGTCGAAAATGCCGAGCAGCGCATGCGAGTAGCCGACGTCGTCGCCGGCGATGAGCCTGGGATAGTTGAAGTCGTCGCCGGTGTACATCTTCACGGATGCAGGCAGGCGACGACGCAATTCGATCTCCTTCGTGTCGTCCAGCAGTGAAATCTTGATGCCGTCCACCTTCGCTTCGTTTGCAGCAATGACTTCGAGACATACNTTTGCCGCGTTTTCGAAGTCGGCGTGCCCCCAGTAGCCGGCCAGTTCCGGATCGAACGCTTCGCCGAGCCAGTGAAGAATGACCGGTTTGTCGCAAGCCGACAGCACTTCCCGATACACATGGACGTAGTCGCTCGCGTCTTTGGCTACCCGCGCGAGCGCGCGGCTCGCCATCAGAATGATCTGCCCGCCAGCACGCTGAACGCTTTCGATCTGCGTCAGATAGGCTTTGATCACCTCGTCGCACGAACGCACGTCATTAACGGGCAAATGATCCGTTCCGCAACCGGATGCGATCAGCGCTCCTGGGATGTCGCGCGTTTCGTTCAGGGTACGGACGATCAGTTCTTTCGCCGACTCCCAGGACAGTCCCATGCCTCGTTGTGCGGTGTCCATTGCCTCTGCGATACCCAGACCCTGCTCAAGAAGGTAACGGCGATATTCGATGGTCCGCTCCCAGTCGATCGCGCAAGGCCGGCCGAGTTCGCCGCTACGCACAGGATCGGCCACGACGTGCGCCGCCGAGTATGCAATGCGGTTGAACTGAGCAGCCGGCTTGACGACTTGCAGCGGCGTGCCGGTCAGACGGTAGTCGACCAGCGTGCCGTCCAGCGTGGGAAGTTTGATTTGCATGACTTGACTCTCGAACTCAGTATTTAGAAACAAGGAGACCGCCGTCGACGCGGATTGCCTGGCCCACGCTGAACGGCAGACCGCCCGTTGCGAGCGTGCGTACCGCGACGGCGACCTCTTTCGCCGTACCCCACCGCTTGATGGCAGTCAGCCCGTTTTCCATGAGCGCGTCGTAGCGCGCTTTGGACGGCGCGGTCATTTCCGTTTCGATCAAGCCCGGCTGTACCTCGAACACGCCGATATCAAGCTCAGCCAGTCTCAGGGAGAACAACGTGGTCGCCATCGAAAGGCCCGCCTTCGACACGCAGTACTCGCCGCGTTGGGGCGAGGCTGCGACTGCGTTCGAGGAGGTAATCGTGATGATCGAGCGATTGACGGTGCCCCGAGGCGCTTTCGCGGCGCGGCGGCCGAACGCCTGCATCAGAAAGAAGGTGCCGCGGGTGTTGACGGTGAGGCAGCGGTCGTAGCTCTCGGGCGTTACATCGAGCAGATCTCCGCGCGACATGACTGAGACGCCCGCGTTATTGACCAGGCATGTGACGCTGCCCAACGAGTCCTCGACGGCCTGAAGCAGCGCGTCATGTTGCGCGATGTCCGCGAGGTTCGATGTAAGCGCCACGCATTCGACGCCTGTGCGCTGGATATCGGAGCGAGCGGCTTCGAGTTCCTCCGACGGCTCGACGTCGGTGATCGCGATGTTGAACCCGGCCTCTGCTAACTCGAGCGCAATGGCTCGACCGATTCCGCGACGGGCACCCGTGACGAGCGCGACCTGGCGTTGCTCCATGACTGTCTCCTGCCTGGCATTTCGTGACTGTCGTCCTGTCGATCCGTCGCCGATTGCGCGAAAAATTTAAGTAACGATCCAGTTCGTTATTTAATACCCGAGACGAAGCAAAGTCAAAAAAGGGTTTTCCCTTAGCGAAGCGGAAAACCCTGCGAGATTGGGATTTTGGGGAAAGCGAAGGAAGGCGATGTCGCCGCGGTTAGCGCGGCCGCAGGAGGCTAAACACCGTGTCGATATTGAATTCAAGGCGTTTTTGAAGCGCCTCTTTAGAAACGAAATCGAAGCCAAAGATAACTTCGCCGGTGAACCGGTTCGTCAGGTAGTAGTACCCGATCGCGGCCAGGGTCAGGTGTAGCTGGCTCGCGTCGACGCCTGGCCGGAAGTCGCCGGACGCCACGCCCCGATCCAGGATCTGTTGGAGCATGTCGATAAAGCCCCGGTGCAGCTCGCTGAATCTCCTCGATTTCTTCACGTGCCGCGCCCGATGGAGGTTCTCGCTGTTGACCAGCGACATGAACTCCGGATGTTTCAGGTAGTACTCCCACGTGAAGGTCATCAGGGTGCGGATGGCCTCGGCGGGCGGGAGATGGTCCAGTGCAAGCTTCCTTTCCTCGGTCCGGATGTCGGTCCACATTTCTTCAAGAACGGTCTGGAATAGCTCCTCCTTCCCCTTGAAATATTCGTAGATCATCCGCTTGTTCACGCCCGCCTTCTCGGCGATCGACTCGATGCGAGCGCCGCCCAGGCCGACCTTTGCGAACTCAGCTTTCGCTGCAGCAATAATCTTTGCCTGCGTCTGGATCGGGTCACGCGTGCGCTTCGCGCGCTGCGGCAGCTTTGCGGCTACGGGCGCTTCGCTGCGTCCCTCGACTGTCGTCGTTGGCATCTTGCCTCTTCAAACTCAAAAATTAAACGGTAGCTGCAAACCGCCTGCGATGACATTGGCGATTCCCCGATCGCAACTCATCCAGGGGCTTAGTGTCCGCTATCGTAAACCCGATTATCGCTTTGCGGGCCTTGAAGGCCTCGAATGCCTGTGACATGATCCACTCTAAGTAACGAACCGGTTCGGTTTTATATGAACTCACCGAACCGGGTGCCAAGGATAAGGAGGCGATGTGAACAAGTGGATGAGCGCGGAAGCTGTGGCCGCTTCGATACCCGATGGGGCAACGATCGCGATTACGGGCTCGGGCGGCGGGCTGCTTGAACCCGACGCGATACTCGCGGCGCTCGAAGCGCGATTCCTTCGGACGGGCCACCCCGGCAATCTCACGGTCGTTCACGCATTGGGTGTGGGCGACGGCCAAGGCAGCGGCCTAGGGCGATTCGCGCACGTAGGCATGGTCAAGCGCGTTGTCGGTGGTCACTGGGTATGGTCGTCCGCCATGCAGGCACTGGCGGAGTCGGGTGAGATCGAGGGATACAGTTTCCCTGGCGGCGTGATCGCCACTCTTTTCCGCGAAATCGGGGCGGGCCGGCCCGGCGTTATCACCCGCGTGGGACTCAGGACGTTTGTCGATCCCCGACTCGGCGGCGGTAAGCTCAATGCGAACACCACTGAAGACCTCGTTGAACTGATCGAGATCGGCGGCGACGAGTACCTGCGCTTCAAGCCCATCAAGATCGACTTTGCCATCGTCATGGCGTCGTCCGCCGACGATCGCGGAAATCTCTCCACGCGCCGTGAACCCGCGGACCTCGACATTTACGCCGTCGCGCTGGCCGCGCACAACAGCGGCGGCAACGTCATCGCGCAGGTGAAAGGCAAGTCCGACAGTCACGTACCCGCGCGCCTTGTGAGGGTGCCGGGTGTCATGGTCGATATCACCGTTGAAACGCCGGCCCAGCGACAGTGCGCAATTAGCGACTACGACGCCACGCTCAGCGGTGAATCGCTCGGCGTGACACCCGACGCAGAAATGCCCGACGGCATGCGGCTGATCGTAGCCGAGCGTGCGGCGCAGGAACTCGGCACGAATCAGTCAGCGAATTTCGGATTCGGCTTCCCCGGGGCGATCCCCGCAGTACTCGCGGCACAAGGGCGCGGCTCCGACTACTGGGGCTCGGTGGAACAGGGCATTCACAGGGGCACCATGCTCGATGGCGCGATGTTCGGCACCGCGCGCAATGCAGACGCCATCGTGCCAAGCGTTGATCAGTTCGACTTCTACAGCGGCGGCGGTATCGATATCACGTTCCTCGGTATGGGCGAGTTCGATGAGCAGGGAAACGTGAACGTTTCGAAACTGGGAAACACCGTGGTTGGCCCTGGCGGGTTCATGGACATCGCGCAGGGTGCCAAGAAAATTGTTTTCTGCGGCGCGTTCGAAGCAAAGGGCCTGCGCGTTGAAAGAAAGAGCGACGACTCGCTTGAGATCGTATCGCCGGGGTCGGTTCCAAAGGCGGTCAAGACGGTTCGCCACGTAACGTTCAGCGGCCTTCAGGCCCGTCTCGACGGCAAAGAGGTTTTCTACGTCACTGAACGGGCAGTGTTCAAGCTCGATCCGCTTGGTGTTCGCCTGATCGAGTTAGCCAAAGGCATCGATCTGCACAAGGACGTGCTGGCACGGATGGAGTTTGCCCCGTTGGTCGATGAGCATCTTTTTGACGCTGCGATCGCTCACTGAGCTTCGAACGACACACGCCCCTACCCGAATCCAGAGGTATTTCTCATGCAGCAAGTTTCCGACGTCATCTTCACCATCGAAGGCGCTGTTGCGACGATTACGCTCAATCGAACGGCCCGGCACAACGCGCTGACGACCGGCATGCTGGACGACATCGAGCGTTGCGTCACGATCGTCGAACGCAATGACGAAGTGCGCGCGCTGAAGTTCACTTCGAACAGTCAACGATTCTTCTGCAGCGGCGCCGACATCGACGAATGGGGCGACATCGACCCGCAAACGATGGGCACGCGATTCATTCGGAATGGGAACCGCGTCTTTTGCAGGATCGCCGAGCTCGATAAGCCTACGATAGCTGTGCTTGCCGGTAGCGCACTGGGCGGCGGACTCGAACTCGCATTGGCCTGCGACTTCCGCTATGCGAGCGTTGACGCGCGAATCGGGTTTCCGGAAGCGGCGGTCGGTGCGATTCCTGGCTGGATGGGCTGCGCCCGCCTCTCCGAGCTTGTCGGCGCCACGCGTACCCGTGAACTGATTTTGCTGGGCGAGCCCGTCGGGGCAGCTACAGCAGCGCAATGGGGCATCGTCAATGAAGCGCTTGCCGCCGATGAACTCGCCGCACGCGTGGACGCCATTTGCACGACGCTTCAAAAGCGCTCGAAGACGTCCCTGTCCGTTGGCAAAAGACTCATACGGATGATGGAGACCGGGCAACGCGAATACGCGCACGAACTTGCAGCGTCAGTCTGCAAGGCGTCATCAGACGCTGCGGAAGGTGTGGCTGCATTCCGTGAGAAGCGCCATGCAAACTTTAGCTGATCCCGCTTCGTCCAGCCGTGCCTTCTCGCCCGGCTGGATCGATGGCGACACCAGAATCGTGGCGATTGTCGCCGACCCGATCTCACAGGTGAAGTCGCCTCAGTTCTTCAATTCCTTTTTCGCGCGGCAAGGCATCCATGCAGTGCTGGTGCCAGCGCACGTCACGCCTGAGCGATTGCATCAGGCAGTTTCCGGCCTGGCGGCTTTGCAGAACCTCGCGGGCGTGGTTATTACCGTGCCTCACAAGGTCGCCGCCTATGCCTTGGCTGACGTGCAACCGACAGAACGTGCTGCGGCAATTGGCGCTGTGAACTGTCTCCGAAAACGGGAAGAAGGCGGTTGGCTCGGCGACAACTTCGACGGAGAAGGCTTTGTCATTGGCCTTGAACAGCAAGGTGTGTCTGTATCGGGTCGGCAGGTCCTTCTCGTCGGCGCGGCTGGCGGAGCGGGCCGCGCGCTCGCGAATGCACTATGCACCGCACAGGTTGCCGCGTTGAGGCTAGCCGATATTCGTGAGAAAGCCGCCGAGGCACTGGCCGTCGAGCTTCGGAGCCGGTATGGGCTAGTGCACATCGAAATCGCAGAAGCCACCGGCAATCGCGCAGACGACCTGGTCGTCAATGCATCGCCGGCCGGCATGAGTCCATCGGATTCGATACCGATCGACATATCGCATATCAACAGGAGTGCCGTCGTAGCAGACCTGATCATGAAGCCGGAGCAAACGCCTCTTCTGCAGAAGGCTTCTGCGATGGGTTTAAGGACACATGCCGGGCGGCACCTTCTTCTCAGTTCCGTTGAACAGATAGCGAAGTTTTTGGGTGTAGTGAGTTGAGGCCAACTGCTGCCGGCACAGGACGTTAGAGAACCGGCACATCGGCTCGATGATGCGCAATCAGGCGCGTTCGCAAAGGAGACAGGAGTAAACCATGGAACATTCGAAATACCGTTGGCGCATCTGCGCTCTGCTATTTTTCGCAACGACGATTAACTACCTCGACCGCCAGGTTCTCGGGCTGTTGAAGCCCGCGCTTGCCGTGCAGTTCAACTGGACCGAAACACAATACAGTTACATCGTCGTTGTGTTCACAGCCTGCTACGCAATCGGGATGCTGCTCTCCGGCAAACTCGTCGACAAGGTCGGTGTGAAGATCGGCTACGGCCTATGTGTCCTGCTGTGGAGCATCGCAGCTTGCGGGCATGCACTCGTGCGCAGCACGTTAGGCTTTGGTGTGATGCGCGCACTGCTTGGCATTTCCGAATCTGGAAGCTTCCCGTGTGCCGTCAAAAGCGTCTCCGAATGGTTCCCCCGCAAGGAGCAGGCGCTGGCCGTCGGTATTCTGACATCGGGAACAAGCATTGGCGCCGTTGCAGCGCCCGCGGTCGTCCCCTGGCTCGCCGCGACCTATGGCTGGGAGGCCGCTTTCTTCGTCACGGGCCTGACTGGCTTCGTTTGGCTCGGCTTCTGGTACGTCATGTATCAGGCCCCTCTGAAGCACAGGAAGGTCACGAAGGCGGAGCTGGAATACATCAGCGAGGACGCCGCTTCGGTGTCCACTGCTGAACCTGCGAAAGTACGCTGGGTGTCGCTGCTGAAGCTCCGTGCGACGTGGACCTTTTTCGCTGGCAAGCTGCTCACTGATCCGATCTGGTGGTTCATGCTGTTCTGGTTGCCGTCGTACTTTAATGCGCGCTTCCACCTTGACCTGAAGAATCTCGGCCTTCCACTGGTCATCGTCTATATCGCAACGTCGATCGGCAGCATTGGTGGCGGCTGGGTATCGTCGTCGCTCATCCGACGCGGCTGGCCGGTCAGGAAAGCACGGCAGACCACCATGCTTGTACTCGCGTTCCTCGTCACGCCGATTGCGTTGTCTCCTTGGATCAACGACATGTGGGCGATGGTTGCACTCCTGAGCCTCGCTGCAGCGGCGCACCAGGGATGGTCGGCCAACCTGTTCACGACGGCCTCCGACATGTTTCCCAAAGCGGCGGTCGGTTCGGTTGTGGGTATTGGTGGATTGGCGGGCGCGCTTGGCGCAACGCTCTTTCCGCTGCTAGTGGGTGTTGTGCTCGATCACTTCAAGGCGCTTGGACACATCAACGCGGGCTACAACATCCTCTTCGTGATCTGTGGCTCGGCTTATCTGGTCGCGTGGGTTGTCATGCGGGTTATCCGTTCGTCGAACCAGACGGTCGATATCGCGCAACTGTCGCCGAAAGCAAGCACGTAGCAGAACAAGCGAGTTGCGCCCTCCAAGAGATCGAACGACGCCCGGTCCTGACGAGAATNGAGGCCGGCTTCCCCCAGTGGGATGGTTATGTATGGGTGCAGCTTCGGTTGAGTTCGGACATTACCGCNGGGCGATAAGCGGTGGTCAATTGCACGCGCGTTTCCCATTCTGGCTGTGAAGTGTTGCNCGGCTTTCGTNAATGCGCGGGTCGCTGATGGAAATTGTGTTTGGAGTTCTCCGTATGTGAGATTCGACGAGTCACGANTAGGCACCCGGCCGTCGTCGACGGTTGTGAGTAGGCCACTCGCTATCAAAACGATGAGACGAGAGCAGGAACGACGTCAAAAAGTCGCCGACGAGCCGTAAGTCAGCCGCGCCAAAAGATGGGCGCCTGTGGCTCCTGCGGGACGAGCTTCGTGACGTCGCGGCTGACAAACTGAACGCCCACATCGGCTCCGGCTTCGATTTTCTCGACCGGAGCATTGCCGCCTTCCGCGGCCACCGCGTCAAAGCCTGTCGCGCGCATGGGGATGACCTTGGTTGCTTGATTTTTGCTTCTTTCCCAAAGTCGGTTTGGAGGCGGCTAGGACCGAAGTTTCTTCAACGTCAACGGGGACATACCATAGACTTTCCTGAATGCGCGGCTGAAGTGTGAAAGATCAGAAAAGCCAAATCGAAGCGCTG
>Ga0058694_1000470_pt1 | contig 20841 bp, 15 predicted proteins | sample AgamicOrSfrz_FD_55041 | JGI IMG/M metagenome (GOLD analysis project Ga0058694, IMG submission 55041) | Agave microbial communities from Guanajuato, Mexico - Or.Sf.rz | ecosystem: Host-associated > Plants > Phyllosphere > Phylloplane/Leaf | place: Guanajuato, Mexico | collected 2012-05-30 | reverse complement strand
CCCGGCGCCTTGGCGAGCACGTCGCGAATGACGGGAAGCACCGCGTCCGGCGTCGTCGACATCAATTCGCCTGCCACGCTGTAACGCTCCGCGACCCACGGCCCCTGATAAAGGAGATTTGCGGCTTCAACGAACGGCGCAAAGTCGATCTCGACAGCCTCGCCTCCCGCTGCCTCAAGCATCCCGCGAGCTTTGGCGAATAGCGCCGGACTCTCTGTACATCCCGCGAATTCCAGTTGCGATGGAACGCCAAATCGGAAAGCGGCCGGCGCGCCAAAGGCTCGCGCGGAATTCCACTGCGGGTTTTTGCGACTGTATGCGTCGCGAGGATCGGTGANCGCTGTCAGCGAGAGCAGTTCGCTCGCTTCTTCTGCTGTTGCAGTAAAGAACGTGACGCAATCGAGAGTGCGGCAAGCGGGCACTACACCCGCGGTGGACAGAATACCTTTGGTCGGCTTGAGTCCGACGAGATTGTTTAGTCCCGCAGGCACGCGGCCGGACCCGGCCGTGTCGGTACCCAGCGCGAAACTGGCGACACCGAGCGCAACAGCCAACGACGAACCAGCGCTCGAACCGCCGGAGGGATAGTCGGGATGCACGCTGTTGCGGCACTTTCCATAAGGCGAGCGAGTGCCGTTAAGACCCGTAGCGAACTGATCGAGATTGGTCTTCCCGAGCGGGATGGCGCCGAGTGCAATCAGTTGCGCGACCAGCGTAGCCGACTCATTAGGCGTGTACGCAAAAGCGGGACACGCAGCGGTGGTCTCAATACCGGCGAGGTCGATGTTGTCCTTGATGGCAAATGGAATGCCGTACAGCGGCAGGCTTTCAATGTTCTGCCGATCGAGCCAATCGAGGTATGGCGCGACTTCTTCTTCGGTCAGAAGATGGATGAACAGGTTGAACTCTGCATTGAGCTCCGCGGCTTTTCGAAGAAGCTCATTGACGAGCGTACGAGGCGCAAGCGTTCCGGCACGGTAAGCATTCCGCAATGCCGGAATGCGCAGGTCAAATGACGACATGTGTGTGTCCTCGTATTCAGTGACGTTCAATGACTGCAATCCGCTGCCCGGCGCGCACAGGCGAGCCCGGACCCACGTAAATCTCGCCGACGGTTCCAGCGCAGGGTGCACACACCGATATTTCCATTTTCATCGACTCGATAATAAGCAGTATGTCGTCTGCGGCAACCACGTCGCCGGGCTTTACCTTCACCTGCCAGAGGCTCCCGGCGATCTCGCTGTCCACTGACACCTCGCCGTCTTCCAGAGGCGCCAGTTGAGCGTCTTCGGCCACGGGCGCCTCGATGGCCTCTTCCGATGTACCCGCTTCTCGCCAGCGTTCACGCTCGGCTTCGAATGCTGCCTGTTGCCGGGACCGGAACTCTTCGATGCTGGCCGATTCGCTCGCAAGGAACGCCTGATAGTCCGGCAGAGAAAGCTCCGACTCCTCGATCCGCAACGGGTAGCGTCCGAGCGGAAAGTCAGCGCGAATGCGCAGCAGTTCTTCGGACGACACTTCGTAGAAGCGGATCTGGTCAAAGAAGCGCAGCAAGTAGGGCTGCCCGCCGAAGTCCGCGACCTTCCGGTAGCGATTCCACATCTGCAGCGTGCGGCCCACGAATTGATAGCCGCCGGGTCCTTCCATTCCGTAGACGCACAGATACGCNCCGCCGATGCCCACCGAGTTCTCNGCGGTCCAGGTGCGCGCCGGGTTGTACTTGGTCGTCACGAGACGGTGGCGCGGGTCGAGCGGCGTCGCGACCGGTGCGCCCAGGTACACATCGCCGAGCCCCATCACGAGATAGTTCGCGTCGAAGACGATGCGCCTGACTGCGTCGATAGACTCGAGATCGTTGATACGGCGAATGAATTCGAGGTTGCTCGGGCACCACGGCGCGTCTTTGCGCACCGTCGTCATGTACTTTTCGATCGCGAGTTGGCACGCGGGGTCGTCCCACGAAAGAGGAATGTGGACGACGCGCGACGGTACGCGAAGGTCCTTCATCAACAGGACTTGCTCCCAAGCCTCCCCTACGATGCCAAGCAGTTGCGCAAGAGATAAATCTTCGGGCCGATAATGAATCTGAAGCGAACGTATTCCCGGTGTGAGATCGATCACGCCCGGCAGCGCTTTCGCTTCGAGTGCCTGCATTAGTGCATGCCCGCGAAAACGCGATACGAGGTCGAGTTCCGGCGGCCCAATCTCCAGAAGAAGATGTGTGTCGCCGGATAAGCGTGCCACGAGCCTTTCATCGGCAGCGCCCGAGTCGAGAACAATGGGAGACGTCAGCGAAGAACGTCTTTCGACTGGTGCGCATTGCGTAATCGCAAGGCTCTCCAGCTCGCGGATGCGCTCGCGTGCCGCTTCTCGTGCATGTTCGATTTCCACGGGAACGAAACGAACCTTGTCGCCTGCCTTGAGTTGGCCGATGTGCCAAAGGTCCGCTTCGATGATCGTCACCGGACAGACAAAGCCGCCCAGACTCGGACCGTCTGGTCCGAGAATCACGGGCATGTCGCCGGTGAAATCGACGGCACCGACTGCATAGGGATTGTCGTGAATATTCGACGGATGCAGCCCGGCTTCTCCGCCGTCTTCACGCGCCCACTCCGGCTTCGGTCCAATGAGGCGCACGCCGGTGCGACTCGAATTGAAATGTATTTCCCACTCCGTATCGAGGAATTGCTCGATGTAACGGGCACTGAAGTACTCCGGCGCGCCATGCGGGCCGTATATCACGCGTATCGTGCGAACGCTTTCCAGCGTCGGCACATTGGAGAGCGCCGCGCCAGCTTGCGTATCCTGCAGTGGATAAAGATGCAGCACGTCGCCCGCCCGAACGGCGCGACCACCATGCCCACCGAACTGGCCCAGCGTGAAAGTACTGCGACTTCCCAGATACAGCGCAACGTCGAGGCCGCCGCGCACACACAGATATGCGCGCGCGCCGGCGCCCCGAATCGTACCAAGTGCCAGCACCGAACCCGCCCGCACATAGACGCTGGTATTCAGCGGTTGCGTTACGTCGTCCAGCAGCACTGGAATCTCTGCACCAGTAATGGCGATAACCGCGTCGGTGTTGAATCGCAGCGTCGGCCCGCTCATTGTGATTTCGAGAGCAGCCGCTTCCGGCGCGTTGCCGAGCAAGCGATTGCCGAGCCGCATCGCGCGGTCGTCCATAGGGCCTGACGGCGGTATGCCCACTGCCCAGAAACCCTGTCGGCCGGGGAAATCCTGCACCGTGGTCTGGGTGCCGCCACTCACCACTTCAATCGTGCTCGCTCGATACTTCAGGCCTTCCAGGCAGCGGGTCCACGGTTCTCCAGACGCAAAAGGCTCGTCGTCGAGAATCTGGCGCAAGTAGTCGCGGTTTGTTTCGACGCCAAAGATACGGGTGTTCTGCAACGCATCGTTCAGCGCGTGTCGCGCCTCTTCGCGCGTCGGCGACCACGCGATGATCTTTGCGAGCATCGGATCGAAGTACGGCGGCACTTCGCAACCGGATTCAATCCACGTATCGATACGCAGCGCACTTCCGTCGGCCTGCGGAAAAGCGACATCGGTGAGCAGGCCCGGACTCGGTATGAAATCGCGGCCCGGGTCTTCCGCGTAGAGTCGCGCCTGAATCGCATGGCCTCGCGGTGTGAGACCTGCGGCGAGTTCATTCAGCGGCGCAAGCGTTCCTGCTGCCAGCTCGATCATCCAGCGAACGAGGTCGACGCCCCAAACCTGCTCGGTCACACCATGCTCGACCTGCAGACGCGTGTTCACTTCCAGAAAGTAAAACTGCTGGGCGGCGCTGTCATATACGAATTCCACCGTACCGGCAGAGCGATAATCGACCGCCTTTGCAAGCTTGACGGCAGCGTCACACAACGCCTCTGCGATCCCTTCCGGCAAGCAGGGCGCTGGGGTTTCCTCGAGCACCTTCTGATTGCGCCGCTGCACCGAGCAGTCNCGGACNCCGAGCGCAATCGCGTCNCCCTTNCCNTCGCCGAAAACCTGTACTTCGAGATGCCTGGCTCTTTCGATGTACTTCTCGAGGAACACGCCTGAATCGCTGAAGTTGTTCTCGCCAAGNCGTTTGACCGCATCGAAATGCGCACTGAGTTCATCCGCATGCCAACANACTCGCATGCCGATACCGCCACCGCCGGCCGTGCTTTTCAACATCACCGGATAGCCAATGCTTTCAGCTGCGTTGAGTGCCGCCGGCAAGTCTTCCAGCAAACCGGTGCCGTTCAGCATCGGCACACCCTGCTTGCCCGCAATCTCCCGAGCCGTATGCTTGAGACCGAATGCTCGCAACTGTGCGGGCGTTGGGCCGATGAAGGCGATACCCGCTGCTTCACATGCTTCGCCGAAAGCTGCGTTCTCGGACAGGAACCCATATCCTGGATGAATAGCCTGCACCCCTTCGCAGCGAGCAATCTCGAGGATCTTCGTCGAGTCGAGGTAGGTCATCGCTGCAGGGCCGTCACCCAATTCGTGCGCAATCGGCGCTTCGCTCACATGACGGCTCGCCCTGTCGGCCTCCGAGAAAACGGAGACTCCGGTCACATTGAGTTCGCGCAACGTTCTGAGGATGCGGCAAGCGATTGCACCGCGATTGGCGATGAGGATCTTCTCAAACATGGGAGGAACCCGGATTCAAAGGCGGGCCGTCCCGCCGTGGGAATTTGCAGCCGCGGTCGTCCACGGCCGAAGTCGCATCAGCGATTTGCCAGATTCAGTTGTTCGCGAGTGCAAGTCATGCAGCGTCCGGAGCGAACCAGCAAGAGGAAGTAGATAAAACTGCGAACGCGCTTCAGTCCCATATCAGCAACTCCGCGGGCGTAGGGTTGTAGGCATTGCACGGGTTGTTCAACTGCGGGCAGTTCGAAATCAGCACGATGACGTCCATCTCCGCGCGCAACTCGACATACTTGCCCGGCGCGGAAATGCCGTCTTCAAACGTAAGACCGCCTTCGGCAGTGACAGGCACGTTCATGAAGAAGTTGACGTTCGCACTGACGTCCTGTTTGGAAAGGCGGCCGTCATGCGCACAGGCACGCAGGAAGTTGTCGCGGCAGCTGTGCATGTAACGCTTTTCCAGCGCATAACGAACGGTGTTGCTCTCCTGCGCGCAGGCACCGCCGAGCGTATCGTGGCGACCGCAGGTATCGGCAACGATGGTCAACATCGCGTTGCCGCGATTCGAGTACAGAACTGAACCGGCCGTCAGATACAGGCTTTTCTGACGCCGCAGCGTACGTTGCGGGTCGAATCGCTCGCGAGGGTCGGCGAGGCTATAGAAAAGCGTGTCGACCGCCTGATTGCCTTCGAGATCGACGATGCGCAATGTGCTCCCTGCCTTCACCTCGTGAAGCCACGGTTCGCCCGCTGCGACGGTCTGACGGAAAGCCGCAGTTTCCGGACGTTTGTCACTGACAACAAGTGTGCTAGTCATGAGTCGCCCTCCGCTCAGAGAAAGAATCGTTCGGTGTTGATAAAGCCGCGCACGTTCTCATCGCATGCGGTGCGACATACTTCGGCCACGCCCGGGTCCGCCTCGCTCAATTCGAGCTTCACAGGCTTCGGCGAATATTCAGGGTTTGGGTCGAGCGGATGCTGGATCGCAGTGAGCACGACGAGCGTGTTCATCGGCGCATACAGGTCGACGTAATCGCCGGCCTTCGAGTTGCCCTTCACGAAGCTGAGTGTTCCGTCGTCGCTAACGTCCACACGACTGAAGAGGTTCAGCGTCATCAGCAAGTCGGAGATGGTGAGCCCCCACTTGCTCATCTCGACGAGCAGGTTGTCCGTGCCGTTGCGATAGAAAGCGTTGCGCAATTCCTGGTAGCGCCCGCTGCCGTATCGCTCGAAGACTTCGTCGGCATTCGACACCCCGCCGATGCTGTCATGCCAGCCGCACGTGTCTGCCACGATCGCGGCGAGTACGCGGCCCATGTCCGAATACAGGCAGTGGCCGGCGGTCAGCTTCGCGGTGTGCTGGCACTTCAGCGAATCGGGCAGGTTGAGACGCTCGCTCTTCTCCGTTGCATTGACCATCATGACGCTGACGTTTGCGCCACCGTGCAGGTCGGTCACGCGAAGCGACTGTCCGCGTTTGACGATGAGCGACGTATGACCGCCGCCGGGCACGGTTTCTTCAAGTAACAGATTCATATCCGGGTTCCCTTCAGTCCGAGATTGCTTCGAGACTCGACGCGCCTTGCACCGCCGCCCGGGCCAGGTGAACAGCGGACACGGATTCGCGGCTACGGTCGAGCGGAATGTTGTAGGTAATGCGTGCCCCGTAAGCTCCGGGCGCTTGAGGGTCCACCCGAACCTTGTCGAAGACGAGTACGCGGCTGCCCAAGGTGAAACCTTCTTTCAGGTCATGCGTGACCATAAAGATGGTGAGCTTCGATTCGCGCCACAGGTCAGACAGCAACTCGTGCATGTCACGGCGAATGCCGGGATCGAGCGCGCCGAACGGCTCGTCGAGTAGCAGCACGCGGGGCTTCATCATCAGCGCCTGAGCGATTGCAAGGCGTTGCTGCATACCGCCGGAGAGCTGCTGCGGATACTTGTCAGCGGCGGCGCCAAGGCCCACGCGTTCGAGCATCGCGACAGCTTCGTCGCGGGCGCGACGCCGTTGAGCGCCGAAGAGCCGCCCCGTGAACTTCGCTTGTGAAAGCTCCAGTCCGAGCGTCACATTGCGCAGCACAGTGAGATGATCGAACACCGAGTAGCGTTGAAAAACCACACCCCGGTGTGCGTCCGGCTCGCCCGGCAAGGGTTGTCCATCGAGCAGAATCTGGCCGCGTGTCGCTTGCTCCTGTCCCAACAGAAGTCGAAGAAACGTTGATTTGCCGCATCCCGAGGCGCCGACCATCGAACAGAACTCGCCCTCTTTGACGGTCAGATTCAGGCGCTCAAGTACAACCTGATCGCCATACTCTTTCCAGACGTTGCGAACTTCGATCATCGCGCGCCTCCGCCATACCAGGGGAAGCACCACTGCGTGATACGGCGAAGCAGTTCGTCGGTAAGCCAGGCAAGCAGCGTAATCCACGCGACGTACGGCAGAATCAGGTCCATCGATAGATATCGCCGCACGAGGAAAATGCGGTAACCCAAACCATCGGTCGACGCAATCGCCTCAGCCGCGATGAGAAAGAGCCATGCGGCTCCGAGCGAAAGACGCATCGCCGCAAGCAGCCGCGGCAGAAGTTGCGGCAGTACGAGCCGCAAGATCAACGTCCAGCTCGTGGCGCCAAGCGTCTGAGCCTTGACCCACAACTCCGCTGGGATCTCTCTCGCGCGAGCATGCAAGTCCCGAATGATCATTGGCGTGATGCCGACGACGATGAGAACCACCTTCGACAATTCATCCAGTCCAAACACAATGAAGAGAATCGGCAGCACCGCGAGCGGCGGCACCATCGAGATCACCGTGACGAAAGGCGAAAGCGTTGCGCTCACCACCGGAAACGAGCCCGTTGCCACGGCTACCACGAGAGCAATCACCGCACTGACGAGAAGGCCGATTCCGAGTCGTCTCAGGCTCGACAGCGTGTCGGCCCACAACAGGTACTCACCGGTGCGCTTGTCCTCAGTGAATGCGACTGCTTTCACCGCATCGCTCATTTGCGCCACGCCCGGCAGCAGCTTGTCATCGGGATTGAGCTTGAGCCGCTCGGCGGACCCCATGAAGTACACAACCAGTAGCACGACGAACGGCAGCAGAAGTAGCATCAGGCCGCCGATCCGGCTCGGATGTCGATTGATCAATCTCATGGTGACCGCCTCTTTAAGCCGGGAATATCCGTGTCAGAGCTTGCCCGCGGCAGCCATCTCGACGTAGGTCGGGTCAAAGCGAAGCTTGACGTTGTTCTTGTTGCCGACCACGACGTTTTTATCGAACGCCATGCCCACGGCGTCCGCACTGCGGGCGTCCTGCCCGAGCAGACCATGGTCGAAGGAGAACTTTGCGACGCGCGTCATGATCTTCGGCATGTCAGGGCTGGTGACGAAATCCAGTGCGGCCTTCGGCGTATAGAAAAGCGCCGTTGTCGAAAGCTGGCCTCTGAAGTTTGCGAGGTCGGTACCGGAGGCCTTTGCCATTGCAGTCAAAGCCGAGGTGCTTTCTGCCGAGTTGGTGTGCATCAACGCGACCATTTCGAACCAGGCCCCGGTCAGTGCTTTTCCGAGTGCGGGATTCGCCTGCAGCGTCTTCGTGTTGACGACCATCATGTCCATGATTTCGCCAGGAATCTTGCTGGAATCGAAGACTTCGGTCACGTTGGGCTGTGCTCTCAGGTCGGCGAGCATCGGGTTCCACGTCACCGCGTTGTGGACGGCAGGCGTCGCGAAAGCGCCTGAAATATCGGCGTCGGACGTGTTCACTACCTTGAGGTCGCGCTCGCTCATATGCGCGCTTTCCAATGCGCGGGCGAGCAGGTAATGCGACACGGAGAACTGCACGAGATTGATCTGCTGTCCCTTCAGATCGGCAATCTGTTTGCCTTTGCCCTTCATGAGCACGCCGTCGTTGCCGTTGGAGTAGTCACTGACGATCAACGCTGTCGAATCGACACCGCCCGAAGCGGGAATAGTGAGCGCGTCCATATTGGTCATTGCACAGCCGTCGAACTTGCCGGCGGTGTACTGATTGATCGACTCGACGTAGTCGTTCAACTGCACGACATCGATGTTGATGCCGTATTTCTTGGCCCACTTGGAGACAATGCCTTGAGTCTTCGCCTGACCCCACGGCATCCAGCCCGCGTAGATGGTCCAGCAAACCTTGAAGTCGTTGCGGCCCGCGGCGAACGCGGCACTGGAGGCGAATGTGGCGAGGGAGATGGCGGCAATGCCAAGACAGCGAGCGAGCTTGCGCATGAGGTTGACCTCGGAGGGGACGGTTAGCGACGGCAGGGAGCAGCGCAAACATCGCGTTCTCTCCCGGGCTTTTATCCCGCCGTGTAACCTCGCCTGAGGTCGACAGCTCTCGGACCAGCGCCTGCGCGAAGCAGGCCGGAACCCTAGCCGTCCATTTCCAAATTGTTTGACGAACCGGATGATGCGCCGGCTCCTTGCCCNCTCTCTTAAGCGGGAAGCGTGCCAACGAAGAAGTTGCTATTTTTCCGCGCGTCAGGCGTTGTTTGTGCCCTCGTNCGGTGACGACCTGCACTGCGATGCGCCAACGCGCACTCTTTTCGGGCGTGGCGGCCCGGTNCCGGTCCGGTNAGCCGGAACTGGATGGTAGGCCGTGGCGGATTCGAACCGCCGACCAACGGATTAAAAGTCCGCTGCTCTACCAGCTGAGCTAACGGCCCGGTCCCCTCGCGCCTGTCCGCCGCCAGGCGCTTATGACGCTCTGCGATGCAANNCCTATCGGGCTAGCCAATTTCNATGTTGCGGCTCGCGGCCCGCGTTGGCTCCTGCTTCGGTACGGTNAGAGTCAGCACGCCTTTGTCGAACCTGGCCAGCGTGCGCTCAGGATCGGCGTTCTCCGGCATGGGGATGGTGCGCACGAACCTTCCGTATGCACGTTCGAGCCGATAGCAGCCGTCTTCCTCGCTATGCACGTCCTGCTTCTTCTCGCCGCGCAATACGAGTGCGCCGTCCTCGGCGCTCACTGTCAGGTCGTCGCGCTCCATGCCGGGCAGTTCGACCGTCACGCGCAATATCTTGCCTTCGTCGACCACGTCGATACGCGGCTGGAAGCGCGACGAACTGAAGTCGCCAAACCATCGCTCGAGCGCGCCGCGGCCTGCGAACGGGTCGTGGAAGAACTCCTCGACGGCACGCCAGGAATCGCGAGGAAAGAGCCGCGAAATGTCAGGCCACGCCGCCCGCCATTGGTCGCTCGACGGCGGCGCCGAAGTATTTGCCGAGGCATTCTCCGCCTCGGGCTTGCGGCCCGTGCCGCGCAGAAACTTGAACGGGTTCCATTTTTTATCGCTCATGATGTTGCTCCCTCGCCCTGTGGGGCGAGCCGGACCACGCGCTCCAGCTCGCCGATCAGGGAAATCTATCCACTGACAAACAAATCGAAACACGCAGCGCGTGCAACGCGACTGCTGAGCGAAAATAAAATAGGCCGACGGCCAAGGTTTTTCAAGTACGCGTTTCGCAAACGATACCGCGCGCGGGCTACCTCGCCAGCCGAAAAATCTTGTTACAAAGTCCCTCGTAAATATCCTCTTGAAGTCGCTCTGAAAATCCTTATTTCGCTTTCCGCCAGCATGCTGGCGACGGCTGCGGTCTCCGCGCCGGAACTCGATTACTGAAAAGTTTGGCTGGCATTGCCGTGTTTATATCCGGCACGGCTCCGGTTCGGCTCCGCTGCCGGTTCGCGACTGACGGAGCCGCTTTTTGCAAGAGCCGCAGCCACCTTGAGTGAGGTTCGAATACCTATGGAACTGACGCTCACCATCGACTCGCGTCCGCTGACGCTGGAACTCGACGACGTCGTCGCCGGGCTCCTCGCGGTACGCCTGAACCTGCCCTCCGACACCGACACGCGCGCCGCGCTGTGCCGCTATCTGAGCGACGCAGGCGGCCCGTGGCTGCTCGATGAGAACCATATGCGCAAGCGCATCCTGCGGCGCCTGATACTCGATATAGCCGACCCTGCGCTGGTGATTCGCTATCTGATGATCGAGCAGCCCCATTGACGGACGCTAGCTGGAGTACTTCAAGCTCCAGGTGAACGTACGGTTGCCGCCCGCATTCAGCGTGAAGGGCTGCGTGGTACACGCAAACTTCGAATGCAACTGGCCGATTGGCGTTGTCGACAATGGGTTTGTCACGCCGCCCGCCGTGTCGAAGTTCGACAGAGCGCAACCGTCGAAGCCGGTCGTGCCGTAAGCGGTCGCGCTACTGTTGGCGTAGTTGACCGAGAAGCCGTCGCCGTTGGCTGTCGTCTTCTGGAAATCGGCGAACGAAGTGAAATCCGTTTCGACGGCCAGATTGCCGGTCAGCGTTGCCGAGCTTAGCGTATCGGTTCGCGTCAGCGTGCCGCGACCGAACGTGAGAACGGTGTGTGCCTGCAAATCGAGGTCGGTGGAAAACGCTGCGTTCTTTGTGGCTTGTCTGAACTTTGCGGTATCGAACGATACGATCACCTGGCCATTGCTTTGCGTGACGCTCAGATTTTTATAGTACGTGACCGGTATGTACGTCTTGCCGTTGTACGACACTTGCGGAATGAGCAGCGCATAGCCGAGGTCCGTCGTGCCGTAAATGAGCTTGTCGGAGAAAGGAACAGGGTAATACGGCGTGTACGAGTTGTAGTCTGGCGCCTGGCTCAGGTTCAGATTGATGACCCGATTGCCGTCCCGTACCGTGACAAGCGCCGCGCTGTACGGGTGCGCGGTATCGGTGGGCTGGTTGTACCAGGTGAGCGTATAACGCGGCCTCGCATCGAGCCAGGCCTGGAAGTCGGAATCCGGCATAGGCGCCTTGCCGCCGAAGCCAAGCTTGCTCCACCACGCATCCACATACATGTACTGATGCAGCAGGCTGAAGTTCTCACCCATTACGCGCGGCTTGCCGCGGTATGTGTCGGTGCCACGGCCTTTCACCCACATATTCACCGAAGGAGTCGGCAACGTCGGGTCATACCAGAACGTCTCGTAGCGATGAGCCGCCTTATAGATGAACGTATAGGCAATCTGCATTTCCTGCGGCGTCAACACGCCCGCATTGGCCGCGGCCGTGAGCACTTCCATGAATGCCGAATCGCCATAAGGACCGATGGAGCGCCCGTAGTTGAAGCCCTCGCCGTCGGCATTCAGTTGCGGGAGAATGAGATCCACCGATTTTCTCAAATAGCCCTTCAGTTCCGGCGTGAGATTGGCCTCATTACCCATTTCCAGTGTGCGCTCCACCACTTCGCCGATCAGCAACGTGCTGTATCTGTCGAAACGCGCCTTGTCGTAATAGGTCGTGTGCGTGTTCGACGCTTCGTCGGAAAAGCCGCCGGACGAATCGTTGCGAATGTGGTTGGCGAGCGTGTACAACAAGGCATCGCGTGCGCTCATCGTCGCGACGGCCGGGTCGGTGGCAGACGAGAAAGTCGGATTGCTCCATCCGAGCTTTTGCCGGAGTCCTGCAATACCGTACGACACGGCGTAATAGTTCTGCGCGGTGTTGAGCGATGCAACGTCGATCGGCACGCCGGCAGCAGGGCATGTGTTGGTCTTGCCGCTGGAGTCTGCGCCGAACATGTCGCAAAACGTCAGGCGGTTTTGCAGCGTAGCCAGCATGGCGTCGCTGAATACTTCATTCAACATGCCGCGCGCCTTGAAATTATTCAGGGCAACCAGGTAATAGTATTCGCCCCACGACGTGTTCGCATACAGGTAATCCGCGCCGCTCGTTTGGCTCATCATCGCGGTGGTGACCTTCTGGTACGTCGCCAGATAGTCCGCGTACTTCGGGTCGCCCTTGGCCTTCATATCGATCAGGATGTATGAAAGGCCGAGCGCCAGCTTGCCGGGCAGAAACTTGTCGCCGGTGTTGGTGTCGAGCACGTGTACCGGACTGCCGTCCCCGAGATCCATCACGACCTGCGTAAAGTCCGGCGCCTTTCTGATCAGGTCGAACAGCGCACGCATCTGGCCCATCATCGTAATGGGTACATCGGTCCCGGCCGGGACGCTGGTATCGCTCGCGCCGTAGACGATTGAATGAAGAGAAGGCGTGGGCGTCGCGGCAGGCGGCTGGATCGTATCGCTGCCGCCTCCGCACGCCGTCATGAGAAGGGTCAGCGCACTCGCGGCACAGACGCCGCGCGGATCTAGTGGGGAACGCATGTTTGTCTCCTGACTGGAATTGGATGGAGCGCAACTGGCCTCCGAACAACTTAAGAAAACGATTAACTTTTCGTCAGAACTGAATGCTCGCACCACTGCGCCATTGCGCACAATCCTAGGTAAACTCAGTACTGGAAAATCGCGCGCAAAGCTTCTATGCTTAGAAAAACGTTTTCCTAATTAGGTCCAAATCGTCGACTCGGCGCTGTTGCACTGCGTCGCACGTGACGGGCTTGGGGCGCTCGTCGCCCGGTATATAAAGCGCAGCGCGACGAGCGAGGCTGCGCGACGGAGACATCCATGCAAACTGCTGTACTCGGTCTAGCCCGTACTGCCAGCCGTTATCGCTGGACGGTGTGCGCGCTGCTGTTCTTCGCGACGGTCATCAACTACATGGATCGGCAGATTCTCGGTCTGCTCGCGCCGCTGCTGCAGCACGACATCGGCTGGAGCCAGGTGCAGTACGGCCGCATCGTGATCGCGTTCTCCGCGTTTTATGCAGTGGGATTGCTGTGCTTCGGCAGGATCGTCGACTGGCTCGGCACGCGAATTTCCTACGCGCTTGCCATGCTCATATGGAGCATTGCCGCGATGCTGCACGCCGCGGTAGGCTCGGTAACCGGCTTCGCAATGGTGCGCGCGCTGCTGGGCATAGGCGAAGGCGGCAATTTCCCGGCCGCGATCAAGACCACCGCCGAGTGGTTCCCGCGGCGCGAGCGTGCGCTGGCAACCGGCATCTTCAACTCAGGCGCGAACATCGGCGCAGTGTTCGCGCCCGCGATCATCCCGCCGCTTGCACTGGCGTTCGGCTGGCGCTCGGCGTTCGTGATCATCGGCGCGCTGGGCATTGTGTGGCTCGCCGTATGGTTCGCTTTCTACCGCTCGGCTGAACCGCGTTCACACGACGACGATCTTGAAGAAGCCCGCGACGAAGTCGAAGCGCTCGATGCCGCCAACGCCAACGCCCGCGCGCCCGGTTGGGGCGTGCTGATTCGCAAGCGGCAAACCTGGGCGTTCCTGATCGGCAAATTCCTGACCGATCCGGTGTGGTGGTTTTATCTGTTCTGGCTGCCGAAGTGGCTCAACGAGTCGCGCGGCATGGACATGCAGCACATCGGCCTGCCGCTCGTTTGCATCTATGCGATGACGACCGTCGGCAGCATCGGCGGCGGCTGGCTTTCGTCGGCGTTGCTGCGTGCAGGATGGAGCGTGAACGCCGCGCGCAAAACAGCAATGTTCATCTGCGCGTGTTGCGTGCTGCCGATCGCGTTCGTCTCGCAGGTGGACAACCTGTGGGGCGCGGTTGCGATCGTCGGCCTCGCGGCGGCAGCGCATCAGGGCTGGTCCGCGAATCTCTTCACCACGGCGTCGGACCTTTTTCCGAAGCGCGCGCTTGGCGCGGTCGTCGGCATCGGCGGGATGGCTGGTTCGATTGGGGGCGTGCTGTTCTCGGAAGTGATCGGACAGGTGCTGCAACGCACCGGTCACTACTGGGTGCTGTTCGCAATCGGCGCGCTCGCCTATCTCATCGCGTTTGCCGTGATGCACATGCTGACGCCGCGCATGGCGCCGGCGAAGTTCGAAGCGTGAAAGCGTGAGAAGCGTGAGTGAGAGCGCGACGCATGTCAGCCGCAGGCCGCCGTCGATTCACGGACGATGAGCCTCGGCTCGAACATCGAATGTCCTGTGTCGGGGTGGCCCGCAAGTGCGTCGATCAGTTTTTGCATCGCGAGCTCGCCCATCTTCTCGCTTTGAATATCGACCGTTGTCAGCGCCGGCGCCGCGAATTCGCCGTACGGAACGTTGTCGACGCCGGTTACGGACAACTCCTGCGGCACCTTGATACCCAGCGACGCCGCCTCTTTCATGAAGCCAAGCGCGATCAGGTCGTTATAGCAGATCACCGCATGCGGCCTGCGCGGGCCGAGCATGACGCGCGAACATGCATGTTCGCCGGCATGAGAGGTCGGCGCATGCGCGTCGTAGACATCGAGCGTCAGGCCCGCTTCTTCGAGACACTCGCGCGCGCCGCGAATCCGCTCGTCGTTGATGCGTGCCTGTCCAAAGCCGAGGTAAGCAATTTGACGATGCCCGAGATTTAGCAGATGTCGCGCGAGCATGTAGGTGGCGAGCCGGTTGTCGATGCCCACACTCGGAATCGGCAACGTATCGCTGTGCCGCAGCAGCACGAGTGGCTTGCCGAGATCGAGCAACCATTGCGACTCGCTGTCGGACATGCGCGAACTGAGGATCAGCCCGTCCACGCGCTGCGCAAGCGCTTCGATCAACGGCCGTTCGCGCGCCTGGTTTTCGTCGGTATCGACGAGCAGCAGCGTGTAATCGTGGCGCAGCGCAATGCGGTTCGCGCCCTTCACGACGTTGGTGAAGTGCGGATTACTGATGTCGAGAATCGTCAGCCCGATTGCGCGCGTGCGGCCGGTGATCATGGATCGCGCGAGCGGATTCGAACGGTAGCCGAGNTCTTCGATCGCGGCCTTCAGTCGAGCCTCGACCGGCGCGGAAAAGCGNTGCGCGCCGTTCATGTACTTCGACACGGTTGCGACCGAGACACCCGCAGCGGCAGCGACATCGCGAATGGTCGGAGAAAGTTTTTTCATCCCGAAGGTAACGTTTTCTCTTTGTTAACCGATTGTCGCAGAAAAGACCTGATATGCGGGCCTTTCCGACATGCTGAGACGTCCACTAACGCCCGGCTTCGCGTCGCTTCGCCCGCTGTCAAAAACGTTTACCTAACTAGCTACGCTACTTGCAGGAGTTTCACCGATGAGCCAAACGATGACCCAAAACGACGCCGCACCACGCAAGCCGTTCCGGCGCCTGCTTCTGACGGGCGCCGCGGGCAACCTCGGCCGCCAGTTGCGCGGCGCGCTCGCCGAATGGGCCGATGTGGTTCGTGTGACCGACATTGCGAGCCTGGGCGAGCCAGCGCCGCATGAGGAAGCGAGCGTGGTGGATCTGGCGGACCGGGAGGCCGTCATGCAACTGGTGGAAGGCGTGGACGCAATCGTGCATCTGGGCGGCATTTCAATCGACGCCCCTTTCGACGACCTTCTCGGCGCGAACATTGCCGGCACGTACAACCTCTATGAGGCGGCACGCAAGCACGGCGTAAAGCGCATTGCGTTCGCCAGTTCGAACCACGTGATCGGTTTTCATCCGGTAACCGAAGTACTCGACGCCGACGCGCCGCAGCGACCCGACACCCTGTACGGCGTGACCAAATGCTTCGGNGANGCGCTTTCGCGCTACTACTACGATCGCTTCGGCATAGAGACGGTNTGCATGCGCATCGGTTCGTCGTTTGAAGAGCCGAAAGAACCCGCGGATGCTCGTCACGTACCTGAGCTATCGCGACTTCATCGAACTCGTGCGCTGCTCGCTGTTCACGAACCGCGTGGGGCATGTGGTGGTGTACGGCGCGTCGGACAATCCGGTCAAGTGGTGGGACAACACCAAAGTCAGTTTCCTTGGCTTCAATCCGCGCGACAGTTCCGCGCCGTTTGCAGCGCGCTTTCCCGCAACGGCGCCTGACGGCTCACGCGACGACCCGGCGCAGCGCTTTCAAGGTGGACCGTTCGTGTTGGGCGAGCCGCTGGAGCGTGAAAACTCGCGATAGCGCATCAACGCAGCGCGGCGCGGCGCATGGCCACAACGCCGCGTGCGGACATTCAACGCACGGCGCTAATACGCAGAGCGCGCCATGTCGTTCGCAGGGTGGCTCGCACGCTCCGTCCGCGCGAGTTCGATCCGGCACTTGCCGGCTCGTTTCGCGCGATACAGCATGGCGTCCGCGCCGGCCAGCGCGTCGCTCAGACTCTCCGCCTGTGCACATTCGTTGATGCCGGCGCTGAACGCATACGTCAGCTTGCCTTTTGCAGCCGGCTGCGGGCAACTCACCGCGGCGAGCATGCTGCCGACCAGGCGAGCCGCTTCCGCCATCGACGTCTGCGGGAAAAGTATCGCGAACTCCTCGCCGCCCAGGCGACCGAACACGTCNCCGGCACGCATNTGCCGATGCACTTCAGCGCCAAAATCGGCGAGAACGCGGTCGCCNGTNGCATGACCGTGCCGATCGTTAATGGTTTTGAAATCGTCGATGTCGATAATCGCGACGCACAATTCAGTGCGCGCCGCGCGCGCCACCTGCGAAAGCGTTGTGCCGCGAATCATGAATGCGCGGCGCACCAGGGCGCCGGTCAACTCGTCGAAAGTGGCCAGCTTCTCCACCTGTTGCATCAGCCGGTCGTTGGCCACCATCACGAGGCCGATCGACAGGAGCGGCAGCGAAAGAATGCTGATGCCCAGAAAGGCGAAATCGGGAGCGACGTGCGTCGGCCAGCTTATCGCGGGATCGGCGAAGAAAGCGTTCAGAACGCCGCGCGCGAAGTACACGATTCCGCCGACGAGCGCCGCGCAAAGCACGAGCCAGTGGCCGTATTGCGGACGCTCACGCACACGCGAACTCCAGAGCGTCCACCCTACGGCGATGCGCGCATACGCAAGCGCGAACGACATGACCGCGGCTCTCGCGCTGACGTTCGGCGACTCCCACGTCCAGTACATGACGGCACCCACGCACACGCCTAACGCGAGATGCTCGCCTGTCAGGCACGGCGGCTTGCCGACGAACGCGCGGCAACCTTGCAGCATGAGCAGCGCGCCGCCAAGCACGAGCATGCACGATGCAAGCATGACGGCCGCCGAAGGCCGGGCATGCACGAGAAACAGCACGCCGGATGCGACGGCGAACAGGCAGTGAGCGGCAAGCCAGCGGCGTAATCCGGCGACCTTACATCGCGCAAGGTAACCCAGCACGGCCGCGCTCGAAAGGCATGAGACGAACACGGTGGCGAGCAGCGCAACGGAACTGGACATGGTCTTTTGGCATTATTGTTGGCCGCACATGCGGCATGCAGCCGTTCATTTTTCTCTAACGTCCGTTGGCACAGCCCCCGCACGGACAGATTTCGTTCCAATGCCGCTCTGCCATCACGCGGCGCATCGGCAATAGTATGCGCAAGCCTCGCTATCGGTCCTTTCTTCGTCGAAACGCCCACCAGGCCGTCAGTCCCGTGAAGCAGGCCACGAGCACCACCATCACCCAGAAGCCGTGGTGATTCTCGGCAAACGGAATGCCGCCCACGTTCATACCGAAGAACCCCGCGACGATGTTGATCGGCATGGCGAGAACCGTGACCAAGGTGAGCGTGAACAGGGTACGGTTGTTCTGTTCTTCCAGTCGCGAAATGATCTCTTCCTGCAACAGTCTCACGCGTTCGATCAGACCTGCCATGTCGGAGAGCACGACTGAAAACTCCTCTGTCGACTCGCGCAAATCCTGCACGTCTTCAGCGTGAAGCCAGCGAGGCGGTCTTGCGAGCAGACGAAAAATCGCGCCCGGCTCCGGCGCGAGCATCCGCTGCAAACGGGTCAGCATGCGTCGCATCGCGCCCAGATCAAGCCGGTTTTGCGTGGGCCGCTGGGAGAGGAAGCGGTCTTCAATACGATCGATATCCGCGCTCGTGCGGCGGACGATCTGCACCAATAGATCGGCCTGGTCGCGCATCAGATGGACGAGCAGTTCCACCGGCGAGCGGAAAACTTCCCCTTCTTTCACCGACGCGCGCAGCCGGTCCACGGAACGCAGCGGCTTCAGACGCGCCGTCACGATGATTCGCTGGTGCGCGTAAATCCATAACGTGGCGATCTCCGACGGAATGAACTCGAGGTTGAACATGACGTCGTTGACCACCGCGCGCAGCGCGCCGTCTGCCTGCTCGATACGCGTCGAATGCGAACCCTCCCGCAACGCGTCGAAAAACGTCTCGGGCAAATCGAGCTGCGCGCGCATCCAGCGTTCACTCGCGCTGTGCGCGAGGTTGAAATGCAGCCATATGAATTCGTCGGAATGCGACGCAGCATCCGCGCTTTGCTGCGCATGTAGCCATTCGAGCGCGTCATCGGCGGAAATGGGCCGGCCGGGTTGCGTCGGCGAAAAGACAAAGCCGCACACGATGCCGGACGAGTCCGAGCCGTAAGTTTGCAGCAGAAGTTCAGATTTCATAAGTCGTCCATTGCCTGCTTCCGCTTCAGGTTTCTAACAACCCGCAATTTACCAGCAGAACATGAAGCCGCGATGGCCGCCATCAGCATGTCACGCGGGCGTCATATTGCCTCGGAACTAGCGCGAGCGTCGCGATTTTCGATTGAGCAATTGCTTCATAGTGAATATCAATGATGCGCAAACCTTTGCGCGTGAATTGCGCAGAGTAGTCGCCCTATTGCCATCGCACTGCTGGCCGTTATTGCGTTTAGCACCGGCACCAACTGATTGGGATCGCGTGCTGCTGCCCCTCGCGTTAAAGGGAATCAAAAGGCTTTACTTAGTTTTCGGCCAGAAAAGTGTCGACTGGAGTCCAGGAATCATGAATTTTCGTAACCTCTCGGAGAAGGCAAAGCTGGCAGCCGCGTTCGGTTCACTTGCCGTCGTCGTGTTGATCGTCTCGGCCATTTCTCTGAAAGCGCTGAACAATGCGAACGAGCGCTTCACCGGCTATATAAGTGGCGTCAATGCACGCGCGCAGATGGCCGAGTCGGTGCGAAGCGCCGTCGACGACCGTGCGATGGCAGTGCGCAACCTGGTGCTGGTCTCTTCACCCGCCGACCTCGAAGTTGAAAAGGCCGCCGTGCTCGATGCCGAGAAGCGAGTGGAGAGCAACCTCGAGAAATTCAATGCAATGGTGGCGAGCGCACCGGACATGACCGACAAGGCCCGTGCTCTGGCTGGCGAAATATCGCGAATCGAACAGCTTTATCGGCCGGTTGCACTGGAGATCGACAGGCTCGCCGTGGACGGACAACGCGACGCCGCAATCGCCGAGATCGCGGTCAAGTGCAGGCCATTGCTCGCCGCGTTGATCAAGGCTTCGAATGCATACGCCGACGCCACGCATGAACACGCGATGCAGTTGGCGCAGGAATCGGCGGAGCAATTCGTACATCAGCGCAACCTGCTGATCGTCTTCTGCTTCGGCGCGATTGCGCTCGCTGTCGGAGGCGGGGTCATCATCACGCGCGGCTTGCTGCGTGCGCTTGGCGCCGAGCCCGTCGCGCTCGCGGAAGTCACGCGGCGTGTCGCAGAAGGCGACTTGCGCTCGGTTCCCGGAGCCAGCACTGCACCGGCGGGCAGCGTACTTGCATCGATGGGCGAGATGCAGTCGAGCCTCGTTCGTCTGATCGGCAATGTTCGCAATGCGGCCGACAGCATCGCAACGGGCTCGAGTCAGATCGCGTCGGGCAACGTGGATCTGTCGTCGCGCACGGAGCAGCAGGCGTCGTCTCTTCAGGAGACCGCATCGAGCATGGAAGAGTTGACCGCCACCGTCAAACAGAACGCCGAGAATGCGCAGCAGGCGAGCACCTTGTCCGCCAATGCATCCGAAGTCGCGTTGAAGGGCAATGGCGTCGTCGGGCAAATGGTGGGGACGATGGGCGAGATCAGCGCCAACTCCACGCGTATCGCCGAGATCACAGGCATGATCGAAGGCATTGCGTTCCAGACCAATATCCTGGCGCTCAATGCCGCCGTCGAAGCGGCGCGTGCGGGCGAACAGGGGCGAGGCTTCGCGGTAGTGGCTAGCGAGGTGCGCAACCTCGCGCAGCGCTCGTCGAGCGCGGCAAAAGAGATCAAAGACCTGATCAGCACGTCCGTGCAGAAGATTCAGGACGGCTCGTCACTCGCCGACAAGGCGGGCATGACAATGGCGGAAGTCACGCAAGCCGTCGCACGCGTCACCGACATCATGGGCGAAATCGCGGCGGCGTCGGCGGAACAAAGTCGCGGCATCGAGCAGGTCAATCAGGCAATCACGCAGATGGACGAGGTCACGCAGCAGAATGCCGCTCTCGTGGAGGAAGCGGCGGCCGCGTCGAAATCGCTCGAAGATCAGGGCCGGCAGTTGAATCAGTCGGTGTCGTTCTTCCGGCTTGAAGGCGCCGCGTTGTC